>ERZ1106915.418-NODE-418-length-63014-cov-32.435855_pt1 | contig 63014 bp, 45 predicted proteins | sample MGYA00403653_ERZ1106915 | MGnify/ENA primary metagenome ERZ1106915 (study PRJEB35170, sample SAMEA104062404) | human gut metagenome | biome: human gut; feature: human-associated habitat; material: faeces | place: Denmark | collected 2012-06-06 ...
TGAAATATTGAATTTTCAAGGTTCAACACACCGTACCGGTGTGGGAAGTTTTAGTAAATAAAATATCCGTTGTAATATTTTACATAATTGGTGTAAAATTATTATATATTCACTTTTGCGATTTTGTAATACTAATTGCAGATGTGCCAGATTTGGGTATGCGTATGGAGCTGTATACTTATTTTAATATATATGATAAAATGTGTATCATATAAAGCCTTGGAGGTGAAGCTATGGAACAGACTTTTTTTACCGGTGTTAACATAGAAAAGGTGCGACATTTAGAGAATATTTCGATACCTTTGGATAAAGGAAAAAGAAAACATTTGATACTGACAGGTAAAAACGGAAGCGGAAAAACAAGTGTGCTGGAAGCTATGGTAAAATACCTTGAGTATATTGTTTCACCAAATGGATATTCATTGGAAGAAGCAAAAAATAATTGTGATTATTATTTGCAAAGAATAAAAGAATTAACTGCTTTAGAAGATTCAGAACAAAACAGGAAACAAATTTATGACTGTAAAAAATATTTAAAGGTATGGGAGAATAATTTACAGAAGGCGAATGTAGGTATTGTTTTGGAATGTACATCTGACACTGTACTAAAAGAAAAATATGAGCAGGGAAATTTTATTTTTTCATATTATAAAGCTGAAAGAGAATTTAAGGTAGAAGAATACAGCAATATTGAAAAAGTAAAATTTCAAAATAGGTACGGTATTGCTGAAAATCCGGGTGCAAAGCTTACAAAATATCTTGTCGACTTAAAGGCTACACAGGCATTTACAAAAGATAATGAGAAAAGTGAAAAAATTGATAAATGGTTCAATGTATTTGAAAGTATTTTAAAGGATATTTTTGAGGACAAAAATCTTGAATTAAAATTTAATGATGAGACATTTCAGTTCTCTATTTGCCAATCAGGCAGAGAACCCTTTGATTTTAATACGATGTCAAGTGGTTATGCGGCGGTATTTGATATCATTAATGATTTGATTATAAGAATGGAAGCACAGTCGGGACTGCGGACCGAGTTTGATATGGAAGGTCTTGTTCTGGTGGATGAAATTGAAACACATTTACACTTGGAACTGCAAAAAAAGATACTTCCTGTTCTGACAAAATTGTTTCCTAATATACAATTTATTATCACGACCCATTCTCCGTTTATTTTAAGTTCTTTAGATAATGCGGTTATTTATGACCTTGAAAATAAAACTCTTGTCGAAAATGGATTGAAAAACCTACCATATGAAGGAATTGTGGAAGGGTATTTTGAAGTGGATAAATTGTCTGAAGAGCTAAGACAGAAATATGAGAGATATAAGGTTCTTGTTTCTAAGGCTGAGTTATCGGACGAAGAATATGAAGAGATAGATAAACTCGAATTTTATTTGGATGAAATACCGGATTATTTGGCAAAAGAATTAACGTCTGAGTACAGCCGTTTGAAATTGGAATTTTCAAATAGGGGGTAGGGGCAGTGATTAAAATAGAGAGAAATCCTATTCCTCCTTCATCACTTGCAGTTGAATCACAAAAACCGAATGGAGTTTATAACATGCCGGATGTAATACAGAGATTAAAGGAAGATTCAAATGATAAGTGCTATATTTGTGAGCTGGGAGGGTTATCGGATCCGGAAGTGGAACATTTAAGACCTCATCATGGACGCAAAATTCCGGAGAGAGTTTTTGATTGGAACAATTTATTTTATGCATGTCCACACTGTAATAATCTAAAAAAGGAACCGAAATATGACGACAAAATTATAGATTGTTGTGTTAAGGACCCTGAAGATATGATAGAACAATGTTATGAAAAAGGACATGTCAATGTACTTAATATAGTTGATGATGAAAGTGCTGTTATGACGGCAGAGCTTGTACAGGAATGTTTTGAGAAACGTAATACAGGGATTAGGGAGGCTGCGTGTCAATACAGAATTAATCGATTGGCAGATGAGATGAATGTTCTATATAAAACTTTGGAAAAGCATAAGGAGAAACCGGAATTACAGCGGTATAAAAGAAGCTTAAAGGCTGCATTGAGCAGAACCAGTGTATTTGCGGCATTCAAAAGAGATTATGTAAGAAAACATATTATGGATTATCCGGATTTGGAAGAATTTTTAGCATGATAATTTATAGCCATAGGGAGGGAAAAAACTATGATAAAATTCAGGGACGGCTTTTATGCCGACGTGCGTACCGAAGATCGCAGCCATACCACGATTTCGTACAAAGCGGGCATTCTTGAGGAAATGAGAACGCGTGTGGAGTGCAGGGCATTTTTGAGGGTGTATGACGGCAGGATGTGGTATTATGCATCGGTGACGGATTTGGAGAATTTACAGAAAACGCTGGACGGTCTTTATGATGCCGCCACGCCGAATGCTCAGATTTTGGATGACCAGGTTGTACGCCTTTTTGAGCGCAACAAGGATACGCTGATGTGTTTTGCGGACTGCTCCGTGAGGGATATTCCGGCGAAGGAAAAACAGAATCTTTTGTTGTCGTATCTGCCATTGCTGTCCGAGGATAGCTGTGTCTCAATGCCGCAGGGCACATACCTTGACCGCAACAGTCTGTTCCATTTTCAGTCAAGCCTTGGTGCGGATATCACATATGATTATCAGACCTGCGGATTATCCTTTTACTGCGATATGACAGAAGGAGAAAAGAAATTTTCCGGGCACTGGCAGAAGGGCTGTACACATTTTGACGAATTGAAGGGATTGGACGATGAAATTCGTAGCGCAATGACAGAGCAGACAGCGTTCATGCGTAATTCCGTTCCTGTGGTTCCGGGCAGGTATCCTGTGGTTCTTTCTCCGGAGGCGGCAGGCGTGTTTGCACATGAGTCCTTCGGACATAAGTCTGAATCGGATTTCATGCTCTCCGATGAAACCATGCGCGATGAATGGCAGCTAGGGAAAAAAGTGGGTTCGCCTATTTTGTCCATTGCCGAGAGCGGATTGGTTCCGGGATGTGGTTATGTACCGTATGATGATGAGGGCACACGCGCCCGCAAGAATTATCTGATTAAGGACGGAGTATTGGCTGGAAGGCTGCACAGCGCCCAGACCGCAGCAGCACTTGACGAAGCTCTGACAGGCAATGCCCGCGCAATCGACTGTACCTTTGAGCCAATCGTGCGTATGACTACTACATATATTGAGGGCGGAGACCTGGATTTTGACCAGCTTATTGCGCCTATAAAGAAGGGATATTTTATAAAGACAATCAGCCACGGAAGCGGCATGAGCACCTTTACGATAGCACCGAGTCTTGCTTATGAGATAGTTGACGGCAGGCTTGGGCAGCCTGTACAGATAAGTGTGCTGACGGGGTCTGTTTTTGAAACACTTGGCCTGATTGACGGACTGACACGCGATGTGAAGCTGCTGTCATTTGTGACCGGCGGCTGTGGAAAGATGGAGCAGATGAATCTGCCTGTTGGCTTTGGCGGGCCTTATGTCCGTGTTTCATCAATGAATGTACAGTGAGGTGATTAGCATGCAAAAAGAGTTTATTATTAAAACAAGGCGTTCCGTCACACTTAATGTAACTGGCGGCAAAATCGACAGCTTCCGCGAAAAGGAGGAGACGACGGGCACAGTCCGCGTGTATGAAAACGGATGCATCGGCATTGCCGGGTGTCTTGGAACACCGGACGAGCAGAAATTGACAGAAAAAGCCATGGAGGCTCTCACACTTGGTATTCCGTATCCATGCAAGCTGGACGGAGCCCTGGAGCAGGAAAGCCTGCATGAGGAGGAAATTATTCACGTGTCTGATTTTATTCCTACAATGCAGAGTTTTCTGGATCGCCTTGGGGAGGTCTGTCCGAAGTTTGCTTTTTCAAATAAAATCAGCCTGAATTACCAGAAGACCGAGTATCGCAATTCGTTGGGACGGCATCTGACAAGTGCTGAACGCAATGTGAGTATCAGTTTACTTGCACAAAACAGAGGCTCAGGCAATTTGTTTGACACTGTGTTCAGTTACAAGGGAAATCATTTTGATGCTGATGAGCTGCTCTCGCGGTTTAAAAAAGAATATGATGCGTTTTATATACCTGCCGATATTGCTTCCGGAAGATATCCTGTTGTGATGGATACCGCCGATTTGTTCGGCACATTTTTGCAGCATTTTGTGGCGGAGATGTATGTTTCAGGAGCATCGCTGCTTAGCGGTAAGCTGGGACAGAAGGCATTTTCGGACAAGCTTTCATTCAAAAACGATATGAATCCTGCGACAAACTCGGGAGTTTGTTTTTTTGATGATGAAGGGTGCGTAGCGCCTGACCTGCGTCCGACGCTGATTGACAAAGGAACCCTGACAGGAGTCCTGACCACAAAGAAATCATCGGCTCAATTTAATCTGCCTGACCTGGGAACGGCAGTTGCCGGTTACGACGGTGTTCCGGGTCTTGGCTTTAATCGGTTTTACATAGAACCGACTGCTCCTGCCTTAAGCGCGCTAGTTCCTGGAAAGGCTGTGTATGTTGTTGTGACCTCGGGAGGTGATGTCACACCGGGAGGTCATTTTGCTGCACCTGTACAGATGGCATATCTTATGGAAAACGGCAGGCTTATCGGACGGCTTCCTGACCTGAATATCAGCGGCAATTTCTATGAGCTACTCGGCGATGACTATATTGGTGCCGTTACGGGAGCCCCGGGCCCTGACAGCATGCTGTGTGCGGTGACTATGGAGGTACAAAAATAAATACCCGTGGTGATATTTTATATAATTGGTGTAAAATTATTATATATTCACGTTTGTGATTATATATAGAGTGCTTTGATGCGTATCTGGAATTTGCACATAAAAATGAAATATAACAACACATAGAATAAAATAAGAGAAATACGAAAAAAATATAACAGGCCTGCCTGCAATGGATTGTTTTTTCAATTCAGTCCATCGCAGACAAGCCTGTTGTTATATATTACTTCCTGTAACTGTTTGATATATACAGCAGGAATGACGGATAAGGTTTATATTGGCTCTCTAGTCACGGCCAAAAATATCGCGGGTATATACCTTGCCGCTGACATCATCAAGGCACGGAGAATATCTGTTAGCTATTATGGCATTAGAAAGGGTTTTAAATTTATTCAGGTTATTTATAACTTTGCAGTCTGAGAAAATCGAACCATCAGGAAGCGTCGGCTCATATATTATAATGGAGGCTCCTTTGGCTTTTAGCTGTTTCATTACTCCCTGAATTGCAGACTGTCTAAAGTTGTCGGAATTGCTTTTCATGGTCAGACGGTATACTCCTATTATAATTTCTCTTCCGGATGAGCTGTCTGCAGCATCAGTCTGTGCGAGTTCCATGACGCGGTCTGCAATAAAAGTCTTTCTTGTGTGGTTGGATTCGACAATTGCTGTGATCATATTTTGCGGTATATCCTGAAAGTTGGCGAGCAGCTGTTTTGTGTCCTTCGGGAGACAGTATCCGCCATATCCGAATGATGGATTGTTATAATGTGTTCCTATACGCGGATCGAGGCATATGCCATTTATTATGTCGGCAGAGTTGAGACCCTTGGCTTCGGCATAGGTATCAAGCTCATTAAAGTAGGAGACACGGAGTGCCAGATAGGTGTTGGCAAAAAGCTTCACAGCCTCAGCTTCTGTAAAGCCCATAAAGAGTGTATCGATGTTGTCCTTGAGTGCGCCCTGTTTTAGCAATGCTGCAAAAAGATGGGCTTTATCTTCACATGTGCTGTCACATGAAACTATTATTCGTGATGGATACAGGTTGTCATACAGTGCTTTTGATTCCCTTAAAAATTCAGGACTGAATATGATATTATTTGTGTGGTATTTTTTTCGGACACCTTCGGTATAGCCTACAGGTATTGTCGATTTTATAACAATAGCAGCATCGGGATTGGTTTTAAGCACAAGCTCAAGAATTGATTCTACGGCTGAGCAGTCAAAGAAATTCCTGCTGCTGTCATAGTCCGTGGAGGCCGCTATTATGATGAAGTCGGCATTCTTATATGCTGAGATGGCATCGGTGGAAGCAGTAAGATCCAGTTCCTTTTCCGATAAATATTTTTCAATATAATCATCATGTATAGGAGACCGGCGGTTGTTAATCAGCTCTACCTTCTCAGGAACAATGTCCACAGCTGTGACGTGGTTGTGCTGCGCGAGCAGCACAGCAAGTGACAGACCGACATATCCGGTACCTGCAATTGCAATATTGTACTTATGGTTGTTAATATAGTCTGAAGTGAATTTTTTCATAATGGCAATCCTCCATATACATCCAATTGTTAAGATGATAACAAGCTCCTCCTGAAAAGTCAATGTTCAATAATTTCATGAGAGCCTGCCGCACACATTAAAGGTGCCGGGGCTGCCACTGCTGCAGGATGTTTCGATAAAGCATAGTGTGTTTTATTCTTGGCTAACTGCGTTTTTTATGGTATACTCTATAAAGTGCAGAAGCATATCAGCATTTGGTTATATATTATAGAAAATTTATGGTCGAGGTAGAACATGAAAAGAATTCTTGTAGCAGGTGGAGCCGGATTCATTGGTTCGAATCTTTGCAGGCGCTTAATTGATGATGGAGATGCATATGTTATATGCTGTGATAATCTTTACACGGGGAGCAGGGCTAATATAGAGAAGCTGTCAGGGTGTGACAGGTTCGAGTTCATTGAGCATGATATAACGGAGCCGCTTGACATAGATGGCATAGACGAGATTTATAATCTTGCATGTCCGGCAAGTCCTAAGCACTATCAGAAGTCACCGGTATATACGATAAAAACCAATGTGTTAGGAATAATTAATCTGCTTGAGCTTGCAGTTAAAAATAATGCTAAGCTTATGCAGTTTTCAACAAGCGAGGTGTATGGAAACCCTCTTGAGCATCCCCAGACAGAGAGATATTTTGGCAACGTGAATCCTATAGGAATAAGATCATGCTATGATGAGGGCAAGAGATGCGCAGAGACCTTATGCTTTGACTATATGAGGGAATATGGTGCACGTATAAAGGTTATAAGAATTTTCAATACCTATGGACCGAATATGTCGATGGATGACGGACGTGTTGTTTCCAATTTTATCGTGCAGGCTCTGAACGGAGAGAATATAACAATATATGGTGACGGAAGCCAGACGCGTTCTTTCTGCTATGTGGATGATCTGGTTGAGGGAATTGTGAGGGTAATGGCGACCGGTGATGAGGTACATGGTCCGGTTAATCTTGGAAATCCTGAGGAATTCACTATAAAAGAGCTTGCGGATATGGTTGTGTCCATGATAGATACGGACTCAAGGATAGAGTATGTTGAACTTCCAAGTGATGACCCTGTAAGACGTCGTCCGGATATTTCGCTGGCAGCAAGGATAGCAGACGGCTGGAAGCCGGAGGTTCATCTATCAGAGGGAATTACCAATACAATAAAGTATTTTAAAGACATTTTGTAAAAGCAGGTGATGCCGGCAGGCTGCATGTATTTAATCACGTTGCAACGGAGCCTGCAGTCTGACCGGTGTGAAGGCTGCTTTCTATCTATAAAATCTGATATATCATTATTTTTGCAATACACGGAATTCGGTTGGTGTAATTCCCTCCGATTTCTTGAAAAGTGAACAAAAGTAGCTCAGGTCATTAAAGCCTGTGCTCGCTGCAATCTCCTTCAGGGTCATTTCTTTTGACGATAGAAGGAGATTTTTTGCTTTACTTATGCGGTAGCTGTTGATGTATTCGACAGGCCGCAGCTGGTAGGTTTTTTTGAACAGGCGGCACAGATGCTGCGGTGACATATGTGCAATATCCGAGAGTGCGGTTAGCGGGATGTCGTCCGGATAATGCTCCTCTATATATGCGATGACCTCGGACAGCCGGACAGCCTTTGTGTCATGCAGTTTCACATTTTCCCTGTTATCGCAGATGCATTCAGGATACTCAAGCAGAAAGTGGTATAGCTGCAGAGCTACATCGTTGTTGTTGAGCAGTCCGCTCTGTCCGGCAGATGCGTAAAGGGTGTTGAAAAGATACATCAGGCGGTCGAATGAGCGGATATAGAACAGCTTGTGCGTTGTGAAGCCGGCAAGCTGTGGGAGCATATCACATCCGGCACCGGAAAAACGCACCCAGTAGGTCGACCATGGCTCCCTGATGGCATGGTATTCGTGTGCGGCATCAGGCTTTAGCAGGACACCCATACCTGCGGTAATGTGATATTCGTGCCCATCAACTGTGAACAGCCCTTCACCGGCTATGCAGTAGAGAAGCTGGTAGTCAGGGAGTCCATCCGGCCTGACGCAGGGATGCTGGTTTACCAGCGAGCCGATGTGTACGAGGTAAAATGGGTAATCAGGGAGTTTAATTGTATTTATCAGGAAAAGCATTTTATCAGTAATATCTATATTCTTCATCATGTTCAAATCCTTATATAACAGCAAAATTCTTAGATTGAAAAAAACGAGATTGTGTATATTATGAAATTACAGGGTGGCGGCAATATATTTTAATACGCAATCGGAAATGGGGTGTCTTTGTTTAACATGTTATATCAAAAAAACAGCAATTACAAGGGATATAAAATAAAAGGTTATATTTTAGGTGATTATGAGATTCAACAGCAATAGCGGCTTCAAGCAATAAAAAAATTAAGGAGACATTTTTAATTAATTTGATTTTGTTGTCAAAATACGTTATATATGCCAAGCTTATAGAATATGTTTTGCGGGTCCCAGGTTTAAAAGTCCAATCGTGCAGGCACGAACGGCTTTCTGACCTTTTGACCCTGATATCATATATAAAATGGAGGAGGAAATATGAAGCGGAAAACATGCCTCAACAATGGCTGGCAGTTCCTTGAAAAGGAATACAGCGAAGAAAATCTACAATGTCCGGATGGGGAGTATATGCCGGTAAAGCTCCCGCACGATTACCTGATTTATGATGTGGGGAATCTGTACAGGGACTCTGTCGGCTGGTATAGGAGGAAGCTCATGTATGTGCCGGATGGGCTTGAGAGGGTGCTCTTTTTTGAAGGGATTTATATGGATTCGGAGGTGTTTGTAAACGGCAGGTCGGCAGGAACCTGGAAGTACGGCTATTCATCCTTTGAGGTGGATATAACACCATACCTTGAGGCGGGCGAGAATGAGCTTCTGGTTAGGGTTGTGCACCGGTCGCCGAACAGCAGGTGGTATTCGGGTGCAGGTATATACAGGAGTGTCTATCTGATAGAGCGCGAAAGCACGCATATAGAGCCATTCGGACTGTACATAACGCCGGTGAAGCGAGCGGCTTCAGATATTTGGGACGTGGAAGTCGAGGTGGAGGCAGCGCAGGGTGCAGATGATGAAAAGCCGTTTGATTCTATAAGATATATCATCACGCAGAAGAACGGAAAACATGATATGCGGAGCAATGAGGAGGATTCTTTATGTATTATATTTAACCAGCTAATAGGTGAAAAAAGCAATATATACCGCCACACCTTTGAAATCACAGCCCCAAAGCTATGGGACATCTATTGCGGAAATCTCTATGAACTCAGGGCGGAGCTTATTAAGGCGGGAGAGGTTTTTGACTATGAACAGTCGGTGTTCGGCTTCAGGACAATAGAGATAGATTCCGATAAGGGTTTCTTATTAAATGGAAGACATGTGAAGATAAAGGGCTCCTGCGAGCACCACGGCTTTGGCTGTCTGGGGGCGGCTGTCAACAAGTCGGCGGTGAGAAGAAAGCTTGAGGGTCTGAAACGGATGGGCGTAAATGCCATAAGGACAGCACACAATATGCCTTCTGTTGAGTTTATGGAGCTGGCTGATGAGATGGGTTTTCTTGTCGATTCAGAGGCATTTGACATGTGGGGGCACACTAAGACAAAGTATGACTACGGAAGATTTTTTGCGGAGAGTGCGAAGAAGGATGTGGAGAGCTGGATAAGGCGCGACAGGAACCACCCAAGTATTATCATGTGGAGCGTCGGAAACGAGATATATGATATGCATGCGGGGGACGAAGGGCTGGCGGAGCTTGTCATGCTGTTGGGGGAGGTTAAAAAGCATGACCCGAAAAAACACGCTTTCACTACCTTTGCCTCTAACTACATGAGATGGGAAAACACGCAGAAATGTGCCGGTCTGGTCGACGCTGTGGGCTACAACTATGGTGAATATCTCTACGAGGAGCACCATGCAAAGCATCCGGACTGGGTGATATACGGAAGTGAAACGTCATCAATGCTTGCGAGCAGGGGAGTATATCATTTTCCTATAGAGACAAGTACCTTATGCGATACAGATGAGCAGTGTTCGGCGCTTGGCAACTGCAGTGCGGGATGGGGTGCGCACAGCTATACGGACAATATAATAGCGGACAGGGATGCCGGGTTCAGTCTTGGACAGTTTATCTGGGCGGGAGTGGATTACTTTGGCGAGCCGACACCGTACCACACGCGCAACAGCTACTTCGGGCAGATGGACACGGCAGGGTTTGAGAAGGATTCCTACTATATTTATCAGGCGGAATGGACATCATTTAAGGAAAATCCGATGGTTCATGTTTTCCCTCACTGGGACTTCAATCCGGGACAGCTGGTCGACGTGTGCGTGTGCTCCAATGCTCCTATAGTGGAACTGTTTGTAAATGGAATGAGTATGGGAAGAAAAGTAATTGACCATGCGCATGGCACGGAGCTTGTGCCGCACTGGAAGGTGCCTTATGAAAAGGGATATGTTGAGGCTGTCGCGTATGATGAAGCCGGAAATGAGCTTGCAAGGCAGATGAGACACTCATTTTCTGATGCGGACAGACTTGTAATTGAGGCGGACAGGCGGCAGATGGAAAATCGATATGGTGAGCTGATTTTTGTGGAGATAGGTGCGGTTGATAAGGATGGATATCCCGTTGATAACGCTGACAACCGTGTTGAGATAAAGGTTACAGGGGCAGGACAGCTTGTCGGGCTTGACAATGGAGACAGCACGGATTTTGACCAGGTCAAGGCTTCTTCGAGGAGACTTTTTGGCGGAAAGCTGCTGGCAGTCATAGCACCTGTTGAAGGTGTGAACGGAAAGGTGACTGTGACAGCGGGGGCGGAAGGATTACGGGCAGCATCAATTGATTTATGCGTTACAGATGACAAAAATATGTGTGCTGAATATTTAACACAGAGCGATAATTGCTGTGTAAAAAATAATATGGCAGGGGAGAATGACGAGTCGATAGGGGAAAAAGGTATTTCAGCAGATGAGAAGGGCTCTTCAATAGAAAAATCATACAGAGTAATAGGTACGGCAGACACATTGGCAGGTGAAATACCGATAAGAAAGGTCGAGCTTACAGCAGAGACATTCGCATTGAGTGCGGACAAGAGCTCAGTCAAGGTACACTGGAAGCTTTATCCTGAGAATGCTACATACAGGGATTTAAAATGGAGCATAACCGATACCACAGGAATAGCAATCAAATCGGCGACGGTGACTCAACATGGTGAGCCGGATGAAGTTATTATTAAAACGGAGGCTGGGAAAGCACCGGATAAAATGGAGGCTGCGGAAGCACAGGTTAAAATGGAAGCCGTGGATATGCTTAGCGAGGGCTATGTAACTGTGAACGCTGGCGGTGACGGAAGTTTTTATTTAAGGTGCGATGCTTACAATGGAAGGACGGCGGCTGGTGTAAGGTCAAGCCTTGAATTTACGGCGGCTGGAATCGGGCCGGCATACCTTGACCCTTATGAGCCTGTGAGTGCGGGACTCTGCCTTGAAAGACCGCATGGACTGAGCGAGGGGGTTGGGCACGGAGTAAGATTTCTGGGGAAGGAAAAGACAAAAATCAGCTTTGGCGCAATGGATTTCGGTGTGAACGGCTCAGAGCAGCTACAGATGTATCTCTTTAAGTATTATCCGGGAGCGGTGAAATTCAGAATATATCTTGACGATGACAGCAAGAGTATTCTGGATGCGGAGTTTGATGAGAGTGCCGGCTGGCTTGAGTTTAAGAAAGCAGAGTACAGGCTCTCGGAAAGAATAAAGGGCATACAACGTATCAGCATTGAGAGCGAGGATAATTTCCAGCTCAACAGCTTCTCATTTGTGCCTGTGCTTCACGGATTTGACCGTATAAATGCCGCAGATTATGATGAGATTTTCGGTGACAGCTACAAGGTGGATGGCACGGCTGTAACAGGCATAGGAAACAATGTGTCAATCATCTACAGGCGCCTCAATATGGGTGCACAGTCCGCAGATAAAATAAAAATCTGTGGAAGGACTGCAAATGCCAAGGATTCAATCCGGTTAAAAATAGACTGCGCCGGAACGGAGCGGACGGAACTGATTGAATTTGAAGAGAGTGCAGCTTACGTAGAACATGAGTTTAATATTGAGCCTGTCGGAGGGGAGATAACGGTGACCTTCCTGTACCTTCCGGGCTGCAATTTCGACCTAGAGTGGTTCAGATTTTTACAGGAATAAAAAACAGGTGTCAAGACAGGCTTGAAAATATACATTTTCGTATGAATCAACCTGCTTTGACACCATAGTTTTCAGGTTTTACAGTGAATATGTCATCGCTTTCACGGAACTTACGTGCGTTTCACAAAAAATATTTTTGCGGCAAAATAGTAAATACCGTTATCTCTTCCGCAGAACTTATGAACATCCCATAAAGGAACCGCTTTCGCAGTCCTACAGCAGATGTGCCCTCATTTCCTCCGGTGAGAGTGGTGAAAGGTCTGCAGGCGCTACATCGAATACTGTCTTGCAGCCGCTTATTCCGCGCTTGTTCATGCGGTAAGCTGCCCTTGCGTAAGCGACAAGCACACAGGATGTGAACTCAGGGTTGGAGTCGAGCTTTAAGCTGTACTCAATCACATGGTTGTGCTCACCATTTAAGCCGGTCTTTCCGGTGCGGAGAACGAAGCCGCCATGAGGAATGCCTGCGTGATCGCGCTTTAATTCCTCCTCAGATATAAAGTGGACTGTGGTGTCATAGTCTGCGAAGTAGTTAGGCATTGTCTTGATTGCTGTCTCGATTGCTGCCTTGTCTGCGCCCTCCTCAGCTACAACGAAGCACTCCCTTGTGTGCTTTTCCCTTGTGGTGAGTTCAGGATTCCTGCAGGCGCGTACAGCTTCAAGAGCGGACTCAACAGGGATTGTATACTGCTTAGCATCCTTGACACCCGGTATTCTTCTTATTGCATCCGAGTGTCCCTGGCTTACGCCCTTGCCCCAGAAGGTGTAGTCATTTCCATCACGGAGGATTGCGTTGGCATAGAGACGGTTGAGTGAGAACATACCCGGGTCCCAGCCTACGGATATCATAGCGATATGACCGCTTTCGGTGGCAGCGGCATCAACATCTGCGAAATGCTCAGGAATACGTGCGTGTGTGTCGAAGCTGTCAACAACATTGAAATATTTCGCATACTCAGGTGTCTGTTTAGGAAGGTCTGTTGCAGAGCCGCCGCAGAGCATTAGGACGTCAAGCTTATCCTTCATTTCAGGGAGCATGTCTGCCGGATAGACAGGTACATTTGTTGCAGGTGTAACAGTCTCAGGGTTTCTTCTTGTGAAGATTCCTACAAGCTCCATATCATCATTCTGTCTTATGGCACATTCAATGCCGCGTCCAAGGTTTCCATAACCTAAGATACCTATTCTGATTGTCATATATTTTCTCCTTGATAATAAAATTATGCTGTGGTCTTATGTATTTCCACAACCTGTAACCTTAAATTGCTTTAATATTATAACGTATTGATGTCAAAAATGCAATTAAAGTTAGACTAATCTAACAAAAAAACCACAGGACATATTTAGCAGGCTCATGCATAATATTTTAATTGTATATTTTGGCGCAATGCAATATAATAATCTATGTATATATTTTTATGTGTACGTGAATTGTGAGTTTAGTATCAGAACATGCCGTGTATACTTGGCTGTGTATAACGTATTATGTTTATGTATATCACGACTTTTGGGAGAAGCTTAGATGTTCTTAGAACTCTGCTAAATATCTAGCCAAAAGCAGCATGGATGCTGCTTTAGAAGCAATGCATACACGGATGTATGCTTTGCTTCGGTGGCGAACGTATAGAAAGACCTTTATCAGAGTTCTTAGAACATCTTGCTTCGGACAATGGAGCTGATATACATAAACATAATACGTTATACACTCATAGATTGGAGAATCATTATGTCATGGATTGAGAATATGAGCATAAATATATTTCCGATGGTTCTTGTCATGGTTGTTTTTGTCAGCAACAGATTTAAGTTTGGAAAGACAATCAGTGCAAGAGTATTCGACCTGATCATTGTGTTTGATTTTTTCCTTATGCTTGTAGATATCGTAGGGGTTGCCGTGACTGATGCCGTGTTTACCGGCATTGCCGGGAGTGTTTGGATTATAAATGTTGTAAGAATGCTTCTCACGGTGCTGCTTACAGGTACCTGGTTTATATATGTGTGCCTGAAAATATCAATGGATGGTGCGGACAGAAGAGTGTGGGCTGCGGTGTATGCGTCATTATCGCTGATGGCAATAGTATGCTTTGTGGTGCTGCTTATACCGCATAGTTATCTGGGTGCCTATGGACTTCAGAATGCCGGAAGGGGGCTAAGGGTATGCTATCGCGGAATCAGTTATTATGGTATCGCTATGTTTGCATGCAGTGCGGCGGTAGCAGTGTATGGGATTGTGCACGAAAGAGATAAAGAGCTTAGAAGATTGTGTATATATCTTATGCTGTTTAGTGCACTGCCTGTTTTGGGAGTGGTTCTCCAGAGCATTAACCAGAACTTGAGAACTTCTTCACCATGCCTTTCGCTGGCGGTTCTGTATGTGTATTTGACAATGCAGAACAAGAAGGTCATAACGGACGGACTTACCGGGATAAATAATAGACGTGAGCTGGATGCTTACCTTGAGAGAAGGCTGAAGCAGCGGACAGAATGGGGAATGCTCCTCATAGATGTGGATGATTTTAAGAAGATAAATGATACAATAGGACATAAAATAGGAGACGAGGCATTATGGCATGTCGCTGATATTCTTCGTACTGAATTTTCGGGGGACGGCTGCTTTGTGGCAAGATACGGAGGGGATGAATTTGTTATATGCGGCGAATGGAAGAACAGGGCTGAGTTAGAGCAGTGCATTGCATCAATTCAGAAGAGAGTGGACAGCTTTAATATGGAAAAGGAAAGGAATTATAAGCTTTCACTGAGCGTTGGAGCGGCATTGTGGAGCGAGTGTGCAGACAGTGAAGCATCTATAGTTGAACTTGCCGATAGGAGCATGTATAAGCAGAAACAGATACATAAGGAACGGAGGAACGCCGGTAGTGAGCAATATAGTATATATTCAGGTTAGCATATTCCCTATAGCAGCACTGCTTGCGGTTATGGATAATCTTAAGCGCGATATGTCATTTTCATGGAGACGCCGCTGCCTTGAAAGCATAATGAAGCTCATGGTGTGTATAATGATATTTAATGTAGTGTGCTGGTGCCTGAACGGACGGGAGGGGAGCTTAGCCAAGGGCATACTGTGGGTCGGAAACACGGCATATTATGTATTTATGCTGTATATGGCATTTCTATGGTTTCTGTATGTGTATGATAAAGTGACGAACGGAAATGGACAGATGGGAATATCCATGTTTGTGAAGGCAGTTCCGCTTGTTGTAAGTCTTGTCATATTGGCGGCCGGAATGGTAAGACCGATGATATTTTATATAGATGATGAAAATTTATATCAGCGCGGACCTCTTCATATTATAAGTACAGTTGTTGCCGCAGGGTATATTTCTGCGGCATGTATTCTGGCATTTGTTGGGATGCTTAGGACGCAGGAACGAGAAGAGAAAAGACAGTATGGATATCTGGTGTTTTTTGGTGTGTTCCCTCTGATTGGTGGTATTGTTCAGATGCTTTTGTATGGCACTGATCTTTTATGGCCTATGACGAGTGTGGCACTTGTGATGGTGTATATTAATATTCAGCAGCAGAATGTCAGCCGTGACGGCATGACAGGGCTTAATAACAGGCGAAGGCTTGACCAGTATATAGATGTGCTTTCCAAGGAACATATTAAGGAGCCGTTATGCTACAGTATAATGGACATCGATTATTTCAAGGAAATTAATGATAATTTTGGACATCAGACAGGTGATAAGGTGCTGTGTCTTGTGGCGGCTGCACTTAAAAAAGTGTATGGAAATACCAGAAGCTTTATCGCAAGGTATGGAGGAGACGAATTCGTGATAATATCACGCGGATTTGACAGGGAGCAGGCAGAGCACTATCGCGGAAGGCTTGAGAGAATGCTTAAGGATATAGAATGTGTGGAGTTAGAGAACGGGGGACTGGAGATAAGTATGGGCTGCGCGCATTACGGCGAAGAAGGCTGTAAGCAGGTTCGGGATATGCTGGAGCTTGCGGATATGCGTATGTATGAGATAAAAAATGAGCACCATAATAACAATGCTGCTTTAAAGTGGCAGAAAAGAGGATAGAAATGGCAGAGGAATTACTTTTCAGAAAAGATGTAAAGAAGGAACTTACATGGGATTTGTCACTCATATATAAGGATGAGGAGGCTCTTATGGCTGATGCAGCGAGGCTGGAGAGCCTTACAGCACAGCTTGAGAAAGATTATAAAGGCAGGCTTGACAGTGCAGACAGGATAAATGAATGTCTTGATAAATTGCGCGAAATATATGGAATAGTGACATTGGTTGGAAATTATTGTGAGCTTGCAACGTCGGTGGATTATTATGATACACATAATATGGAGCTTGCAGGCAGGATGAACCGCAGGATTTCAGAGTGCATGAGTTCATTAAGCTTTATAGACAGTGAATTGTCAGCTAAGAGCGATGAACTGATCAACGAGGCAGCACAGGCTTCAAAGGAGAATGCCAATTACTTAAAAGAAGTGCTAAGGGGAAAGCCGCACCTCTTAAGCCCTGAGACGGAGAAGGTGCTAAAGGCTCTGTCACAGACAACGGGAGCACCTTATGAGATATATAATACAGCCAAGCTTGCGGATATGAAATTCCCGGACTTTGAGGTTGATGGGAAGAAGTATCCTCTGGGATACTCACTCTTTGAGGATGATTATGAGTATGATGAGAGAACGGATGTCAGAAGAGCTGCATTTGCCGCATTTTCAGCTAAGCTTCATGATTATGAGAATGTGACCGCGGCAGCTTACAACACGGCTGTGCAGTATGAGAAGACAATGTCCGATTTAAGAGGCTTTGACAATGTGTTTGACAGCCTGCTTTTTGGACAGCATGTTGATAGGACGCTTTATAACAGACAGATTGACCTCATTATGGATAAGCTTGCGCCGCACATGAGAAAATATGCTAAGCTTCTCGGAAGGGTTCATAAGCTTGACAAGGTTACATACGCAGATTTGAAGCTTCCTGTTGACCCGGAGTATTCACCTAAGCTCACAATTGAGGAGTCCAGGGATTATGTCACAAAGGGACTTTCCATCCTTGGAGAGGACTATGTGAACATGGTGGAGAGAGCCTACACAGAGCGCTGGTTTGATTTTGCACAGAATCAGGGAAAATCGACCGGTGGTTTCTGTGCCAGTCCTTACGGAAAGAATTCGTTCATACTTCTTAGCTGGAACGGAAGAATGTCCGATGTGTTTACCATAGCACATGAGCTTGGACATGCCGGACACTTTAAGGCGTGCAATGCCGCACAGTCGATTTTTGACACAGATGTATCTACATACTTTGTTGAGAGCCCGTCTACAATGAATGAGCTGCTGCTTGGACATTATCTGTTAAAGACGAGTGATGATAAGCGTTTCCGCCGCTGGGTACTTTCTAACATGATTGGAAATACCTATTATCACAACTTTGTAACACATCTTCTTGAGGCTGCATATCAGAGAGAGGTATATAAAAAGGTTGAGGATGGCGCAGGTGTTCAGGCTGAGACGTTGAGTGCGATAATGAAGGATGTGCTTACTAAGTTCTGGGGTGATGCGGTTGAGCTCACGGATGGTGCAGAGCTTACATGGATGAGACAGCCTCATTATTATATGGGGCTATACTCATATACTTACAGTGCGGGACTTACGATTGCAACGCAGGTATGTAAGAGAATAGAGAATGAGGGACGGACAGCGGTGGATGACTGGAAGAGAGTTCTTAAGGCGGGCGGAACAAAGACTCCTGTTGAGCTTGCCGCCATGGCTGGAATCGACATAACAACAGATGCACCTTTGCTTGATACGATTGAGACTATAGGTGCGATGATTGATGAGATATGTGAGCTCACGGAAGAGCTTGAGGAAAAGTAGGACGGTGAAAGCCCACTACTGTCAGGCAGTAAATGTGAACAGGACAGCTGTACGGAAATAATGCAGCCGGGTGGGTATAATTTGGCAGGTAACTGCACAGATGTTTACCGTAATATCTGAGTTTTGCAATTGCCTGATATTGTTTAGTCAGGAAAGGAGACGGGCATTGTGGATAAGAAGCAGCTTGCACTTGATATAATTGAAAGACTGAAAAAAGAATATCCGGATGCCGGATGTTCGTTGGAATACAGCGAAGCGTGGAAGCTTCTTGTCAGCGTGCGCCTTGCAGCCCAGTGCACTGATGCCAGGGTGAATGTGGTCGTTCAGGATTTATACGCACATTACCCGGATGTAAATGCGCTTGCGGATGCACCTGTTGAGGAGCTTGAGAAGCTGGTAAGACCTTGTGGACTTGGCAACAGCAAGGCAAGGGATATAAGTGCCTGTATGAGAATGCTGCGCGATAAGTACAATGGTCAGGTTCCGGAGGATTTCGACAAGCTTATGGAGCTTCCGGGAGTTGGAAGAAAGAGCGCGAACCTTATTATGGGCGATGTATTTGGCAGACCTGCAATAGTTACCGACACTCATTGCATCCGTCTGGTAAACCGCATGGGTCTTGTGGATGGAATAAAGGAGCCGAAGAAGGTTGAGATGGAGCTGTGGAAGCTAATACCTCCTGAGGAAGGGAATGATTTCTGCCACAGGCTTGTAGAGCACGGAAGGGCGGTGTGCACGGCACGGACGAAGCCGTACTGCGATAAGTGCTGCCTTAAAGACATTTGCGCGAAAAATATATAATAGGTAACTGCGTAACCAAGTGTGTAATTATCGTACGTTGTGTACCGGTAAAATTATACAAATGTTTACCGGCAGCTTCGGGTTTCGCAATTACTAAAATAGTATAATTTTGAGAGGTGGATATATGTCAGGTGTGGAGTCGCGTGGCATGCCGGTACAGAAGCCGCACGCGGGTGGAAAGGATTTCTCAAAAGGGAAAATATGGAGCAATATAATGGTTCAGGCTGTGCCACTTATACTGGCACAGCTTGTGCAGCTTTTATACAATGTCGTTGATAGAATATATATAGGACATCTTCCGGGAGCGGACAGTCTTGCTCTTACAGGTGTTGGGCTTGCATTTCCACTTACAACGCTTATCGCTGCATTCACGAATCTGTTCGGGATGGGCGGCGCACCGCTGTTTTCCATAGAGCGTGGTGCAGGGAATGATGAGAAGGCGGAAAGGATACTTGGAAACACTTTTTCAATGCTTTTTGCAAGTTCATTTATAATATTTATCCTGTGCTATGTATTCAGAAAACCTGTGCTGTATCTTTTTGGCGCGAGTGATGCCTCGTATGTATACGCTGACGAATATTTAAAAATATATCTTCTGGGCACGACATTCACTATGCTTGCGACAGGAATGAATGGATTTATAAATGCTCAGGGGTTCCCACGGACAGGAATGATGACAACACTTATAGGAGCTGTGCTTAATCTGCTTTTAGACCCACTGTTTATTTTTGTGCTTCACATGGGGGTCGGTGGGGCGGCACTTGCAACAATTATAAGTCAGGGCATATCGGCAGCATGGGTTCTGAGATTCCTTATAAGCAGAAGAGGAAGGGCTGCATATCATATAAGACTGTCCTGCCTTAGACCGGATTTAAAGCTTGTGGGGGATATAACCGCACTCGGAATGGCTGGATTTATCATGCAGGGGACGAACTGTCTGGTTCAGGTGGTCTGCAACGCGACGCTCAAGGTGTTTGGCGGAGATTTATACGTCGGGATAATGACGGTCATCAATTCGGTGCGTGAGATAATGTCGCTTCCGGTCAGCGGACTTACCAGCGGTTCACAGCCGGTGTTAGGATATAACTACGGAGCGAAAAAATATGACAGGGTGAGGAGCGGAATTAAATTCACGTCGGCGATAGGAATAGGCTACACGGCACTTGCATGGATTATAGTTCTTCTTATTCCGCAGCAGCTGATGGGAATATTTACAGATGATTCCCGGACAATAATATATGGAGCAGAGGCGCTTAAGACATACTTCTTCGGTTTTGTATTTATGTCATTTATGTTTACAGGGCAGTCGACATTTACCGCACTTGGATATTCAAAGCATGCCATATTCTTCTCACTTTTAAGAAAAGTGATTATCGTCACACCGCTTGCAATAATTCTGCCGCGAATAGGGTTTGGAGTGATGGGAGTATTTCTATCAGAGCCGGTATCCAATGTGATTGGTGGACTTGCAAGCTTCTTAACCATGTATTTTACCGTATACAGGAAGCTGAAACCGCAGAATACAGCTTTGCCGGAGAGATAACGGACTAATTGAAAACAGCTGCTTATCCGGAAATTTGAGTTTCGCAATTATCTGAAAGCAGTTTATCAAAAAAAGGTGAATGCCGCACAGGAAAGTGACGGCATTCACCTTTTTTCGATTAGTCTACATCCACAACACGGATCATGTTGGTTGCGCCTGCGATTCTGAGAGGGAAACCGGCAACGATGACAACGCGGTTGCCGGATTTAATGACACCGGCGGTCTTACACTTATTGATTACCTCGTTGATAAGAGCTTCACCATCCTCCTGCTCTGTGATAAGAACAGGTGTAACTCCCCACATGAGAGAGGTCTCACGGCACACGCGCTCATTGGTTGAGCAGCCGATAATATTTATGTTAGGACGGAAACCGGATACCTTGCGGATTGTGCTTCCGCTTAAGGAAACCGGAATAATGGCATCAGCATTGATTACGCTTGCGATAGAGCATGCAGCACATGCGATTGAGGAGGCCAGGTTGCTTCCGTTGTAGGTTATCTCGAATTTACCGGTAGTTGTAGTCTTTTCAATCTCATGGCAGATTCTGCTCATAGTCTTAACTGCTTCTACAGGGTAGTCGCCGGCAGCACTCTCACCTGAGAGCATTACGGCTGATGTCTGGTCAAAGATTGCATTCGCAACATCATTGACCTCTGCACGGGTAGGGCGGGGATTATGAGTCATGCTCTCAAGCATCTGGGTTGCTACGATTACGAACTTACCTGACTTAAGGCACTTGCTTATCATATCCTTCTGTACAACAGGAACCTTTTCAAAAGGAATTTCAACACCCATATCTCCTCTTGCTACCATGATTCCGTCAGCAACATCGATAATTGCATCAAGATTCTCAACACCCTCCTGGCTCTCAATCTTGGCAATGAGCTTGGAGGTATTGTTATGCTCCTTCTGAAGTCGGCGGACTTCAAGAACATCCTCTGCACAGCGGACGAAGCTGAGTGCGAAGAAGTCAAAGCCGGTCTTCATGGCAAATTCTAAATCCCTCCTGTCAACATCGCTGAGGAATGGAAGGGATAAATGAACCCCCGGAACATTGATAGCCTTGCGGTCTGATATTACGCCGCCATTGATGACACGGCATACAATATCTGTGTCACCAACCTTCTCAACCTTGAGTTCAATAAGACCATCATTTACAAGTATGCTTGTACCTATCTGGACATCATTGATAAGATTTTTATATGAAATTGAGCCTATAGTATTATTGCCAAGAATTTCTCTTGTGGTGAGTGTAAATAAGTCACCATCGTTAATGGTCACCTTACTACCTTCAAAAAGACGGAAACGAATCTCAGGACCTTTTGAATCGAAGAGAGTAGCTACCGGAAGCTTAAGTTCATCACGAACCTTCACAACGCGGTTATATCTGCCTAAGTGTTCCTCATAGCTTCCGTGTGAAAAGTTAAAACGTGCAACATTCATGCCGTTTTCCATCATTTTTCTGAGAGTCTCCTCATTATCACATGCCGGACCCATGGTACACACTAATCTTGTCTTCTTTAACATTAAAAATAAATCCTCCTTATTAAACTGTCCCGGCTATTATAACATAACAGACACTAAAATGAAAGCGCATTCATGTTTCTTTGCATTATCTTTACCTTACTGTTTCATTTTTAAGTTTTTTCATGGCGAATTTTTCATGGTACATCATTTTGTCCGCACGTCTCAGCGTATCACCGATATCATAGTCCTCGTCAGCGTTGTACATCTCGCAGCCGCATGCTATATGCAGAGGAAAGCTGTCCGGATGTGCGGCATTGTAATCTGCGAGCAGCCTTTTAAAGCTTTTGATACAGTCGCGGCACTTGTCAATAGATATGCCGTGTAATAAAGCGCAGAATTCATCACCACCAATTCTGTAGCAGTTACCGAAGCCTCCGAAGGCTTTTTTTATCAGCCTGGCACTCTCAATAATATATGAGTCACCATGGTCATGTCCGAGGCTGTCGTTACATTGCTTGAGGTTGTTAAGGTCGAACATGACAATTATATGTCCCTCGGGCTTGAAATTGCTGCTGCCGGTATATTCTGCATAAGCAGTTCTGTTAAAAAGCCCGGTGAGCTGGTCATGATAGGCCATTTCCTCGAAGGCTTTTGCCTGACTTCCAATCTCCATAAGTGCCTTGGCTTCTTTAAGTGAGGTCATTCCAAGTGCAATTATATAGAATAGAAGACATGTGATTCCAAGAAATGACGGAAAGGCACCATTTGTCAGGTAGTAGGCAAGTATGTCGGCTGACAGCCCGACAAGGCAGGCAAATGAGCATATAAATGAAAGCTTGATTTTAGGGTTCCATCCGTAACAGGTTACTTCTCTGTAATACATAATGAACACCACCGGGATATTAGAGAGCATCACGGCATGTACAAGCCAGAGAGTATCACGTATATCCGCAACGGCATTTATCTGCAGCACCATAATTATGACAAATACAAGAAGGTTAAATATGCAGGGTACATTCCACAGAGGATTGTCTTTTTCCGTAAATGAGTTTCTCAAAAAGCTTATGAAAGGAATACTCATCATCAGCATACAGGAGTAGGCTGTGTATGATATCAATACCGGGTTTTTTACAATTGTGGACGTATAGTCAAGGTCCATAAACTTCCATACGCCGATAAGGATGGAAAAGAAACCTATCATAATCAGACTCTTATCAATATGTCTGTTTCTTGAGTTTATAAGTGTAAAAATTATGAAGAATAAGCCTGCAAGCACCGCGATGAAGCATGTAAAATATATAATAATGTAACGGACCAGCAGGTGTTCATATATCCTGAATTGTGAACCAAGATAAAAAATAGGATTGGTGTTAACCATGCTTTTATAAAGCGGTGTAAGGACAACTCTGACTGTCTTTCCTGCATCGCCGTCACAGACAGGAATCACACACCAGTTAGCACCGGTGGTTTTTATAAATGAACTGTCATCCGGTGAGAGCGAATATATAAGCTCAGAATCGAGGTATACTTCGACCTTTTCATGTTTTACGAAAAAGATAAGATTGGAATTGTTAGCCGGAAGAGCCGGCAGTGGAAAAGACAGCTCATTATATAGCTTTAAAGGGGCATTATCGTCAGTCTCCGTCCGGAAGGTATCTGCTGTAATGACGCAGTATGAATCAGTTGGTCTGGCGGCTGATATGTTTATATGGAAACGTGAGCTGATATATGCGAGCATACATATCAGAGCAAGGAGACAGGTACCGTAAGCAGTGTATATTATATATTTTATTTTCTCATTATTATTTTCTTTCAATGCAGCAGCCTCCTATGGATATTTTTACTATCAAATGCTATTGGCAAAGCCGGAGAAAATCATCGGTTAAGCCTTCGTGTCTTAATTTAAACATACAAAGTAATTATATCATTGAACAGGCAGAAATAAAATACATTTTTTATACGTGTGCGGTTTTCAGGTTATACACTTGTACATTAAATCAGCATGTTTTGCCCTCAACATCATTACTTTAAAGTATATCTGAAAGTATTTAAAAATATTTTTAAATACATATTGAAAATTCTATAAATAAATGATATAAAGTATTTAAAGAAAATTTTAAATAGCAATGTTCTATGAAAGGGAGGTGCGTAAGATGGCAGTGTCGGAAATATTTAAAGTGCTGTCCGAGCCTCTGCGCAGACAGATACTTGAGTTACTGAAGGGAGGAAGAAGGTCGGCGGGTGAGCTTGCAAAGGCACTTGACATGTCACCGGCGGCACTATCGTATCATCTGAGGCTGCTCAAGGAGGCAGGGCTGGTAATGGAGTACAAGGAGAAGAATTTCGTGTATTATTCTCTGGATATGACGGTGTTCGATGAGATGATTATGTGGTTTCAGGGTTTTACCGGTGACAGGAAGGATGAGACGGGACAGGCGAAGGCAGGCAAATGTGAAAATTAGTTCTGCGGACAGCAGGGAAACGAAAAAGTCTGCACAGTGAATAGAAAAAAGGGAGATTAATATTATGAATAATTGTAAAAAATATTATGCATGGCTTATAGCATTGACAGCAGCAGCGTTTATAATCACAGCGGTATGTATTCAGTTCATGGCGGATTCTGTGCCTATGCATTATAATTTTCATGGAGAGATTGACCGCTATGGTTCAAAAAATGAGAACTTTATCTTTCCGTGTTTTATAGCGGTATTTAATATTTTCTGGGTTATTTTTATGAATGTGTTTGGCAGAAGGGCGGACAGGGCGCAGGAGGAGAAGGCGCGCGTTGAGGCGGCAGGCAACCTCAAGGTACTTGGATTTACAGCGATAGGGACAACTATAATGTTTATTATAATTCAATTTGTGATGTTGCTTGTGGACATCAATGCCTCCGAGGGACAGGACAGAATGCCCATTGATATAAATGTGATTTCCAATTGCTGCCTTGGATTGATATTCATTGTGATAGGTAATATTATTCCAAAGTGCAAGCGCAACAGCGTGATAGGGGTCAGAACCTCATGGAGTATGGACAATGACACTACATGGGAGCTGTCAAACAGACTTGGAGGCAGGCTGATAATGATATGCGGTGTTCTTACTATTATAGAGACAATCGTTGTCAAAGGCTTTGCCTCCACGGTCATAATGCTGGTGCTTATCATTGCAATGTCGGCATTGATGATATACTATTCCTATGTTTTTTACAAAAAATATGGCAATAATGCTAAAAAACATCAATAATATTGATTAAGTTTGTACATTGCCAATGTATTATGCGCGTGTTAAGATATCTACATAAGTTTAGAAGTATGGAGGTATTCGGCATGAACACAGAGAAATATCAGAGAGCGTATTTTCTGCCGCCACAGATGAGTTATGACTGGGTGAAAAAGGATTATATAGATAAAGCACCTATATGGTGCAGCGTTGACCTAAGAGATGGAAATCAGGCACTTATCGAGCCTATGAGCCTTGAGGAGAAGTTAGACTTCTTCAAGATGCTTGTGGATATCGGCTTCAAGGAGATTGAGGTAGGATTTCCTGCAGCGTCCGACACGGAGTACAACTTTATGCGTGCACTTATCGAGCGCAACATGATTCCGGAGGATGTTACGGTTCAGGTGCTCACACAGGCAAGAGAGCATATTATAAAAAAGACCTTTGATGCGGTAAAGGGCGCACCTCATGCCATCATCCATCTTTACAACTCCACATCCGTTGCCCAGCGTGAGCAGGTATTTAAAAAGGGCAAGGAAGAGGTTAAGAAGCTTGCTGTTGATGGAGCAATGCTTTTAAAGAAGCTTGCCGCGGAGACGGACGGCAGCTTTACATTCGAGTATTCACCTGAGAGCTTCCCAGGAACTGAGGTTGACTATGCACTTGAGGTGTGCAATGCAGTTTTGGATGTATGGAAACCGACAGCGGACAATAAGGCAATCATCAACATACCTACAACAGTGCAGATTGCCATGCCTCATGTATTTGCTTCACAGATAGAGTATTTAAGCCGCAACATGAAATATCGTGAGAATGTTGTACTCAGTGTACACCCGCACAATGACCGCGGCTGCGGAATCTCCGATGCGGAGCTTGGTGTACTTGCCGGAGCTGACAGAGTGGAGGGAACGCTCTTCGGAAATGGTGAGCGTACAGGTAATGTCGATATAGTGACGCTTGCGATGAACATGGTTTCAATGGGCGTTGAGCCGGGACTTGATTTTTCACATATCATGGATATAAGAAAGAAATATGAGCAATACACAGGCATGCGTGTATATGAGCGCTCACCTTATGCGGGTGACCTTGTATTTACCGCATTCTCAGGCTCACATCAGGATGCCATTTCCAAGGGCATGGACTGGTGGGAGAAGGGCAGGTCGGGCGGCAAGTGGACAGTTCCGTATCTTCCGATTGACCCTATGGATGTCGGCAGGGAATATGAGTCGGATGTCATCCGTATCAACAGCCAGTCGGGTAAGGGAGGAGTATCCTACATTCTCAAGCAGAATTTCGGTATTTCCATACCGGATAAGATGAAGGAGGAGGTAGGCTATCTTGTAAAGGGTGTTTCAGACCGCAAGCACAAGGAGCTTACACCGTCGGTTGTATATCAGATATTTGAAGATAATTACATAGGACAGACGGATGTGTTCTCTGTTCCGGAGTGCCACTTCAAGCAGGAGGATGGAATCTGGGCGACTGTCACAATACAGCAGGGCAAGGAGAAACGCATTGTCGAGACGGGTGGAAACGGACGTCTTGATGCGGTGAGCAACGCACTTAAGATGTATTTTGGCATAAGCTATGAGCTTGCCGTATACGAGGAGCATGCTATTTCCAAGGGCTCATCCTCTAAGGCTGCTTCCTATGTGGGAGTGCTCTGTAAGGATAAGATGTACTGGGGCGTAGGGCTTGATGAGGACATTATCAAGGCATCAATATCGGCACTTGTGGCAGCAGTCAACAAGCTTGCCAAGGATACTAATGTGAAAGAGGGCAGGGAGGAGCGCATTGTCGATATCCTTAACTTCATCCAGAACCATTATACGGATGTTTCACTCGATGAGCTGGCTGAGAATTTCAACCTCTCGAAGCCATACCTTTCCAAGTATATTAAGGAGAAGTCGGGAATGACATTCCAGGATGCCGTCAAGAAGGCAAGAATGAAGAAGGCAAAGGTCCTTCTTCGTGAGTCAAACCAGAATGTTGAGACAATCGCCGCAAGTGTCGGCTATGAGAACGTGGAGCATTTCAACAGACTTTTCAAGAAGGAATATGCCATGACACCGCTTCAGTACCGCAATGCCAAGAATCAGGAGGAGTAGGCGATATAAATTTATATATGCATCGTCACTTCCGATGTGATGGTATGAAAAAGCTTAGGTAGCAAAAAGGCATATTCATATATGTGGGAGTGTTTAATTAGGGATAAGTGTGTGTGTTTAACCGCCGCTGTGTGCGCAGATTATGCGTGCGCAGTGGCGGTTTGATTTATGCGTAGATTTCAATATGCAGATACACAAATATTAAGAAACTATAAAATGTAACATCAGTTACTGGATAAAAAACATATATCCTGTTACAATATATACGAAGCAAAAACAAGGAGGCAAAATCCTCTCCTCGCACGAGCTCGGATTTTTGCTTCGCAAAAACAAGGAGGATTTAAAATATGGCAGCATTACACATTACAAGTGACAACTACGAGAGCGAAGTGCTTAATTCAGACAAGCCGGTGCTTCTTGATTTCTGGGCTTCATGGTGTGGACCATGCCAGATGCTCCTGCCGGTTATAGAAGAACTCTCAAATGAGGTTACGGATGCTAAGATATGCAAGATTAATGTTGATGAGGAGTCTTCACTGGCTGAGAAGTATGGTGTTATGTCAATTCCTACACTCGTAGTGGTTAAGGATGGCAAGACGGTCAGCACGAGCGTTGGCGTACAGCCGAAGGACAAGATTCTTGAGATGTTAAAATAATTCATCAGGAATTCGGCAAAAGTCATATAAGCTTATGCTATAAAGAAAAAAGTAATAAAGACCACACGGGGTGATTCCCTGATGTGGTCTTTGCTTTTATTTAAGTATTTTCGCTGTGCGTTTATTTACCAGTCTGAAGAATATAAGTGTAATCAGAAGTGATGTGGCTTCGGCGATAGGGAAGGTGAGCCATACAAGCCATAGTTTATCGAGGGATTTTATAGCGATAAGCGAAAAGGCGTAGGCTACAGGAAGCACGAACAGACACTGTCTGCACACTGATATAATTAAGGATGCAAGACCGCCCTCCATTGCCTGGAATATTCCCTGAAATGCTACATTTGCACCTGCGAACATAAAGCTGAGTGAAATGACACGGATTGCACTTATGCACATCTGCATTGTCTCGCCCGACAGTCCGAAAACCTTAGAAAGCGGAGCGGCAAAGATTTCAAGGCAGACCATTCCTATGAACATAATAATTAACGTGTAGATAAGTCCGAAACGTATTCCCTCGTGTACACGCTTGCGGCTGCCAAGACCATAGTTGAATGAGACAATTGGCGTGATGGCATCTCTGAGTCCGAAGGCGGCGAATAATATGAACTGCTGAATTTTGTAGTACAGTCCGTATGCTGTTACGGCGTTTTCGCTCACCCTTACAAGTATGAGGTTCAGACCGTAGGTCATAAATGACATAAGAGCCTGTGCGATGATTGCTGGAAGTCCGATAGAGTATATTTCCTTTATGATTTTCATGTCAGGGCGGAGATATTCTGCTCCGTTGGATATTTCCTTGTTAATTGTGAAGTGGAAAATAACTGCAATTCCGAGAGAGATGAGCTGACCTATCACGGTAGCGTAGGCAGCTCCGGCTACACCGAGCTTAGGGAATATACCTATTCCGTATATGAGAAGCGGGTCTAGTATAATATTGGCAACGGCACCGCTTATCTGGGCAATGGTCGAGTACAGTGATTTTCCGGTGGACTGCAGAAGCTTTTCAAACATCGAGAAAAATACAATTCCGGGGGAGATTATGCTGCATATACGAAGATACTGTATTGCCATCGCTTTAATCTGCTGATTGCTTGTCTGTGTTGACACGTAGCCGTTTACCCCGAATATTCCAAAGCACAAAAATACAAGATATATCACCGCACCGAGAAAAATAGCATTTCCGGCGGTCTGGTTGACTTTTTTTCGATTACCCTGTCCGAGACTTTTGGAGAGAAGTGCACCTGTACCGACTCCGGTTCCTATGCTGATTGCCACCATGAGCATCTGAACAGGAAATGCGAGTGTGAGTGCGTTGAGGGCTGCTTCACCGCTGTCTGCCATATTGGAGACAAACGCACTGTCGACAATGTTATAAAGTGCCTGAAGCATCATTGACAAAATCATGGGTATTCCCATGGAGAGCATAAGCCTGCCGACCGGGGCAGTGCCCATCTTGTTCTCCTTGATATTTTTTTCGGATAAATTTTCATCCATTAGATTTTCCTCCGTTTTACATATTTGAGCAAAAGAAAAAGGCGTAAACCCATAATCTGGTTTTACGCCTTTGGCTACTCGATAATTAGGATTCTATCATATACAATTTTAAAAAGTCAAGTAAAAATTTATACCTCAAAGAGAAGGTCGCCATAAGTAGGTATCGGCCAGAAGTCCTTGTCAACAAGCATTTCAAGCCTATCGGCAGGAGCACGAAGAGCAGCCATATCGGACATAATTGTGTCGTGATAGTATATGGCTGTGCACTTAGCACACTCCTTTTCGCCGGCTGCCTGATCAGCCTTGAGCTTTTCAAGAGCGGCATTCATAGCCTTGAGCTCAACTGTAACTGCCTCAAGTCTTTCCTTCTGAACACTTGCGTCACAGCCTACAGACTCAACGGAAGCGATAGAGTTAGCAAGCTCAGTCGTGTAGCTGATGACAGCAGGAAGAATCTGCTTGGATGCCATGCTTATCATCGTGAGAGCCTCTATGTTGATGTACTTGGTGTATGTCTCGTATGTAATCTCCTCGCGGGATTCAAGCTCAGCCTTTGTGAAGATGCCGAATTTCTCAAATAATGCTACAGCCTTATCTGTTGTGAGAGCACTTGCAGCGTCTACCATGGACTTGATATTAGGAAGTCCTCTTCTCTCAGCCTCAGCTACCCACTCATCTGAGTAACCGTTACCGTTGAAGACAATTCTCTTATGCTCAGTCATGTACTTCTTGATTAACTCATGAACATCCTTGTCGAAATCGTCGGACTTTTCAAGAATATCTGCAGCCTCACAGAATGCCTCCGCAACAATTGCGTTGAGAACTGTGTTAGGGCTTGCTATTGAGTCTGCGGAGCCAACCATACGGAACTCGAACTTGTTGCCTGTGAAAGCAAAAGGTGAGGTTCTGTTTCTGTCGGTAGCATCCTTTGCAAAATCAGGAAGTGTTGAAACACCTGTGAGAAGCTTGCCGCCCTCAATGCTGTGTGTAGCTGTACCTGTCTCTATAATCTGGTTGACAACATCCTCAAGCTGGTCGCCAAGGAACATTGAAATGATTGCAGGAGGTGCCTCGTTAGCTCCAAGTCTGTGATCGTTTCCTACATCGGAAGCGGACTGGCGAAGGAGATCAGCGTGTATATCGACTGCCTTCATTATGCAGGCGAGTACAAGCAGGAACTGAAGGTTCTCGTTAGGTGTATCACCCGGGTCGATGAGGTTGACACCGTTATCCGTAACGATGGACCAGTTGTCATGCTTACCTGAACCATTGACACCTGCAAATGGCTTCTCATGGAGAAGACATGCAAGACCATGACGTGTGGCAACCTTCTTCATAACATCCATAACAAGCTGGTTGTGGTCAACTGCGACATTGGCTGTCTCATAGATAGGAGCAAGCTCATGCTGTGCTGGGGCAACCTCATTGTGCTGTGTCTTAGCTGTTACGCCAAGCTTCCAGAGTTCAATGTTGATGTCCTTCATATAAGCGCCGATTCTTTCCTTGATAGAACCGAAGTAGTGGTCCTCAAGCTCCTGACCCTTAGGAGCAGGTGCGCCGAAGAGAGTACGTCCGGTATAGATTAAATCCTTTCTTTCAAGGTACTTTTCTCTGTCAACAATAAAGTACTCCTGCTCAGGACCGACAGATGCTGTAACCTTGGTAGCCTCTGTGTTGCCGAAAAGTCTTACAATACGAAGAGCCTGCTCGCTTATTGCTTCCATGGAGCGAAGGAGAGGGGTCTTCTTATCAAGAGCCTCACCTTTGTAGGAACAGAAAGCTGTAGGGATACAGAGGATGGCACCTGTTGCATCCTCTTTAACGAATGCAGGTGATGTGCAGTCCCAAGCCGTATAGCCTCTGGCTTCAAATGTAGCTCTTAAGCCACCGGACGGAAAAGAAGAAGCATCAGGCTCACCCTTTATAAGCTCCTTGCCGGAGAACTCCATAATCATCTTGCCGTCTGCATCAGGATGTGTGACGAAGGCATCGTGCTTCTCAGCTGTGATACCTGTGAGTGGCTGGAACCAGTGGGTATAGTGTGTTGCACCCTTTTCGACTGCCCAGTCCTTCATAGCCTTTGCAATAACATCGGCATCGGCACTTGACAGCTCGCCACCCTTGTTCATAACATTCATGAGATTTGCAAATACCTTCTTAGGAAGGCGCTCTCTCATCTTACCAACTGTGAATACATTTTCGCCAAAAATTTCTTCTACATTGATATTGCTCATTCTTTTCCATTCCTTTCATGCTATAAATTTTTCGTGGTGATTATGCATCAGGATGTACAGTGGATTGTATTTTATCCGAACTATATGTCTGTTATTTATATCTATAATTAGACATATATGCATAAAAAAAGGGCATTCCAAATAAACGGAACGCCCTTGTTCACTCACACGAATATATGACCTTGTTCCCTAAATATTGGCTTTAGTATTACAAGACATCATTTATGTTAATAAAATAAACTATAACTCACAAAATTGCAAGCCCTTTTTTAAAAAAAACTTATTTTTTTTATTCAGCCTTGCCAACTGAGCCGAATAACTCCATCTTCTCTTTTACAGTTTCCTTAATTGCTGCTGCACCAGGAGCTAAAAGCTTACGAGGGTCGAAGCCCTTGCCCTCTAAGTCCTTGCCTGCCTCAATGTACTTACGTGTAGCATCTGCGAAGGATAACTGGCACTCTGTATTTACGTTAATCTTGGCAACACCAAGAGAGATAGCCTTCTTAATCATATCAGCAGGGATGCCTGTACCACCGTGAAGAACAAGTGGCATATCACCTGTAAGCTCCTTAACGGCTGCAAGTGTCTCGAAGCTGAGTCCCTTCCAGTTAGCAGGGTACTTACCGTGAATGTTACCGATACCTGCTGCAAGCATTGTTACGCCAAGGTCTGCAATAGCCTTACACTCGTTAGGGTCTGCGCACTCACCCATACCGATTACGCCGTCTTCCTCACCGCCGATAGAACCAACCTCAGCCTCAAGGGACATATTGTGCTCAGCACAAATCTTAACTAATTCCTTAGTCTTTGCAATATTCTCCTCGATAGGGTAGTGGGAACCATCGAACATGATTGATGAGAAACCTGCCTCTACACACTTAAGGCATCCTTCGTATGAGCCGTGGTCTAAGTGAAGAGCAACAGGAACAGTGATGTTGAGCTCTTCCATCATTCCGTTAACCATGCCAACTACGGTCTTGTAGCCTGCCATATATTTGCCGGCACCTTCGGAAACACCGAGGATAACAGGGGAATTAAGCTCCTGAGCTGTTGTAAGGATAGCCTTAGTCCACTCAAGGTTATTAATATTAAACTGGCCAACTGCATAATGACCGGCAACTGCCTTTTCAAGCATTTCTTTAGCTGTAACTAACATAAGAATACCTCCGATATTGTTATTATTTTGACAATATTATAACACATAAAGCAAAAAAGGGAATAGGCAAAATTATAAAAACTGTGTGAATTTGAATTTTATTTTGCGTTATATTTTAGTATGGTTTTGATTTTATATGCCAGAGTGTCACTTACATCGTAAATAACGCAGCGCTTTTGAACGGAATTTCCCTTGTAGCCGAAGGCTGTTGTGTCGGTGTAGGTTGAGCTTGCACAGTAGAGTGGAACGAAAAATTCGTGCAGATACAGCTTCTCCCTTTTCGGTGGGACTATTCCGGTTCTGCTTAAATCAGGGTTGGTATCGTACGCAGGGAGTATGAATTTCTTTATGGAGCCGAAATCGGCGGACACATTGTCCACATAGCCAAAAACATATATTCTTAGCTGCCCCTTGTGACCACCCATAAATGTTGTACCCGAAGCCTTGTAGGAAATGTTTTCAATATATGCCTCAACGCGGAAATAGTCACGGATATATTTATATGATGTGGGAAGTGGAGGTGATGAAGCATCGGGAACGTCGGAAAGCTCCCTGTACCCTATATCCTCCGCACATATAGCTGCCCCGGTCTGCAGGGTTCCGAAATCATACCGGGTTATCGGAATAGTGGCTTCATTGTCAAGCTTGTCCTTTGAGACTATACACATCCTGACCTGTTCGATGTCCTCTGCGCCGGGAAGGCTGTCATACAGGTTGAAACGGCAGATATAGGTTCCGGTGCTGCCATCAGGTGTGAAAGCAAGGTCAACGCTGTTTGACGGGTCGGCGGCATCACTTATCCGGAGAACATATCCTTCTATTCCTGCTATGTCATCATGCGGGTCATGTATGGTCATCACGGCATAGGGTGAATCCGTTATGGAATCGTTGTAAAGACCGAGGGTGAGGTTGTTTTCCGTATAGTCTGCCGTTCCCTGCGGGGCGGTGTTGTCAAATACATATATGCCGTACACATGGCAGCTGTTGACTGTTGCGAGTGCGGAAGGGCTCACGGAGAGGCTGCCGCTGTTATCCATCACCTGACGCACCCACAGATAGTAACAGCCGTCCATTGAAGCTCCAAGGTCAGGAAGTGAAGTTGTAAAGCCTGAAGGTGGGGCGGCACTGCCGTAGCTTTCCCATTCCGAAGGCAGGGCGGAGGCAGAAGCGGAGAAGCCGTACTCATAGCTGTTGTCCGTCCTCAGTCCTGAGCCGTGCTCCGTCACGGTTATGGTTATGTCGATGCTCCTTACAGCATCATTGTCCGCATCAGGATTTACGGTATGTGCCGGGGTAACATCTATCACGGGCGCGGAGGTGTCACGCCATGATGGATACAGGTCAATTACAACTCCGTCCGTTGCTGAGAGGTTCCATTTCCTGGTTTCACCGCCGCCTGTATAGTCGGAGAAAAGCTTATTTCTGTACCAGCCGTTTATGACATATTCCGTGGTATTTTGTCCGTCAGCAGAGTAGACAATGGAGTATGTGTCAGCTGCAGCAGGAAGGAGGCTCTCAGTGTCGTAGGTAAACACTGCACTGTAATACTCATTTTCCTTCCATGTCCATCCCGAAGCAGTTAATCCACTGTCGGAAGGCTTTACAAGTGTTCCGAGCGCCTCATCCGGCACGCTGCTGTGAAGTCTCACCTCGTATTTGACAGGTGTCCATTTTGCGAATGCTGTCTTGTCGCTTGTATAATGCCATATATCATCACCATTAAGCTTTGTGCCGCCTATATAGCTTCCATTCACTATCGTGCCGTCCACATACCAGCCCCCGAACACCCAGCCTGCGAGCTGCGGCTCAGGAAGTCTTCCTATGCTGCTGTCAAATGTGACCTTCCGCGATGCCCCGTCTGCCCCGGTGATGTTTCCTGTCGCATTGCCCGGTCTGCTGTAATCGAAGGCGAGCGTGTATTCAAGCGGTTTCCACTGTGCGTACAGAGTGGCGGTTCCGCCGGGGATAAGCGTGAGGTTCTTTACTGTGCCGCCGTCCGGGTAATTCACAGCGTTGTCCGCTGTTCCGTCAGCACTCCTGTTCCAGCCGTCAAAGGCATAGCCTGTTCTTGAAAAGCCGTTTGCCGGAAGTGTTTCGTTCTTATCGTATGTAAACGTAACATCGGACATGCTTCCTGTTGCCCTTGTGCTGCCGCTGTCATTGTCATTCTTTTCAAAATGCATGGTGTAGCTGTTGGCGCTCCAGTGTGCAAACAGGGCAAGATTTCCAAGCCCTTTCCATACTGCATTGTCCGGGATTACCTCGCCTTTTGAGTCTATCTTCACAAGAAAAAGTTTCTTCGCTGTATTTCCTACATTATCTGTAACAGTAAGACAGTAAAATGCCGGACCTTCAGAACCAAAGTAGTACTGCCTGCCTGATGTTATGTCACCATTATCAAGCTGAATGCCGTTAAAGTCTGCAAGTACCACACGACCAATTCCGGAGTGTGTGTCCGATATATTAAAGGTAATTGTTGTCCCTTCAGAAAACCAGCCATATGAACTTAACACTCCACTCAAATCAGGGGCAGTGTTGTCAAAATAGTATGGGCCGAACCGGTGATAGTCAGCGTTAGGCGATGACACGGACGTGTTGCCGGCTGCGTCCTTCACATGCTTTACCCACAGATAGCAGGCTCCCGAAAGCATGTTTCTTATGGTTATCGGAACACCACTCTGGTAACTGCTCCATGACGCATCTGAGGGCGGGGCGCTGCTGTCTGTGCCCAGGCAGTACTCATAGACGTTGTCTGCAGCAAGACGGTCATTGTCTGATGCAGTGATTGTAATGTACACCGAAGCTGCATAGCCGGAAGAATTTTCAGGGGAGACGCTCATAATAGGAGGAGTCACATCCTTCCAGTCTGCACTTGCAGTTACATTACCGGTATACTGCCATACTGCACTGTCCCCATTCCCCTTCCAGTAACTCCCGCCCTTGGCAAGACCATTTACATCCCAAATTGGTTCCCAGCTGCCGGCAGCATTTGCTGCCCATCCGGTAAATTCATAGCCGTCTCTTGAGACCCTTAATCCGGATACATTGTTCCAATCACCTGAATCGTAGGTTACACTGACAGATGATACTGCATTGCCTGAACCGTACACGCAGCTTCCACCATTTGCGTTAAGTGAAACCGTATAGACGTTCGGTGTGGCATTGGCGGTAAATGACAGGTCATCGCCGTATATTGTGAATCTGTAGTTCTTTACAGTGGTTTCATTACTGCCTGTCCATCTGTTCCACGAATAACCTGCAGCCAGAGTTGCGTCAATGCTTACGCTGCTTCCATAATCATAGGTTCCCGCACCCGACACACCGGATATGCCATTGCCTTTATTAAGGGTTACAGTATGTCTGTCAATACTCCACTGTGCATAGAGTGTTACATTTCCGGTCATTGTCATCGAGGAGCCTTCACTGTAAGCTGTGCCTGAACCATCCGTGGCAGTGTTCCAGCCTGTGAAGTGGTGTCCGGTCCTTGTGAAACCATTCGATGCTACAGTGGCAGAAGAGCCATGGCTTGTCGCAGTCGATGCAGCAGTCGAACCGCCTGTACTGCCGTTTCCGTCATAAGCTATGGTATAAGTATCCCATATATAATACACGTCTGCCGAAGCGTCCCCGGTTACAGTCCAGGAAGTTCCCGGCCCGCTCATATGGTCATAGTGACAGTGTGCAAAATCTGTGTCACCTGTCATGTCATCTGCGTGTGAGGCGGCATTAAAAGTGTCCCCGTGGTATGCCGTATACGTTTTGCTTTTTTTGTATGTGCCGTTATTGTAGAAATTAAGGGTTATGGTGTAACTCTTCTTTTTATAATAAACATTTGTCGAGCTTTCGCCTGTTACTGTCCAGCTTGCATTATCTATCTTATTATATTCATAAGCATCACCGAAGGTCACATCGCCTTTGTGTGCTTCAGCGTTAAAGGTGGTACCGTAACCGGCGCTGTAGGTCTTTGAGGAATCCTTCGTGCTGTCCTTGTAAAAATTCAGTGTCTGGGTGTATTTTTTTCCGGTATAATAGACATTCACGGTCTTGTCGGCTGTTACAGTCCAGCTTGCGGAATCCGCCGTGGAATATTCGTAGTTGCTCCCATAAGCTACATCCGATGAGTAATCGGAAATTTTAAAGGTTGTGCCTTTGGCTGCTTCGTGCGTTTTGGTGGTATCGAGTGTGCCGTTCTTGTAATACTTTAAGGTAATGGTGCAGTTATTCGCCATCCATTTGGCGTACAGATTTATGTCATCAACACCCTTCCATACCGCAGACGAGCCGCTGCCCAACCAGTAAGTGCTATTCACGGCTTTTCCGTCCTTATCGTACACCTGCTCACCCGTGCCGTTTGTCCCTGTATACCAGCCGCCGAAGTCATAGCCGTCAAGCGTAGGGTTGTAGGAGCTTGCCACGTTGCAGTCACCGGTGTCATAAACAGCAGTGCCGGTGAAAGCATTTCCTCCATTGTTTGGGTTGAAGGTGATGGTGTATTCGTTCGGAACCCATGCATCGGGATAGCTTACGGTAATCGTTCCACCCAAGCCGTTTTCCGCGGAAAAAGAAAAACTGCAGCCTTTATCGTTTGCAAGGTTTTGAAGCGACAGTCTTGGAACTGCCGAACCGTTTATTTTAACATAATTGTTAAAGTAATCGAACGCCCATACATTATCAAATGTCTTCACATCATTAGTTTCACAGTTAAGGTCTTGACTTGGTGCAGATTTTCCGTGAGTTTCATTGCAGCCATCACCACCGCTATGTAGAGGATTTGCACAGCTTGAAGATATTCTGTTCGCCTCTCCGCCATACATATGAACGCCTGTTATTGTCCATGTGCCATACACGGTATCGTCATAAAACCCATAGTAACATGCTGCCTGACTAAACCAGTGATTATTATCTCCGTAAGCATCTTTGCATTCACCACACCACACACAATAAGGCCACTCAAAGCGGCTCTTACTATTTTCCCTATAGAATTTAGTTGCCGAGCTGAAATGCGGGTCGTCATCAAGACGTACTATATTATAGGTTTTTGAAAGTGTTTCCCTGTGATAGCCCTTCTTTTCCTCCGCGTGAACATGAACTGTTGTGGACGGATTTATTGCAAGCGCTGTACATGCAGCAACGGCTGTCAGAATGAATGCCATTATGTACGAGATCAGTCGTTTGAAATAACAGTATCCACATTTATGATGGTCATTTTTTGAATGACCATCTTCATGTGCCTGCCATATTTCAGTATTATTTTTGATAGTATTACCGTTGTTGTATTTCATAATACCTCCTATTTTCTGTAATCCTCCGACCAGTAGCCGCCTTCATCCGTGTTGTATCCGTCAATGTCATACACCGCATAGCCTGTTCCATCCGGATTTGTCCCCCACCCGGTAAAGGTGTAGCCCGGTCTGTACAGGTCTGTCTGTCCGTAAGCTTTGTTGTTCTTTGTGCTGTCATAGGTCACTCCAAGGCTCCTGCTGTCCTGAAGGCTGTCGGACGTCCAGTATCCGCCGTTTGTATTGAACGTGACTGTATAGCTGTTCGGGATAAACTGCGCGTACAGGATAAGGCTTGGTCCAATCCACCTGCTGTCATCATCCCAGTAAAGCCCGGGTTCTTTCACATAGGTGCTGTCATAGACCCTGTTGCCCCCGGAGAGGGAATCGTAATAGCCGGTAAAGGTATAACCTGTCTTTGACGCTGCCGGGACATCTGTCCCCCAGACGGTGTCATACTCATACTTGCCAAAGAATGCGGTACTGCCGAAGTTTATGAACCTCAGTGTCCAGTCATCAGTGACGTCCTTCATGCTGCCGTCGGTCATCGTGCCGCCGTTGCCGAAGAACGCAAGCTGCCTTGAATCATGCATCCACGCAGCCTTAAATGTGACCGTTCCGGCACTGTATCTTAAATAGCCGTATGAAAGCGCCATGCCGTCAGCCCTGCCTGTACCGACACCTGACTTTGTCTCAGCATAGGTATCACCGCTCGGAAGATAGTGAAGTCCCTTATCCATTCCTGATATTGTCCAGCCCGCGAAGGTGTAGCCGTTTCTGACAGGGTTGTTTATGTCGAACACAGTATAGGTTTCTGCCGAAGCCGGGTAACTGCCGCCGCTGTAAAAGCTGCCGCCGTTAAGCTCATAGCGTATGTCATATACTGCATGGCTCCACTTTGCGGTGAAGAGCACCTTCTCGGCACTGTTGCACCTTAAGTTCATAAAGCTGGTTTCCCTGACTTCGGATGCGCCTGTTCCTGTAATGATGCTGTTTCCCGCTTTGTGGTCACAGTCATCACACATCCCTGTTATCTCCCATCCGGCAAAGTCACAGCCTTCCATTACAGGGTTGCTTACCGTGAAGCTTCTGTTATATTTCGCACTGTCCGGATGGTCTGCCCCCGCACCCCATGAGCCGCCGGAAAGGTCATAGACGATCTCATACTCAGCAGGGTGGAAGTATGCCGTGTACCTCCTGTTTCCGGTGCTGCCCTGCTCAATGACCACAGACGGAATCGTACCGGTTATTCCCGTGCCGCCCCAGAGCGGCGTATAATAGCCTTTTACCTCAGGAGTGCTGAGGGTGAACGTAGGTGTGTTCCTGTTATATCTTGAAGGATTGCCGGGGTCGTTTACAGGCGTCAGCCCTGCACCCGTTTCGGCATCCCTGTAGTCATAAGCAATGCTGTAATCGGTATCCTGCCATACGGCTGTAAGCCACACGGTACCGCTGTCTGCCCTGAGACCTGTAATATCAATGCTTGTTTTATTTTTCCCGGCACCGCTGCAGCTTGTAAGTCCTGTGCCTGTAAGCTCTCCGTCAACGATATGATTGTTGCCGTCCATGCCGGTTATGCTCCAGCCGAGGAATGTGCTTCCGTCCCTGGTCGGACTGTATACCGTTATCTGCTGATAGTAATTTGCATCACACGGATTCTTCTGCGTCACCGAGCCGCCGCCAAGGTCGTACCTTAATGTATAGTAGACAGGACTCCACTGTGCATAGAGCGTATCATAGGAGCCGTCATAAACGGTGTCTTTATTGACCGGAGTGTTTACCTGCGTGCCGTCACTGAGGTTCGGGCTGGCTGACCACCCGTCGGATATGTCGCTGACGCTCAGTGCGTAACCGGTGAGTGTAGGGTGCGGCAGGCCGCCAAGCGGCATGAAATACTGTACCTTTACCGAGGACAGCTCATTGCCTCCAAGCTTATAGCCCAGCCGGCTCTGCTTTGCTTTGACCGGCACATTATAATCCAGTGCCACAGTGTTATAGCCTTTTTCCCATTTTGCGTAATATGGAATATACACACTGTCGGCGGATGTGCGTATGGTGACGGTATCACCTGCGCTGCCTGCAAAGTTTACACATTCCTTTTCCGTGTACCAGCCCTTGAATACATAGCCGGTACGTGACGTTGCAGGAAGCGTAACCGTAACGTCAGAGTACACTGCCGTTGCAGTGACAGTCTCTCTGTGCACCGCATCAGGCTTTGAGTAGATAAGATTCTTTCCACCCCCACCATAAGCCTGTCCTTCAATGCTCCAGTATGCAAATGGGAAACGTCCCAGTTCTGCGTCAGGAACAGTTGCGAAGTTCTTTGTGTCCGATTCAGTATTTACATCAAAGGACACAAGGTAGTCACTTCCGCTGCACTTTCCACCGTCTGCAAGGTTAAAGCTTCCGCCAAGCGGAGCACTGGAATCTTCAGGCATGCCGGCAGTATTGTTCGATTCGCCCCTGTCATAGTGCAGTGTGTAATAACCTTCACTGTAATGGGCATAAACCTCGAGGCTGTCACGGTAGTTCCAGACAGCCCTGCCCTGTGAATCGGCAGTCCAGTAAGGGGACGAAAGCACTGCATTTCCATTGCTGTCATAAACCTGTACGCCATCGGCGTCATACCATCCTGTAAAACCGTGGAAACTGTCAATGCCTGCAGTCTTTACAGATGATGCACTGCTGTTATACTTTCCGAATGATACGCTTATCTCTGCCTGCTTCGTAGTGCCGGGACTATTGCAGTCATCACACCTGTACGCATTAAAGCTTATGTAAAAATCCGACTTAAGCCAGTGCGCATAGTAAGTCCTGTACACTGAGTTGCCTGATGTGCCTACCGTGTAGCTTTCACCGGGGCTGCCTGCCCGGTCTTCCGGACGGAAGGTCTTTGCAGCACTGTCCCATGCCGTGTACCAGCCTTCAAGCTCATAGCCCTCACAGGCAGCTTCGGGGAGCTTGTCTTTAAAATCACCGTATACCGCTGTTGCCGTGCAGATGTCACCATCTACTGCGTCTGATTTGTAGAACTCCTGTCCGCCCTGATATATGTTTCCCAAAATGTCCCAGCCCCTGAAAGAAAAACGATCTCTTATCGGAGCTACAGCCTTGGAAATCACACCGGTGCAGTCAGTTTGTGTGATGAAGTCAACAGTGTAGTCACTTCCCATTATGCCGGAACCATCCGCCATGGTAATACTCTTTCCGAGTGTGGCAGAAACATCGCCCGGGATAACTGCACCTGTATTATTGGATTCACCCTTATCATAGTGGAGCGTGTATTTACCTGTGTACTTCCATTTCGCCACAGCTGTCACATTGCCCTTGTAAATCCATCTGCCGTTACTGTCAAAGTAAGGCGAGGCTTTAGTCTGCCCGCTGCTGTCCGTGTAGGTAAGGACAGCCCTGCCGTCCGTGTCATAGACCGGAACATCGGAGAGCTTTATTGTTCCGTCGCTCTTGTAAATAAAGTTTCCGGAACTGTCAAGCTCAGGGGCGTACCAGCCTAGGAAGGAATAGCCCGGTCGGATCGGAGCTTTGACTGAGGCAGTACCGTATGGTGTGGCTGCCTGTGGTGCAGCAACATCAATATCGGAGTACCATCTACTTTTGTCGAGATTACTGTACCAAGGAATAAGCTTACCTTTACTACTGCCGTTATATACCTGCATATTATAGACAGAACCATCTGCAAGCGTTCCTCCGTTAGCATCAAATTCAAGTGAATGGTAAAACACAAGACCGATGAGCGCATAGACATGTCCGCCGTAACCATCCGGCACACCGGTGGCCTGCTGGTTCCTGTGGTTATTTGCTGCGGCTGACTTATCACTCTTTGTTATATCATAGAACCCTCCGTCTGCCCCCACCATCTTTGTTCCCTCTATCAGGTAAAGAAACTGCTGTCCATTCTCACCATATTTCTGGGTCATGACAAAAGACTTCTTATTCTGGAATGCTTCATGGTCCCCGACTGTCTCCCACGTCTGCTGGCTGAGCGCATGATTTATGGTCGGATAACACATACCCTTGAAGTCAAACCAGCCAATGTCACCATCCGTTCCGGGTATCACATGTCCACTATCATTCGGGTCTTCGATGTACGCATCCTTAAGCTTCGTAATGGATTCATCGTACTCACCTACCCAGTACATCCTGACATGGTCCTCTCTAAGCCCCGGGTATTTGGCACGCTCACTGTCACTGTAGTGTGTAATCTCCGGCTGTGTGATGACAGCGTAATCAACCTGCTCGCTCTCGTCATAGGACATCTCGTATTCATAGATGTACTTGTTGGCGTCGATGAGTGCGGTGCCGGCAGCGTAGTCATTGTTGACACGGGGCTCACGCTCGAAGTTCTTAACCTCTGTGTCTCCATCAGTAATGTTAAGATGGTTGCCATTACTTGCAAAGTGTTTGGAATACAAGGGGTCTTTCTTGTCCGAATGATTACAGTGCATGAGCTGGATTTTTATTTTGGCTCTAGCCCGGTAACTTCCATATTCCGAATCACCCTGATTCCAAAACGCCGAAACACTCTCAGTGTCGATGTTTGTTATCATAAGTACTGCTGTAAGGAATAATGCAAGCATTCTTACAGCTGTTGTTCTTTTACTTTTCATAAAGTCCTCCTTGCCTTGAAGTTTTTTGTTTGCCATATAAATTATGATAGAAGTGTCTGGTGCATAATAAAAAGACGTCTGTAAACTATTTACATACGTCTTTAACAGTAAAACTATTTGATTTAATTCAACTACTTATACAAATATCCGTGTTCAATAAGACCTTCGGCATAAACACCAACAATGTCACTCGTCATGCTGTACCCTAAGCCCCAGCAGCCACTAGCCGCGTCCGACCAGCTAAACTGCCCACTAACGTAGTACGCCTCCAGCGTCCCCTCAATCTGATTTCCCGTAGCCACATTCAGCGGTATCCCCGGGTGCTCATCATACCAGCTAGGCAGGGTCTTTTTGGTTCCCTCAGCGGTAACGGTATCAGTCGCACCGCATACGGAGCAGGTGGCTGTCTTGGTGCCGTCCTTCTCGGTAGTGGCATCGTCATTGTAGATGTAATCACCGAAGCTGTGTGCAATGACAGGAACCGCCTCGGTGTAGGAGCTGCCGCATGAGCAGGTGTAGGTCTTAACACCTTCCTCTGCACAGGTGGCTGCCTTTGTTACTACGGCTGTGTAATTATGTACGTGCGCTATCTTTGTTCCGGCTGCCGTCCTTGTGTCCTTTGCACCACATATAGTGCAGGCTGCTGTCTCTGTACCGTCCGCAGCTTCCGTGGCGTCATTGTTATAAACGTAGGCTCCGAAGATATGTCCTGCTGCAGAAATCGTTTCGGTATATGAATCACCGCAGGAACACCTGAAGGTCTTAACTCCCTCCGCCGTGCAGGTCGGCTGCTTTGTGACGGTGGCGGTGTAGCTGTGGGTGTGCGCCTGTGTGGCAGGTTCGGTCACTTTTTCAGTCGGCTTCTGGGTGGCAGGTTCGGTCGGCTTCTCCGTCTGCTTCTCTGTTGCTTTCTCAGTTGGCGCCTGGGCTGCGGCTGTTGTGGACTCCGTTACCTTTGATGTTGTGGTCTCGGTTACGGTTGCAGCTGCCTTTGAGGTCTCGGCATTAGTTGTTGCGGCTGTTGTCACTGAGCTGTCGCTGCCCGCCTTTGTGGTCTTTTCGCTATCCTTAGAGGCTTCGCCTGATACGTTACCTTCGCCGGACTTTTCGGTGGCATCAGATTCCTTTGTGCCGGTATCCTTGCCTGTACTGGTATCCTTTGAGGCATTGCCACTTTCCTTAGTAGTCCCAGTTTCCTTAGTATTGCCGCCCTTATTTGTGGTGCTGTCCTGCTTTGTGGATGCCGCCTCAGTGCTTGTCGATGTGTCGGATGGCAGCTCCGTACCCACCGGAATGGTATCTAAAGGGGCGAATGTTTTGCTGCAGGCAGTGGCTGTGAGCAGTGTGGACGCTATCACGGCGGCTGTCATAAAGCTGTTAAATCTATGTTTTCTCATATATCTTTTCTCCGTTTCCAGGCTGTCCGGTGCAGAACATGCAGGCGGTTGACCTGATTAGTGCACTTACAGCTCATCATTTGTTTTTTTATATAGATATATTATAACCGATATTCTTAGTTACAACAATATGCATTTATGTATGAATTTAAATTTTTCATTAATTCGGATTAGTGCATGTGGCATAAAATGAAATAGGTTTAATATCTTGACGTATTATTGTGATGTGGGGTTAAAACACGCCAGCTTAATATAATATGTTATACGCGCTAAGCTTATAGAGTGTGTTTTGACTCCGACATCTAATTATTTAATTGTCAAAGAACCGTGAAAAGAGGTATTAGCTAATATAGCGATGTTACATGGTCGGAGTAGATTTTTGTACCTCATTGTGATATACTACCTGTGTTTTATTTTTCAGATAATATTATTGCCTGTTACGGCAGAATGAGAGGAAATTTATTGTGAGAGCATACGAACGTTTACTTAAATATGTTAGCTATGAAACAACATCTGATGAAAACAGTCAGACATGTCCAAGCTCGGCTAAGGAACTGGTACTAGCGGATGAGCTTGTCGAGGAGCTTAAGGCGATAGGTGTTGCGGACGCGCATGTGGACAAGGACGGCTATGTGTACGGAAGCATTCCGGCGACCAAGGGGGCAGAGAATGAGAAGACGATAGGTCTTATCGCACACATGGATACAGCACCGGCAATGTCGGGAGCAGATATCAAGCCGCGTATTATCAATGATTATGATGGAGCAGATATAGTTCTCAATGAGAAGCTTGGGGTGGTCATGGATACCGTTACATTTCCACAGCTTAGAAATTATGTCGGACAGGACCTTATAGTGACGGACGGAACCACACTCTTAGGGGCAGACGATAAGGCGGGTATCGCTGAGATTATGACGGCGGCGGCTCAGATTATAGAAGCTGATAAAGCATGTGAGGGCAATACTGATGAGCATACTGCACATGGTAAAATCTGCATAGCGTTTACACCTGATGAGGAGATAGGAAGAGGAGCGGACAGGTTCAATGTTGAGAAATTTGGCGCCGATTATGCATATACGGTTGATGGCGGTATGCTGGGGGAGATAGAGTTCGAGAACTTCAATGCGGCATCTGCCAAGGTTCATATCAAGGGAGAGAATATTCATCCGGGTGAAGCTAAGAATAAGATGAAGAATGCTTCCTTACTTGCGATGGAGTTTAACTCCATGCTGCCTCCGGCAGAGATTCCGGCGCATACGGAAGGATATGAGGGCTTCTTCCACCTCTGCGGCATGAGCGGTGATGAGGAGAATGCGTATCTTGATTATATCGTTCGTGATCATAATATGGACAAGTTCCTTGAAAGAAAGGCTATGCTTGAACATATCACAGCATATCTTAATACAAAATACGGTGCAGGAACGGTTAACCTTGACATGAAGGATTCTTACTATAATATGAGGGAAAAGCTTGAGGCTGACATGTATATTGTGGACAGGGCAGTTGAGGCGATGAGGGAGAATGGTGTTGAGCCGATTATCCAGCCTATCCGCGGGGGTACCGATGGCGCACGTCTGTCATTCATGGGGCTTCTGTGTCCGAATCTGAGCACAGGGGGACATAACTTTCATGGAAAGTATGAATATATCTGCATACAGTCGATGGATAAGATGGTAGAAATTATAAAGTCTATTGTCTGCAAAGTCAATTAGTTATGATTTAAGATAACATAAACTTATGGAGAATATTTATGGGAAATATAAGAATTATAACGGACAGTGCTTCTGACATGCCTGTCGACTATAGAGAGGATGTGACGGTTGTACCGCTTCATGTGAGATTTGGTACGGAGGAATACCTTGATGGCGTGAATTTAAGTCATAGGGAATTTTACGAGAAGCTTATTGAGAATGAGGAGCTGCCTACAACGAGCCAGGTGGCACCATATGCTTTTGAGGATGTTTATGAAAAGGCCAGACAGGCGGGGGAACAGGTCATAGTGATAACCATTTCAGGCAGGCTCTCAGGGACATACCAGAGTGCGTGTATTGCCGCTTCTGATTACGAGGACATGGTTCATGTGATTGACAGTGAGAATGTCACGGTAGGTGAGAGGGCGCTTGTCGAGTATGCCATAAGACTTAAGGATGCGGGCGACGACATAGATACTATCGTAAATACGATTGACAGGGAGAAGAAGAATATTCATGTTGTCGGTCTTTTAGATACCCTTGAGTACCTTAAAAGGGGCGGACGTATATCAAAGACGGCTGCATTTGTGGGTGGAATGTTATCAATTAAGCCGGTTATTTCCATAGAAGCCGGTGAGGTTGCCATGCTCGGCAAGGCAAGGGGTTCTAAGCAGGGGAATAATCTCCTTGTACAGCAGATTGAGAAGGCGGGGGGAATAGATTTCTCCAAGCCGTTGTATCTTGGATATGCAGGCCTTGATGATACACTTTTACAAAAGTATATCACGGATAGCGCACATCTGTGGAAGGAGCATGCAGACAGTCTGGATATAATGTCGGTCGGAGGAGCCATCGGAACACATGTGGGTCCGGGTGCCATTGCGGTTGCATTCTTTGCACTCTGATGTACGGATACTTTGAAGGTGCAGAAAAAAAGTCCCCCTCAGGCATTTTCCTCGTCAGGAATGACCTTGCTTTCAAGGTGCCGATAAGGGGGGACTTGATTGAAATGTTGATTTTAGTAAAAACGCGTTATTTTGGTAAAATCTAATTCTTCCTCAGCCTCCTGGGCAACGCGCTTGTTTGTGATGGCTATATGGTCGAGGTATGTTATGAAAAGGTCGGATACATCAAGAGCATACTCCTCAGCAATCCTGTTGAGCTCAGGCATCATCAGTGTAGTATCAGGCACACCCGGCTGGTTGGCGCGTTCGCTCTCTACGAAGTCATCGATTCTTTTCATGAGTGCAATTTTTGTATTTGTATCGAGGTCTTTCATGGGTATTCCTTTCTAAAAAAGATAATAATAATATAGTATAGCACAGGAAAATGGAAAGTCAATCTATGCGAACGGAACCATCACAACTATGATATGGCGGCGCAGTATACACTTAAAGCCGGATTACAGTATTAAAAAGATATATGGGATTTGATTATGAATAAGAAAAAATTTATTTGGAATATGTTGGGAAGCGGAATATACTCGCTGGCAACCGTTATTTTTGTCATGCTTGCCAAGAGAATTGTCGGTGAGGAGGCCGGGGCGAAGTTCTATATGGCATTCACAACCGGACAGATGCTTTTGACAATAGGATACTTTGAGATACGTCCGTTTCAGGTGACGGATGTCAAGGGGCAGTACAGGGCGGAGGTGTATTTCGGCTTCAGAGGTCTAAGCTGTCTTGCAATGCTTATATGTGGTCTTATTGTCGGCGTGGTGTATGTCGCAAATGGAAAAGCGGATGGGTCAGGCTTCGGGCTTATCATGGCAATGTGTATGCTTAAGATGTTCGATGGTATTGCGGATGTGTTCGAGGGCGAATTTCAGCGCAATGACAGGATAGATATATCCGGTATGTCCATGACGTTTCGAACCATCGCGATAATGGCGGCGTTCTCTGCAGCGGCATGGATGACGAGGAATATATATATCGCCTCAGCAGCGGCAACAGTGGCAGGTCTTATCGGGGTTGTCTGTGTGGCACTGGTATGGAGCAGAAGGTTCTCTGAGCTGTCCATATCTTTCGCGGCGGACAAGATGAAGTCGCTTTTTAAAAACACGGTTCTTCTGTTCATAGGCTCAGCAATGTGCATGTGGCTGTGGAACGGAACTAAGTATGTGGTAGAGTGGACGCTCACGGACAAGGAGACGCTTGTGTACGGCATAGTGTTCATGCCTACGATGGTGATTAATCTTGGAAGCAGCTTCGTGTTCAAGCCAATGCTAACCACGCTTGCAAGACATTACGAGGATAAGAACCTGAAAAAATTCGCAGGTCTTATGGGCACACTTGTCGCGATAGCCTGTGGACTTACAATAGTGACATTTGCGGCGGGGGCATGGCTTGGGATACCTGTGCTTTCGTGGCTGTATGACATAGACCTTGCACCCTACAAGGCGGTCATGCTGATACTCGTAGCGGCAGGCGGCTTCAATGCGGTGAGCATGCTTTTCTACTATGCGCTCACAGTTATGCGGCTTCTGAAGGAGATTTTTGCAGGCTACACCATCAGCTTTATCGTATCCATAGTGCTGCCTGTCATAATGGTGAAAAATATGGGAATTATGGGGGCAGGATGGTCATATCTCATTGTCATGCTGCTTCTTACGCTGCTGTTTGCGGGAATGTTTTATATAAGACTTATAAGTGAAAAAAGAAAATAAACCGAATACACCATAAAAAAGGAGGAGCCCTGATATATTATATCAGGGCTTATTATGAAAAAAAATTCTTAAGTACTTGTGTTCCTTAATCATTTATCTTTATGTCACTTATTATATTGTGGATAAGTGAAGAAAACGTGATAATCCTGTTAATGTTTATTTAAATATAAATGAACGATTTATGAACACGATACTTTTCATCCTCCATGATAATTACACAACTTCAACACACAATAACCGCGTTGTGCAATTATCTATACACTACACGGTCTCAGGCTCAGGATATTCAACCCCGAAGGTGTCAACGGTAACGGACTCAATGCGCTGCTCTTCCATAGGGCGGTCGCTCCAGTCGGTAGGTGTCTCGGCAATTGCATTGACAACCTCCTGCCCCTCGATAACCTTGCCGAAGGCCGCATAAGCGCCGTCAAGATGAGGAGCCGCTGCATGCATGATGAAGAACTGTGAGCCTGCTGAGTCAGGGTTCATGGCGCGCGCCATCGAGAGAACACCCGGTGTGTGCTTTAAGTTGTTCTCAAAGCCGTTCTGTGAAAACTCACCCTTGATTGAGTAGCCAGGACCACCCATGCCTGTACCCTCAGGACATCCTCCCTGAATCATGAATCCGCTTATGATACGGTGGAAGATAAGACCATCGTAGAAGCCTTTATTTACAAGGCTGATAAAGTTGTTGACTGTATTAGGGGCAGCCTCCGGATAGAGCTCTGCCTTGATGGTGCCGCGTCCTGCGACTGTAAATGTAACTATTGGATTCTGTGACATTGTAAAATTCCTTTCTATGATTTAATATATATGATTATAACTTTATCGGAGTGTTTTAGTCAATGGACAAGTCTATGAATAATATTCATGTGTTCCACACAGTCGTGCTTGTGCTGAAGCAGATGAATGAGGACGTGGAAAAATATATTGAGGCTTCGGCTTCGGAGGGGCTTAGGGTGGAGGTGTGCATAGAGACATCCGGGTCCGGAATGGAGTGTCTCCATGAATCAGAGAATTTATCGAAGATACTAAATAAATCAATTGAAAATAATGAGAAGCTTGATGCTGAAGGCATTAAAACAGCATCAGAGGATACCGCAAAGCCTATGGAGTGCAAAGAAGAAGCGCTGGGGCTTCTGGTTATAACGGATGATGATGAGGCAGCAGGATATTTAGAGAAGCTTGGGGTGGCGGTGGCAGGCTATAGGGCACCGGGGCATGAATGCGAGAGCTTTTCGGCAAAATATGTTGTTGAGGAGCTTCCGATGGTAGATGATGATTATTTTAATCTTGTCTATATGAGGGCACATCATATCCCGGTGGAGATAGCCCGCACATCAAGAACCATAATCAGGGAGATGACGGAAAAAGACCTTCCGGATATGTATGAGCTGTATGCGGACCCTGCTGTGGCAAGGTGGACTGAGCCATTATATGCTTATGAGGAGGAGCTGGAATTTACAAGGGCATATATCGACAATATGTACACCTTTTACGGGTATGGTCTGTGGCTTGTATTTGACAGAACCTCGGGAGAGCTTATAGGGCGTGCCGGAATAAGCCGGAGAGTTATAGATGACAATGAATGCTGTGAGCTTGGCTATATCATAAAGGGAAGCCGCCAGAGACAGGGGCTTGGGTATGAGGTGGGCAGCGAAATAGTAAAATATGCGCGGGATACGCTTGGAATAGCTGAGCTATGGCTGTGTACAGAGGAAAAAAACACTGCCTCCATAGCGCTCGCAGGTAAGCTTGGCTTTACGTTGTATGGAAGCAGTGTGTATGATTCCGGAAACAAGGGAGTACAGCAGTGTTATCTGTACAAAAAAGAGCTGTAATATACACCTAAGTGCATAAAAATACACAGTAATATATGTCAAAGTGCATAAAATACGCAGCTCAATTTTATTTGTAATCAAGAATATGTTCGAGGAAGGTTATACAGTTGTCCGGGTTAGGGGCGTTTACAACAACAGAGAATATAGGATGTTCGATTCCTATTCCCAGCACATCTGTCATAAACGGAAGCCCGGCAAGGTCTATACCCACAACACGCTTGAACCCGCTCTCAGTATCGGTATAGTACACAAGCCTGTCGGAGACCTTATCAAGAAGCTCCGCCGGAAGAAATACGGACAAATCCCTTAAGTATTCAGATTTAGCCCACAGGTTCGTGAACACATCATCGCCGATATAGCAGTCGCTTGTCTGTGTGACAACCATTATATTGAGCTTCTCGGAAGATGTATAGGTTTCTTCGGTGAAGCTGTCAGGATTGATGGTGTAGTAACCATCAACCCTTACGCGGTTTTTCTTGCCGTCAATTCCAAGCCATTCTGTCAGAGAATTGTCGAGTATCCTCGTGTCATCCCTTAAATCCACGGAAATGCAGTTGACGTATGATACATAAAGGCTGGTGTTATAGTTGTTGGATATTATTGCCCTCACGATTGATACAATGGCGATTATTCCAATGACTATGGCGAGTATCGGAACTTTATAGTAATCCCAGATATAGGATAGTTTTCCCTTTAGTCCTTTCTGGTTCTTAATTTTTTCTATTTCTTTTTTTACGCGCACAGAAAATTTATCTGTAAAACCTGAAGCCATGTTATTCTCCGTTTTATATTATTTTAGAAACTGTTTCAAAATGAGTTTGGAAATGAGATTTAAACAGAAACTAATTTCGTATTATTATAGCATAATAAAGCATTATTGTAAGGGCTTTTATTAAAATTTAATAATGATTAATTTGCATTTTATATAGGCATACATTATAATATTTTTTAGGCTTTTGCCGTATTTTTTATATAAAGTGAGGTAGAGTATGAGCCGTATTTTCGACGTTGATAACGGTTTTTTTCGTTTTATGACAAGGGTTGCGGATGCCCTTATATTGAATCTGATTTTTCTCATTTCGTGTATTCCTGTGGTGACGATAGGTGCCTCCTATACAGCGATGTATTATTATTGTCTCAAGGCTGTCAACAATGAGGAGGGATATATCTGGAAGAGCTATTGGAAGTCCTTTAAGACCAATTTTGTACAGGGATTTCTTTTTGAAGTAATTTTTGCAATAATAGGAATTATATTGTATATAGACATCAAGTATATGTACGTCAGGGCATTTGCTGCCGGTGGTGCGTTTGGCTGGAAGCTTCTTTTCTTTATTGCGGTAGGTATGGTGGTGCTTGCACTCATTACATTCATGTATGCATTCCCGATACTATCACGTTTTGATAACAAGACCTTTATTATAATAAGGAATGCGGCGCTTATGTCCATACGCCATCTTCCACAGACGGTTCCGCTCCTGTTTATATTTGGAATCATGGTACTTATAGGGTGGTTTTTGATGCCGGTATCTATCTTTTTCATCTTCGGAGCATGGGTATACATAAGCTCCATATTTTTCTATAAGGTATTAGACAGATACATGCCTAAGGACGAGCATTATGACGAGGATTATTACCTTGGAACTGATGGAGTACAGACAGAGAATGAAAATGCGTCCGATGTTAACTCTTCGGATGAGCATGGGGCTGATACACGTTCGGAACAGAATAATGACTCTGCCTCCGATGGTAACGCAGGCAGCATGATTGATAATCAGAATTAAAATAATTTGCAGATATGATATTGCAGGCATGACAGCCTCTGAACTTAAAAAAATAAAATTTGGTGTTGACAATGAAAAGTATAGGTGCTATACTTCACCACATCAAGCAAAGGCGCTTTGGGTAGAACCCGAGGCGCCTTTTTTCGTTGCAGATTCACACCGGTTACTGCATGCGGAAAAAGAAAAGGAGGCTATTATGGAAGAAGTATTAAGCGAATTGTATGGAGTGTGGTTCCTTATAGGTGCTGCACTGGTATTCTGGATGCAGGCAGGTTTCGCAATGGTTGAGACCGGTTTCACCAGAGCCAAGAATGCAGGTAACATTCTTATGAAGAACCTGATGGATTTCTGTATTGGTACAGTTGTTTTCATCATTATTGGTTTCAGTCTTCTCTTAGGTGAGGATGTGGTTGGACTTATCGGAAAGCCGGGTTTTGATATATTTACATCCTATGAGAACTTCGACTGGTCCAATTTCGTCTTCAACCTTGTATTCTGCGCCACAACGGCAACTATCGTTTCCGGAGCGATGGCAGAGAGAACGAAGTTCCTTTCATATTGTGTATACTCAGCAGTTATTTCCGCACTTATCTATCCGATTGAAGCGCATTGGGTATGGGGCGGCGGCTGGCTTTCACAGATGGGCTTCCATGATTTTGCAGGTTCAACCTGTATTCACATGGTAGGCGGTACAGCAGCTATAATCGGTGCCAAGATACTTGGACCGCGTATTGGCAAGTTCACCAAAAATGAGAAGGGTGAGGTTGTCAAGGTAAATGCTTTCCCTGGCCACAATCTTCCTATCGGTGCACTTGGTGTATTCATTCTCTGGCTTGGCTGGTACGGATTTAACGGTGCGGCAGCTACATCGGTTGCAGAGCTTGGTTCAATCTTCGTGACAACAACAATCGCACCTGCAATTGCAACGGTTGTATGTATGATATTTACATGGGTCAAATATGGTAAGCCGGATGTTTCAATGTGTCTTAATGCTTCACTTGCAGGTCTGGTAGCAATCACGGCGGGGTGTGATGTGACAGACGCGTTAGGTGCCATAATAATAGGAGCTGTGTCAGGTGTTCTCGTGGTATTCGGTGTATGGCTTCTTGATTACAAGTTACATATTGATGACCCGGTTGGTGCGGTAGCAGTTCATTTCTTAAATGGTATCTGGGGTACAATTGCAGTAGGTCTTTTTGCCACAGACACTGCACCGGCTTTCGCAAGAGGCTTTGGCGATGGTGTCAACTTCGGCGCTAACCAGATTGCAGGAAAGGGTCTTTTCTATGGCGGCGGCTTTGGCCAGCTTGGACTCCAGCTTCTTGGAATGCTTGCGATTATTGCATTTGCCGGAGTTACACTTACGATTACCTTCCTTATTATAAAGGCGACTATCGGACTTCGTGTTTCTGAGGAAGAAGAAATTCTTGGACTTGACGCTACAGAGCATGGACTTCCATCCGCTTATGCAGGATTCAGCCTTATGGATATCTCCAATACAATGACAATGGAGGCAAATGAGAATACAGACCTTGGTGTGAGCGATTATGACAAAGCCTCCGATACGCAGAAAGCAGCGGCAGTCAAGGTTGTGGCTCCGTCTGTACCGGCATCGGATACGGGCATTTACAAGGTATCTATTATCACCAAGCTTGCAAGCTTCGAGAAGCTTAAGAAGGCGCTCAATGATCTCGGTGTTACAGGTATGACTATGACACAGGTTATGGGCTGTGGTATACAGAAGGGTGCAGGTGAGATGTACCGTGGAGCTGAGATTGATGCGACACTTCTTCCTAAGGTTAAGATTGAGGTTGTTGTAAGCAAGATTCCGGTTGCATCTGTTATTGAGACAACCAAGAAGGCACTCTATACAGGTCATATCGGTGATGGTAAGATTTTCGTATACAATGTCGATCAGGTTGTAAAGGTTCGTACAGGTGAGGAAGGCTTCGCAGCACTTCAGGATGTTGAATAAAGCAGCTTCATAAACCGGTTATCCGGTTTGACTATATTATATCTCCTTCAAAGATAAGTGATAAAATAAAACAGACCATGCGGCATTTGCTGTCATGGTCTGTTTTATTTTATAAGTATCCGTCAGGTTTTATAGCACTATTTATTGTAAACCCTTGTAATTGCCTGATAGAGCTTCACACTGTAATATAAGCAGAAGATAAAGGTTACCATTACGGTAATGCTTGGAATCAGCTTCTTTGAGAAGGTCACAACGCATACATAGTGAATCATTGACATGGCTCCGAGGAATATCCAAGGTGTGTTAAGACCGAGCTTTGTAAAATTGACCTTTGCCTTCTTGGCATCAAGAAGAACACCCTCGGTAAAATAGTGGGTCATATATATAAAGTAGATTGTTGAGATACCCATTGCAATAAGACCAACAACGGTTGAAGTGGATATTGCAAACATTCCTGTCTCAGGAACGAAAACAGAGAGCCTTAAAACGGCGTACGCAACGGTCATTTTTTTGAGTGATTTGTATGCGGTCTTAAAGTGATTATTCTCATCGTTCTGGAAGGCTCTTATTCCGATAAAAAGAAGTATTATGGATATAAGTCCTGACATTGGGAGAAGATAATCGAGGATATACAAAAGGAATGCGGCGATAACGTATTTTACCGCAAGATTTTTGTCCGGGTGCAGATATTTATCTGTCATTTGACGAAACCTCTCTTTCTTACAGTCTTTTAGCAGTATAACACATAATGCATAAAATGTATAATTAAAAAAACATTAAAAACTATTGCATAAATCCGGTATATTGTATACAATAAAAAAACGGAAAACCTAATATTATTCAGAAGGAGAATATCACATGAAGAAGAATTTTTTTAAGAGACTAAGTCTCGGGTGTGTGGTAGTAATGGTACTTTCTGCTGCACTGACAGGATGTGCGGGCGGCAAGAGAGGAGAGAAGCCTTCGGATAGTGTTTCCGAGACTACCGGAACAGCAGTGGCCGGTGGTGAAGTTGTTGTAGGAATACAGCAGGATATCGATAGTCTTGACCCACACTTAGCAGTAGCGGCAGGAACAGAAGAGATATTGTTTAACATTTTCGAGGGACTTGTGGTTCCGGATGAGAACGGAAATGTTATACCTGCGGTAGCAGAAAAGTATACCATGTCTGATGACGGACTTACCTATACCTTCAAGCTGAGGGATGGAATTAAGTTCTCTGATGGTACACCGGTGACTGCCGAGGATGTAAAATATTCTATTGAAAGATGTGCGGGGCTTCTCGACGGAACGCCTCTGGTGAAGGCACTTTCTATTGTTTCAGGCGTTGAAATTGTGGACCAGTCAACTATCAATATCGTACTCTCGGAGGCTAATTCGGAGATTATCTACTACCTAACGGCAGACATTATTCCGGCATCCTCGAGCGAAACAGGCGAGATTATAGGTACTGGTCCTTTTAAGTTGGATTCGTACGTTCCACAGGAGGGCATTGTACTCACAAGAAATGAGTATTATTGGCAGGAAGGACTTCCGTATCTTGACAAAGTAACATTTAAGATTGTGGCAAGTGCAGAGTCCGCAATGATGGAGCTTCAGGCGGGAAGCATTGACATTTATCCGTATCTTACGGATGATCAGGCAAATGAGCTTAAGAACAGCTTTAATATAGGAAGTAACGGCTCTAATGTCGTGCAGGGACTCTATCTTAACAATGCGGTTGCACCGTTTGATGATGTGCGGGTAAGACAGGCAGTCTCCTATGCGGTTGACAGGGATGCCATAAATGATTTTATTTTCGGAGGACGCGGTACAGTTATTGGTACAAGCATGGTTCCAGGGTATGAATGCTATGTAGATACAGGCTATGAGCATGATGTGGCTAAGGCTAAGGAGCTTCTTGCCAAGGCAGGCTACCCGGAGGGCTTTGATATGGAGATAACGGTTCCTTCTAACTATCAGATGCATGTTGATACGGCGCAGGTTATAGTTGAACAGTTGAAGGAAGCAGGAATTACGGCTGCCATCAAGAAGGTGGACTGGTCAACATGGCTTGATGATGTCTATAAGGGAAGAAATTTTGAGAGCACAGTCTGTGGAATTGCAGGCTCAATGACACCTAGCTATCTTCTTGTAAGGTATCAGTCTACAGCCAAGAATAACTTTGTCGGATACAGCAATGAAAACTATGATACATTATATAAGAAGATATCCACATCGCTTGACAGCACGGAGATATTAGACGGCTACAGGCAGTTACAGACAATGCTCCATGATGATGCGGCGTCGGTCTACACTGTTGTTCCTCCTGTGCTTATTGCAATGAACAAGAAAATTGCAGGTTACAGATTCTATCCTATCTATGTGCAGGATATGAAGTATGTATACTGGACGGAGTAAATACAGAACATGAAATATATAATTAAGAAGCTTTTAACCTTAATACTCACCCTGTTTTTTATCTCGGTTCTGGTATTCCTGATTTTTCAGGTAATACCGGGTGATCCGGCGCTGTCCATTCTGGGGACAGAGGCTACAGAAGAACAGGTGGAGGCTCTGAGAGAACAATTAGGGCTTAATGACTCAATGCCGGAGAGATATTTTAACTGGTTTACAGGGGTGCTTACCGGCGATCTGGGAAGAAGCTACCGCTATCAGGAAAGCCTCAATGAGCAGATGGAGGTTAGCAGGCTCATTGCGGGTAAGCTTCCGGTAACATTAACACTTGCGGGCTTGTCATTGCTTCTCATTATCATATTTTCAATTCCTATAGGAATATTGTGGGGCGGTACGAAAAGCCGCTTCATTGACGGCGCACTTAACGTGCTGTCACAGTTTACCATGAGTGTGCCGTCTTTTTTTCTGGGTATAATCATCATATATCTGTTTGGACTGATTATGAGATGGTTCACCCCGGGCGGATATATCAGCTATAAAGAGGATTTCCGGGGCTACATAAGATACATGCTTTTTCCGGCGATAACGGTTGCATTGCCGAAGGCTGCCATGACGGCGAAGTTTCTTCGCAACTCAATCATAACGCAGCTTAAGTCTGACTATGTGAGAACGGCATACAGCAAGGGTGCACGCAGAATGAGGGTGCTTTTCGTGCATGTGCTTAGAAATGCAATGATTCCGGTGGTGACCTTTATAGGTGTCATAGCGGCAGAGATTGCTGCAGGAAGCATTGTTGTCGAGCAGGTTTTCGGTCTGCCGGGGATTGGAAGGCTTTTGGTTTCGTCCATATCTACAAGGGATTACCCTGTTGTGCAGGCGCTGATGCTGTATATTGTTTTTGCCGTAGTTATTGTGTACTTCATCGTTGATGTTTTATACCGGTATATTGATCCGAGGGTGGAAGAACAGTGAGGTTTATGAAGAAAAACAAACATACAAATGCATATTTTATATCAGGTGCGGCTATCACTGTGCTGTTTATTATTTTGATGCTCATAGGACTCATACATACGCCCTATGATCCCAATGCCATGAATGGGGCAGAGAAGTTTTCTTCTCCGTCCTTTTCTCATATCATGGGAACGGATAATTTCGGAAGGGATATTTTCAGCCGCGTTCTTAAGGGCATAAGCATGACAGGGCTGGTTGCTGTATCGACTGTAGCAATCGGAGGAAGCATAGGAACGATAACCGGTGCCGTGACAGGGTATTATGGCGGGCTGGTGGATGAGATTGTGATGAGGATAAATGACGCACTTAACGGTTTTCCGAGCATTCTCATCGCACTCATAATCGTGAGCATAATAGGTCCGGGAAAGTATAATGTGATACTTGCTCTTGGTATTTTGTTCATACCGAGTTTTGCGCGTATTGTCAGAAGTGAATATATAAGCCTTAAAGAGCGGGACTTTGTGAAGAGTGCAAGGCTTATGGGTGCGGGAAATATGAGGATAATATTCAGACATATATTCCCTAACATACGCTCCACGCTGTTTGTCACGGCAACTATAGGCTTTAATAATGCCGTGCTTGCTGAGGCCGGCTTAAGCTATCTTGGTATTGGAATACAGCCGCCGGATGCGAGCCTTGGAAGCATGCTGTCGGATGCGCAGAGCTATCTGTTCACGGCTCCGTGGTATGCTGTTATGCCGGGAATGACCATAGTTTTCTTTGTACTGGGATTTTCGCTGCTTGCGGAGGGGATACGTATAGAGGCTGAGAGGGAACAAAACTGAGCCGGAAGGAGAGTATGTATGCTTGAAATAGAAAAACTTACAGTATGCTTCGGTGACAGATGTGTGCTTGACGATGTCTCAATGTCGGTAAAGCGTGGAGAAGTCCTTGGAATCGTGGGTGAGTCAGGCTCGGGAAAGACTATGACTGCACTGTCGGTTATGGGACTTCTGGACCCGCAGGCGCAGATAAAAGGGGGCAGTATAAGGCTTGATGGCAGGGAATTAACAGGTCTTGATGAACATTCAATGTCGGACATAAGGGGAAAGGATATTGCGATGATATTTCAGGAGCCAATGACAAGCCTCAACCCATCAATGCGTATTGGCAGACAGCTTGGCGAGGCAGTGAGACTCCACAAAATACCGGACAGCAGGAGCTCTGCGAAGGAGATTAAGAGCAGGGTTCTGGAAGCTCTCGTTGATGTAAAGCTGCCGGAACCGGAGCGCATATACGAAAGCTATCCGCATGAGCTGTCCGGCGGTATGCGCCAGAGAGTGATGATTGCCATGGGAACTATATGCAGACCGGGGTATCTTCTCTGCGATGAGCCGACAACGGCACTTGATGTCACAACACAGAAGGGTATTATTGAACTCATCCGGTGTATGAAGGATGAGCATGATATGGGAATCGTGTTTATAACGCATGACCTTAAGCTGCTTAAGAATTTTGCCGACAAGGTTATTGTTATGTGCCGCGGCAGGGTGGTCGAGAGCGGAACTGTTGAGGAGATTTTCACTTCGCCCAGAGATGAGTATACCAGAGGGCTTATTGCTGCGATTCCGGACAGGAGCAGGAGAATTGCCGGAGCACAGGATGTGCGTATGGACACAATATGATAACGGAGACGATATGGCTAATATATTAGAGGTTAAAAATCTTAATGCATATTATAAGACAAAATCAAAGTCGGTATTTGCACGTTCCGAGAAAAAACAGGTGCTCTTTGATATAAGCTTTGATGTTCGTGATGGCGAGATATTCGGAATAGTGGGGGAGTCCGGCTGTGGGAAATCCACATTGTCCAAGACTATTCTGGGGATGAATCCGCTCTATGACGGAAGTATTGTGCACAACAATAAGAAGCCCCAGATGATTTTTCAGGATCCATATTCTTCACTCAATCCGGCGTGGACTATCGGCAGAATTTTAAGGGAGCCTCTTTTGCTGTCCGGTATCAGGGAAAGAAAAAAGCTTGATAAAATGGTATCGGATATGCTGTGCAAGGTTGGGCTTGACGAAAGCTATGCGTACAGACATCCATCCCAGCTCAGCGGAGGACAGCGTCAGAGAATAAGCATCGCGGCTGCGCTTATAGCATGTCCTAAGCTGGTCATAGCAGATGAGCCATTGTCTGCGCTTGATGTCACGATTCAATCCCAGATTATGCAGCTTCTTATTGAACTTAAGAGGGAAATGGGACTTACCTATATTTTTATATCACATGATATTGATGTGGTATACCAGTTGTGTGACAGAATAATGGTCATGAAAGATGGTCGTGTTGTGGAAATCGGGGACACACGGGAGATATTTGATAACCCTAGGGAAGCATACACAAGGCAGCTTATAGAGGCATAATGTCCCATTTTATGGGGGTTCCGGCACTTTAAAATTTGCAGAATAGTATGAATAAAATATTTTTTAAAAAAAATTAAAAAAATTTCAAAAAAGTACTTGCATTTTTTGAAAACCTGATATATAATCAATATCGTTGTAGCGCAAGAGCGCAGTACACATTGGGCTATAGCCAAATGGTAAGGCACTGGACTCTGACTCCAGCATTTCCAGGTTCGAGCCCTGGTAGCCCAGCTAAAGGCATCACGTCAGCGTGGTGCCTTTGTTGCTATAACGCGTTCTAATACGCATGGCAGGTTATTGTAATAGTATGGAAACGTATCGAAGTGGCCATAACGAGCTTGACTCGAAATCAAGTTGTCGGGCAACCGGCACGCGGGTTCGAATCCCGCCGTTTCCGCTTGCGTCAGGCACATTATGGGAGACTGTAATGTGCCGTTTTGTTTTGGCAGGATGGCAGGGGGCGGGTTGGGACAGGGGTCAGACCCCATGTCCCAGTCCTGGGACACGGGGTCTGACCCCTGTCCCAACCCGCCCCTGTCCCAGCCACCACGCTCAAAACATAACAGAAGGAGGATATTTATGTACAGCTATGAGGCAAGAATAAGATATTCAGAGTGCGGAAGCGACAGACGGCTGACAATTCCGGCACTAATCAATCTTTTTCAGAACTGCTCTTCATTCCACTCGGAGGATATCGGAGTTGGAATCGACTATGTGACAGAGCGGGATGGAGCATGGTTCATATTAAACTGGCAGATAGATATTGGGAAAATGCCTTCCTTCTGTGACAAGGTGAAGGTGTGTACTGTGCCGTATGAGTTCAAGGGCTTTTTCGGAAGCCGTAATTTCTGGCTTGAGGACGAAGAAGGGAATATGCTTGTCAAGGCAGCGACACTGTGGTCATATATGAACATAAAGACATTAAGACCTATGAGACCGGACGCGGAGCAGACGGCGCGCTATGGAATAGGGGAGAAACTTGATATGGAGTATCTTCCGCGTAAGATTGCATTGCCCGGGAATCTTAAAGAGTGTGAGGAGATAGCCGTAAGACCTGATATGATTGATACAAATAACCATGTCAATAACGGTCAGTATATCAATATCGCAATGGCACTTATGGCACAGGACGGCGAGTATGCTGAGCGTAAGCCGGTGAAGCGTGTGCTGGCTGAGTATAAGAAATCTGCTGTCATGGGTGATGTGTTCCAGCCATACACAGGCATGGTTGAGGATAAATATTATGTATGCCTTAAGGACGGGGCCGGAAATATCAATGCGATAGTTGTGTTTGAACAGTAGCTTCCAGCGGATATAGAATGAACAGAATGTAAAAAAGTGGACGGAGGAACATTATGATCAGAATTGGAGAAGTACAGGATTTACAGATAGTAAAGAGAACAGATTTCGGCGTGTATGTCGGCGACGAGCAGGAGAGGGTGCTTCTGCCGAGAAAGCAGGTGCCTGAGAACGCCGGGATAGGCGATACAGTCACCGTGTTCATATACAGGGATTCACAGGACAGACTTCTTGCTACAACAAGGAAGCCCATGCTTGTTCTTGGACAGGTCGCAAGACTCGAGGTGAAGGATACCGGCAAGATTGGTGCATTTCTTGACTGGGGGCTTGAAAAGGATCTGTTCCTTCCGTTTAAGGAGCAGACCTACAGGGTGCGCCCGGGTGACAGCTGCCTTGTTGCCTTATATATAGATAAGAGCAGCAGACTGTGTGCGACAATGAATGTCTATAAGTATCTTAAGGGGACAACACAGTACAAGCGCGGTGATATGGTACAGGGAACAGCATACCAGTATATAGAGAAGTTCGGAATGTATGTTGCCGTGGATGACATGTATCAGGGACTTATACCTAAGAAGGAATGCTATGGAGTTCTCAATGTGGGAGACACACTCACCGGACTCAGGGTTACCAATGTTACTGCGGATGGAAGACTGGAGCTTGCAGTGCGTGAGGTCGGATATCTTCAGAGGGACGATGATGCAGCTAAGATACTGGAGACGATAGAGGAGTTCGACGGTGTTCTCCCATTCAGCGACAAGGCGTCGCCTGAGGTTATCAAGCGTGAGCTTGGAATGAGCAAGGCTTCCTTCAAGAGAGCGGTGGGAAAGCTGTTAAAGGAAGGAAAGATTGAGCTTTCGGACACATCAATAAGACTTAAGTGATTTTAAGCGGTAAAAGCATTGTGATTGAAAATATATAAGATGTTGGGGTCAAAACATGCCAACTTAATGTACGAGTGTATAACGTATTATATTTATGTATATCATCTCCATTGTCCGAAGCAAGATGTTCTAAGAACATCTAAGCTTCTCCCAAAAGTCGTGATATGCATAAATATAATACGTTATACACGCTAGGTTTATAGAGCATGTTTTGACCCCAACATCTATACAAAGGCATATAAAAGAGGTGCTGCCGTGTGCAATAATAAATATTGCATACAGCAGCACCTTTTTGCCGGAGCCTGTTTTATTAAACCTGAACATCAATGTTGGCACCGAGGTTAGGGTTAACGGACATCTCCATCATCTTCTTCATTCCATCACCGAGAGTCTCAATGGTGTCAAGATTCTTTGCAAGAACAGCAATACCGACCTGTGAACTGACATCAGCGAGGCTCATGCTGGATGAAAGTGCGGTTATATCCATAAGAATACCTCCTTTATCATGCAGAAATGTTAATAAACATATATATAATTAATAGCATATATAACAATAATTAACAAGTCATTATTGAAAAAATGCATTAAAATTTAATTTTTTTGTATAAAATGTAATAAAAAAGTAAATAATATGATGTCTATATACAAAATCAACAAATTACCGCTGTCATTTTCGGCTATTTGAGGTATGGCATTTAAACAAGCATTATTGTAGAATAACTGTAGTGAAAACGGAAAATACTTTAGGAGGTATAATAATGGCTAGTTTATCACTTAA
>ERZ1106915.433-NODE-433-length-61497-cov-6.934442_pt1 | contig 61497 bp, 37 predicted proteins | sample MGYA00403653_ERZ1106915 | MGnify/ENA primary metagenome ERZ1106915 (study PRJEB35170, sample SAMEA104062404) | human gut metagenome | biome: human gut; feature: human-associated habitat; material: faeces | place: Denmark | collected 2012-06-06 ...
TATGGTGAATATATCCGGTTCAGGGACAGGCTTTTTGAGGAAGGGATGATAGAGCGCAAAGATAGCGGAGAGTATGTGCTCACGGACAAGGGCATATTCTGGGGAAATACGATTTCAAGAGAATTATCGGTGTTAATAGGATGATATTTTATATTATGGGGGTCGGGTGCAAAGACACGCTGATTTAGACTGTGAGTGTATAGCATGTTATATTTATACATATCACTTCGTTGTACGAAGCAAGGTGTATAAATATAACATGCTATACACAGTTAAGTTTACAGAGTATGTTTTTACATCCGAATTATAAGATGTTTAGGGTAAATAAACAACGGTTTGCAAATATATTGTATTGAGAAATTTTGCGCGGTGATTGTCTGGCTGTGTACCGGTTATTTTATATGTGATACCTAAAATAAAATAGTTGAATTTTTCTTCAAAAATGGTAAAATGTATGAGTATGACATTTTTACATAGGGAGGTACATTATGCCGGTTTGGTTGATAGTAATTCTGTCCATTCTTGCGGTAGTGCTTGTTGCATTTATCGTGCTTATGATAGTGGGCACAAGATTACAGAAAAAGGCGAACTCACAGCAGGAGGCTCTTGCTAACGCAGCACAGACTGTCTCGATGCTTATTATTGACAAAAAGAAATTAAAAATTACGGAAGCTAATCTTCCAAAAGTAGTAACGGATCAGGTTCCTAAGTACGCTCGCCGTGCTAAGTTCCCAATCGTTAAGGCGAGAGTCGTAGGCGGCGGCAGCAAGCCTATGAACCTTATTGCAGACGCAGCAGTATTTGACATTCTTCCGGTAGGCAAGGAATGTAAGGTAGTAGTAAGCGGTATCTATATCACAGAGATTAAGAGTGTCCGCGGCGGCGTAATACCTGCTCCGCCTAAGAAGAAGGGTCTTGCAGGTCTTATGCAGAAGGCTTCTAAGAGTGCCAAGGGTACAGCTAAAGATAACAATAAGGCAGTCAAGGACAAGCCATCTAAGACTAAGAATGCAAGGGCTGACAAGAATGAAGCTGCTGATAACAGCAGGAAGGCTAAGAAGAGCAAGTAATAAAGTGATACTGTTAGTCTTAGCACGATAATATGAAATATAAATAAGCTCACGCACATTATTTGAATGTGTGTGAGCTTATTTTTTGCTTTAAAATCAGCTTCTGTGATAATTATTAAGAAGCTCCTTCTTAACATCATAGAGCTTGTCGGACAAATCAACATGGATTTCCTGTGGATTCTCGAAACGTCTCGACTCATCCCAGAGAGTGTTAAGCTCCTTCTTGCAGTATGCCTGGATATCCATGACTGCCGGTGTCTCATATACACATTCACCCTTTAGGAATACAGGAACCATAATCTCGCGTACTGTGTAGGTGCCGCCCTTTAAGAGCGTTTTCTTCCATGTGTGTATTGGGTCGAAAATCATGAGGTCTTTATTCTCGTCAAAGTGCTCGTCAGCAAATGCGATGAGGTCTGCTTTAATCTTGCCATTTGGCTTGTCATAGAGACGGAATACAGTCTTATTGCCGGGGTTTGTAATCTTCTCTGAGTTCTCTGAGAGCTTAATTTTAGGTATAAACTCGCCGGTCTTTTCATCCTGTACAGCGGCAAGCTTGTATACACCGCCGAAGGCAGGACAGTCCTTGGCTGTGATGAGGTTGGTTCCCACACCCCATGATGTGATTGTTGCGCCCTGATTTTTGAGTGATGAAATCAGGTACTCATCAAGGTCGCTTGAAGCTGAGATGACTGCGTCTGTAAATCCGGCATCATCAAGCATCTTACGGGCTTTCTTGGACAGATATGCAAGGTCGCCGGAGTCGAGTCTTATTCCATAGAAGTTTGACTTGATGCCTGATTCCTTCATCTCCTTGAATACACGGATTGCATTAGGAACACCTGAGCCAAGAGTATCGTAAGTGTCAACGAGAAGTATGCAGGCGTCAGGGTAGAGCTCGGCATATTTCTTGAAGGCTGTGTACTCGTCAGGGAAGCTCATTATCCAGCTATGTGCGTGTGTGCCTTTAACCGGAACATCGAACATCTGACCTGTGAGAACGCAGCTTGTTCCTATACAGCCGCCAATCATGGCAGCGCGCGCACCGTAAAGACCGGCATCAGGACCCTGCGCACGTCTAAGACCGAACTCCATGATACCGTCACCTCCAGCAGCATAGACAACTCTTGATGCCTTGGTTGCGATAAGGCTCTGATGGTTTACAATGTTAAGAAGTGCAGTCTCTACAAGCTGTGCTTCCATGATAGGTGCTACAACCTTCACAAGCGGCTCGCGAGGGAATACAACTGTTCCTTCAGGAATGGCATATATGTCACCTGAAAAATGGAAGTTTAGGAGATAGTCTAAGAAATCTTCGTCAAACAGCTTAGTGCTTCTAAGGTAGTCAACATCCTCCTGTGAAAAGTGTAAATCTTTGATATATTCTATAGCCTGTTCAAGTCCGGCGGCGATGGAGTAGCTGCTGTCAAATGGATTTTTGCGGAAAAATGCGTCGAATACAACGGTAGGGTTAGTGTGGTTCTTAAAATAGCCCTGCATCATGGTAAGCTCATATAAGTCGGTGAGAAGAGTTAAATTTCTTGAATCGCTCATGGTGAACCTTCTTTCTGCGATATTATCGCGGGTGAATAATTGAGTAATGCTTGAATCAGGATATTAAATACAGAGCATTAGGTATGATTTCATTGTCTGTCTTATATATGATTTAACACTACATTAGGTATTGTTAAAATATTAACGATATCATAACGATTATAACAGGTTTGTCATGCATATATAAAAGATAAAAATGCTTAGAATGGCAGAGTTGTTATATTGTTGATTATGAATGACCTGTTAATATATTAACATTACAACCATTATACACAAGTTGAGATATATTGCAAGGACAGGTTTGAAAAAATACTGGGTATTGTTAAGTTTGGTATTTTGAAATATAATTATGTAAGATAATGCCGCTGTTTGGAAAGCAACTGCTAAGAGCTGTGCTAATCAGCTTAGCTCATACCATTGTATGGTGTGCAGGTTACATTGAAAATACAATGAGAAAATCGGCGGCAAAGCAATAAGATTAGGAGAAAAAGTATGATAAGATTAATTATTACGGTTTTATTCCTGGTAGTATTTTTTATTTTCAGTATTCCTATGTTCGGCATACTGTGGGTTATCGGCAGATTCAACAAGCCGAAGAAGGATATCATTGCACTGAGAATTGTGCAGTGGGCATTTAAGGTAATCAGATTTTTGTGCGGTGTCAAAACGACGGTTATCGGATATGAGAATATACCTAAGGATGAGCCGGTATTATATGTCGGCAATCACAACAGCAATTTTGACACGATTATCGTATATTCGATGCTTCCAGGGCTTACAGGGTTTGTGGCAAAGAAGGAGATGGAAAAGATTCCTCTTTTGCACCACTGGATGAAGCTGCTTTATTGCCTGTTCCTTGACAGAAAGAATATCAAGGAGGGACTTAAAACGGTCTTACAGGGAATTGAATATATCAAAAATGGCATATCAATAACCATATTCCCTGAGGGAACGAGAAGCAAGACCGGTGAGATGGCACCTTTTAAGGAGGGAAGCCTTAAATTTGCTGAAAAGACAGGCTGCAAGATTATTCCTGTTGTGCAGAACAACACAAGACAGATTATGGAGGCACATTCTCCATTTATAAGGAAGACACATACAGTTCTTGAGTTTGGCGAGCCGATAGATGTAAAGTCGCTTGACAAGGAGCAGAAAAAGTTCCTCGGTGCTTATACTCAGGAGATTATTCAGAAGATTTATGACAAAAATAAAGAATTAGTATAAAAAAATATGCATTATTTATTGATTTGCCATGCCATTGATATATGGTGTGGCAATATCTTTTAGGGCAGTATTTTCGAGACTGCTCTGAATATTTAATATATGCAGAAGTAGTGTTAAATGGCTCTACAGCTGCTTTGAGAAAATAGTTTCAGAAGAGGAGTGTTGCAGGATGAGTGAAATACATATGGAGATGTTTCCGCTTTGTGATGAGGATGGAAATTTTACGGGAGCTTTAAAAGAACGCAGTGCAGTGCATCGCGATGGAGATATGCATGGAGGTTCACATATATGGATAATGGAAAAGCAGGATGGGCATATTCGTGTACTTTTGCAAAAAAGAAGCGATGACAAGGATTCATTTCCAGGCTGCTATGACTGCTCATGTGCCGGGCATGTTGATGCCGGAGAGAACTTTACAAGTACGGCTTTACGGGAACTTTCTGAAGAACTGTCAGTTAAGGCTTGTGAGGATGAGCTTGAATTCCTTTTTAAGCAGCGTGTAAATGGCGAGTACAATTTTTATGGGGAACGCTTTGTAAACAATGAGGTGAATTTTGTGTACCTTCTAAAAAAGCATGTGGATATAGAAAAGCTTACTTTTCAGAAGGAAGAAATTCAGGGGTTATGCTGGAAGGATGCCGACGAGGTTCTTGAAGCTTTAAAAATGCAGGATGCAAGGGAGGCAGCAGGGGAGAAGAATATATATTCTCCGGGAAGCTATTGTATATGGACGAAAGAATTTAGTATGGTGCTTCAGGCTGTAAAAAATATATAGATGCAGCATCGCTGCAATTATAGAAAAGGTAAAGGTTAATGGAAACAGGACACATAGGCAGATTGATACGGTATGAACGAATAAGGAAGGGAATATCCGGTGAGTCGGTATGCAGGGGAATATGTGATTTGAATATATATGACAAAATCGAGAATGAAAACTATAGTGTGGATATTCATATAGTAATGTTTGTACTTCAACGGCTCGGAATGGGTGCGGATATGGCTGGACGTTATCTGTGCAGAGATGAGTATGATGAAATGTCGGCAAGATTTGGCATACTGGAATTTTTAAAGGCGAACCAGCTTGTAAAGGCGGAAAAGGCTGTTTGCGAATATCATAAAAGGTACTGTAAAGACAATAAACTTAATGATCAGTTCAGGGAGTATATGAGTGCAAGAATAGCGGAGCTTGAAGGAGATATAAAAGGGGCATTACGTCTGTATAAAAGTGCTGTTTCATACACAGTTATGGACTATACAGGTGATTCGTTTATCTGCTTATCAAAGTATGAGTATTTTATGCTTGCAAATATTGCGAGGCTTACAGCGAGGCTTGGCAGAATACAGGAGGCGGAGGGGCTTTATGAAAGGCTGCTTTCATTCTGCAAAAATAAAAAACTTGAAAAGTGGATTCTGACCTGCATATATCCAAAGACAGTCTGTGAAATGTTAGATGTATATAAACCGCAGGACATGGGAAATTATGAACGCAGTGTATGGCTTGAGGAATGTGAGACTGCAATCAGGGTGCTGCGCGATACATCCAGACTTCATTTTCTGGGTTCGCTGCTAAAAAATATTGAAATACTGAGAAAACTGCTCGGAGATGAAGCCGACCGAAACTGGAGTGAGTTTTATAAACACTATGAATGGCTGAGAAATAAGTATGACGTGACAGGGGATTTGCTGGAATGGTATCCGTATTATAATGGGGATTGGGAGTTCTATCCGGTCGAAAAGCTGATTAACGAGCGCAGAAAGCTTTATGGCATGACAATAGAAAAACTTGCGGACGGAGTATGTACACCGGAAACAGTCAGCAGAATAATAAATAGGCGGGTTTCGCCAAGATACAGTACAGTGGAGGCATTGCTTGATAAGCTGGGACTTAAGGGAGTTATGTCAGAGCATGTTATTGTGTCTGAGGATTATGAGGCGTATAGGATATGGGATGAGATGGTAGACAGTCAGACAATTCGTGATAGTGTTACAGGTATGAGATTGTATGGTAGATTAAAAGATAAACTGGATGTCAATATTCCTATAAACCATGCTGTGTTAATTTTTATGAGGGTAGGGCTTGATATTGGCATGGGTATGGAAAAAAATGATTATGAGGAATATGCACACATACACGAAGAATTGCTAAGCTTTCATATAGAGGATATTGAAAAACTTACTATCTTTACAAAAATTGAAATGATGATAATTAATAGATATTTTTATTGTAAAAATAAAGTTAAAGATTATTCAATGCTTGAAATATATGAAAGCTTGTGCAGAAGATATATAAATTATCCGGATGTTTGCAGAGCTTTTGCAAGTGATATAGAGGGAATACTTATGAGTTGTGCCAGCTATATAGGTAATAAAATGCGATATACAGATTCAAACAATTATTCGGAATTAGGAATAAGTCTGGAATTGAATTGCGAGAGGATGCATTGCCTATCTAGTTTTATATACTGTATTCCATGGAATAATGTGGAGAGTGAAATAACAGTTTCGGATGATGATATTAAACTTTGTGAATGTGCTTATTGGATAGCATGGATGCTCAGGGACAATAGACGTATGGGATTATATAGTCACTTTATTGAGAAGCATGAAAAAAATAAGTAGTAATTATAAATTTATTTTTTGGTGTATAAGAAACCATCATCATCTGAGTAAAATGATACATAACCATTATTCATGCTATTGATAAAGTAGCTTCCGAGTGATGATGATACACTAAAAATAATAAGTAAAATTGCGATAATTGGACGTACATTCTTCTTCATAATAAATAACTCCTTTTATAAATATAAATGATGTTGGTGGCAAAAGGTATTTTGCCATCAATGATACTGGATTGTTTTGTGCTTTGCATTTCCGCAATTCTCAAAAACATTCATAATAGTTATTCATGTTTTTGGCGGGTTCTAGCTTGCATCAGCTTTCTGACTTGGAACCATAGTATCATATAAATGTCTGCTATAAGAAAGTATAATATATATTTATCAAAATCCATGACATTGAGATGAAAAAAAATTATATGCAATGTCATGGATTTTGTGCTGATAGCATGTCATAATTTACATTACAAATATTTGATATGAATATGGAGAGTAAGTATGCAAATGAGACATGTTATAGAATACGATGGAGGAACAGCAGAGTTTTATATAGATTTTAGAGGAAGATAAACATATGTTAAATCTGAATGTTAGAAAAATCTTATTAAAACTCTCTAAGACCAGATGCATTGGAGAGCATGAACATGGTCATGGACATAGCCATATTAATAGGGTAAGCATGTAAAGTAATGATGGAGGTGTATGGAGGGGATGCCATCCCCCTCTGTACTTTTTTGTGATGATAATAGAATTTGTTGATAAAAATAACTGGTTAAATAGGGTAAAGGTTAACTATTGTAAAAATAGATGGAATGAGATATTATACATATATTATATGGGAAAAACAAACAAAAAGGATATAAATATAAATTCAATAAAGAATAAGATTGCCGAAATGTCGGGAGAACTTGAAAGAAGACAATTATTGGTTGTTAATCCATATGATTTTACCTATATATGTTATGAAACCGATGAAAAAGATAATATATATAGGGGAGCGGCATTTACCTCAGATGATGAAAATATAGTCATTTTTCCGCTTATGCGTGATTTTTCACAAATGCTTTCAATTATTTTACATGAAGTAATACACATTGAAGTCGAGAAAAGTGGAATGGAAATTCCTGATAATATATCAGACGAGGATTATGTCATAAAGGTAGAAAAAGATGTTATTAATAACTTAATGGAGAAAAATTTATGGTAAAGTATACGGATTATATTAAAAAAAGGAAATTTCTTTATTGTTGTTTATTTGTGTCATGTGTTGTTATGATGATATCTCAGGTCATTATTCCTATATATTTATCAAATATAAGTGCCGGCATGCTTGAACTTGAGTGGCGTGTTGTGAGAAACTGAGGTATAGCTATAGTAATTCTGGCGGCTGTACGTCTGATTTCAGAGTATTTATGGGGACATCTGGATTATTATTTGTCAAATAAGTCCTTGGTGGAAGCAGAGAATGATTACGTTCAGAAGTATCTAAAAAAAGAATATGCTTTCATAAGCGGAAATGATTTCATGTATTTATCGCAGCGAATAAATAATGACATTGTTGTGATTATGGATTATTTTAATGAAAAAGTTCCAATGGTATGCTGCCATGTTGCAAAATTGTCAGGAATTATAGTGATATTATTTCTGCGGGACGTGGTTATAGGGTTGATTTCACTTCTGTGTATTATTTTTGTGGTTGTCGTGTATGTTGTATCAAGGAAAAAAATGTACGGGCTGAGTAAGAAGACAAGCGAGTCTGAATCGTATTTTTTTTCGTACGTGAGTGTAAAGCTGAGCCGCGTGAAGGAGATTAAGTTAGGTGCAAAGTATAGTGAAATCGGAAACGGTTTTGTGCAGATAGGAGATAAATATGTTAAAAATGCTGTAAAATATCTGGATTTTAGCAATCTGATTAATATTCTTGGAACATTTTTTATGACAGCGTTTTTAGCAGTGTATATTCTGATTTCCAGAGGAAGATATGATGCAGTGCAGGATATCAGTCTTGGAGCTACACTTGTCCTTTCCATATTTTATTTTCAGCAGATAATAGAGGATACAAGCTATCTTTTGGGTTATAGTGGCATGAGACAGAAATATTTGGTTTCTAAGACAAGGCTCGATAATATACTCAATGTTCCTGACGATGTTGATGGAAAAGTGCTGCCAGCCGCAATAACCGAGCTGGGTGGCGATAAGCTTGTGTTCAACTATGGTGAAAAAAAGATAATCGAAAATATGAATTTTAATTTTAAAAAGGGAAAAATATATGGTATATGTGGAAAAAATGGTTCGGGAAAAAGCACATTGGTTCTTCTGCTGCTTGGAATCTTAAAGCCAATAAGCGGAAGTGTCAGCTGGAATAATATAGATATAAAGGAAATTAACAGAACGCAGATTATTAAAAATAATATTGCGGTTACATCACAGGAGCCGGTTCTGCTTGAAAAGACAATACAGGACAGCCTGTTTGAGAATGTGAGGACAAAGGAGATTACTGAGGATTACAGAGGTCTGCTTGAATTTGTAAATGGCAAGGAAAAAGGGCTTGCTACACCTGTCTATATTAATGGAACTAATCTGAGCGGTGGGGAAAAACAGCGCATTGCCATTGTAAATTCCCTGCTGAAGAAACCGGATGTGCTGATAATGGATGAACCGACCAGCGCTCTTGATGTGGGGAGCATCTCGCTGTTGTCAAAAATACTTGCAGCTGAAAAGCGTGAACGTATAACAATTATCATTTCACATGATAAGGATTTTATGGAAGTATGTGACGAGATGGTTGAGATAAAATAATGTTGGGTTTCACATAAAAAATACTTGCAATTTTAAATGAGCTATACTAGAATATTCACGGGTTTAAAGACTATGACGGAGACAGTAGATATCATCTGAAAGTCACAGAGAGCCGCAGGTGCTGGGATTGCGGTACGATTAGGGGGATGTTGAATATCACTCCCAAGTTGCTGTACGAAAGTGCATTACTGTATAGAATATTGTTTTTGCAGATGACGATATGATATTCTAAAAAGGAAGTACATGAGTAGATACAGACGTATTCCATACGTTACATGGAACGCATATGATGGTATGTCGGTGAATATGATTAATATTTTATGACCTCTGCCATGGGAATGTGCAGAGGTTTTGTTGTGTCAAAACATGTTTCATAAAATTAAACATGTTATACACATAAGGATTAGAGAGGGCATGTTTTGACACTGTAATCAAGGCAAAAAATGGAGGTTTTTAAGATGTACGATAAGGTATCGGCAAATCGTAACGTCGTCGAGAGCGAGAAGGCTGTCGAGAAGTTCTGGAAGGACAATGACGTATTTAAAAAGAGCATGGAAATCAGGGAAGGCTGTCCGACATATATGTTCTATGATGGACCACCTACCGCTAATGGTAAGCCACATATCGGACATGTGCTTACAAGAGTTATCAAGGATATGATTCCTAGATACAGAACAATGAAGGGATATCTTGTACCTCGTAAGGCAGGCTGGGATACACACGGACTTCCGGTTGAGCTTGAGGTTGAGAAGATGCTCGGTCTTGACGGCAAGGAGCAGATTGAGGAATATGGTCTTGAGCCATTCATCAAGCACTGTAAGGAAAGTGTATGGAAATATAAGGGAATGTGGGAGGATTTCTCAGCGACAGTAGGCTTCTGGGCTGATATGGATAACCCTTATGTAACTTATCACAATGATTTTATTGAGTCTGAGTGGTGGGCATTAAAGCAGATATGGGACAAGGGACTTCTCTATAAGGGCTTTAAGATTGTTCCTTACTGCCCAAGATGTGGTACACCGCTCTCATCACATGAGGTTGCACAGGGATATAAGGCAGTTAAGGAGCGTTCTGCTATCGTGCGTTTCAAGGTTAAGGGTGAGGACGCATATTTCCTTGCATGGACAACAACACCTTGGACACTTCCTTCTAACGTGGCTCTCTGTGTGAATCCGGATGAGACATACTGCAAGGTTAAGGCTGCTGACGGTTACACCTATTATATGGCAGAGGCACTTCTTGACAAGGTTCTTGGACACCTTGCAAAGGCAGAGGATAAGGAGGCAGGCACACCTGCTGTTCCGGCTTACGAGGTTCTTGAAAAGTACAAGGGAAGCGACCTTGAATATAAGGAGTATGAGCCGCTCTTTGCATGTGCGGGAGAGGCTGCGGCAAAGCAGAATAAGAAGGGACATTTCGTTACATGTGACGGCTATGTAACAATGTCAGATGGTACAGGTATCGTTCATATCGCACCTGCATTCGGTGAGGATGATGCCAAGGTCGGACGTAAGTATGACCTTCCGTTCGTACAGTTCGTAGACGGAAAGGGTGAGCTTACTAAGGAGACACCTTATGCCGGATTATTCGTTAAGAAGGCAGACCCATTGGTATTAAAGGACTTAGAGGCAGAAGGCAAGCTTTTTGACGCACCTAAGTTCGAGCATGATTATCCTTTCTGCTGGAGATGTGACACACCGCTTATCTACTATGCAAGAGAGAGCTGGTTCATCAAGATGACAGCCGTTAAGGATGACTTGATTGCCAATAATAAGACAATCAACTGGATACCTGAGACAATCGGTACAGGACGTTTCGGAGCATGGCTTGAGAATGTTCAGGACTGGGGTATCAGCCGTAACCGTTACTGGGGTACACCACTCAACATCTGGCAGTGTGAGTGCGGACATATGCACTCTATCGGAAGCATTGAGGAGTTAAAGAGCATGTCTGACAACTGCCCTGATGATATCGAGCTTCACCGTCCTTATATCGATGCAGTTACAATCAAGTGTCCTAAGTGTGGCAAGCAGATGAAGAGAGTTCCTGAAGTTATCGACTGCTGGTTCGATTCAGGTTCAATGCCATTTGCACAGCACCACTATCCGTTTGAGAATAAGGATTTATTTGAGAAGCAGTTCCCGGCAGACTTTATCTCTGAGGCTGTAGACCAGACAAGAGGATGGTTCTACTCACTGCTTGCTATATCAACACTTTTGTTTAATAAGGCACCTTATAAGAATGTTATCGTTCTCGGTCATGTTCAGGATGCCGAAGGCAAGAAGATGAGTAAGTCAAAGGGCAATGCGGTTGACCCATTTGATGCACTTTCACAGCATGGTGCGGATGCAATCAGATGGTACTTCTACGAGAACTCAGCTCCATGGCTTCCTAACCGCTTCCATGACAAGGCGGTTACAGAAGGACAGAGAAAGTTCCTTGGAACACTTTGGAACACATACTCCTTCTTCGTGCTTTACGCTAACATTGATAACTTCAATGCCAACGATTACAAGCTTGAGTACGATAAGCTTCCTGTAATGGACAAGTGGATTCTGTCTAAGCTTCAGACAGTTGTAAAGACAGTCGATGACAACCTTGCCAACTACAAGATTACAGAGACAGCCAAGGTATTAGAGGACTTTATAGATGAGCTCTCCAACTGGTATGTAAGACGCTGCCGTGAGCGTTTCTGGGCAAAGGGTATGGAGCAGGATAAGATTAATGCTTATATGACTCTCTACACAACACTTGTAACCTTCTGCAAGGCAGCAGCACCGATGATTCCTTTTATGACAGAGGAGATTTACCAGAATCTTGTTGCAAAGCAGGATAAGAACGCTCCTGAGAGCATTCACCTTTGCAGCTTCCCTGTTGCTAACGAGGCTTGGATTGACAAGGAGCTTGAGGCAAGCATGGAGGATGTTCTCTCCGCAGTTGTAATCGGAAGAGCCTGCAGAAATGCGGCTAACATCAAGAACCGTCAGCCAATCGGCAAGATGTACATTAAGGCTCCTTGGACACTCACAGAGTTCTTTGTTGAGATTATCGAGGATGAGTTAAATGTCAAGAGTGTTGAGTTTACGGATGATGTAAGGGCATACAGCTCATACAGCTTCAAGCCGCAGCTTAAGACTGTCGGACCTAAGTATGGCAAGCTCCTCGGCAGGATTCAGGGTGCACTTAAGACTATAGACGGAAATGCAGCCATGGATACACTCAATGAGAAGGGTGCTCTTGAGTTTGACTTTGACGGTCAGAAGGTAGAGCTTACAAAGGATGACCTCCTTATCGAGATTGCACAGACAGAAGGCTATGTATCGGATTCATGGAGTGGTGTCACAGTAGTTCTTGACACTAACCTCACACCTGAGCTTATTGAGGAAGGTTTCCTTCGTGAAATAGTAAGCAAGATTCAGACCATGAGAAAGGAAGCCGGCTTTGAGGTAATGGATACCATCACAATCTATGCTGACGGAAGCGATAAGATTAAGGCGCTTCTCGATGCAAAGGCAGACCAGATTACAACTGAAATTCTTGCAACTAAGGTTGTAACAGGTGAGCTTGACGGATATACCAAGGAATGGGATATCAACGGCGAGCAGGTGACACTCGGAGTTAAGAAGAACTAAATATTCGGATTAAGGCGAAAAAGCTCGCCTGATTAGCAAATGCTTATACCGCAGCAGGCGGTGATAATTCTAGCTTATGGGATATATCACTGCCTGCTGCGGTATTAATTTTACATAATAGGATTCGGTTGGCAAAACATGCTGCTTTTGGCTGGAAATTAAGCAGAGTCCTAAAACACAAAGCTTCTCCCAAAAGTCGAGATATGCATAAATATAACTTGTTATACACGGCTAAGTTCGTAAGACATGTTTGAAATGCTGATTAATAGGAAATTTCGTTGAAATTCCTATTAGCTAAAAGCCTTCTGAGCAGGAATGCACTGCGGTGAAGCGGAATTTTTTTCTATTCGGGCAGTGTCAGGAAATGGATTGTTCTAAATTGACATAGCTTCAAACTATGATAAATGCATATATTTATATATTTTTCAATGAACATACCTCTGATTATAATAAGTACAATTATTATTAATTGTTGGAGGGTATTATGCAGACATCAGTGATTGGTTTTCCGAGAATAGGTACACTAAGAGAATTAAAATTCGCTTCTGAAAAATATTTCAGGAAGGAGATTTGCACACTGGAGCTGTTGCAGACAGCGGCAGAGCTGAGGAAAACTCACTGGAATATGCAGAAAAATGCTGGTATTGATTATATTTCCTGCAATGATTTTTCATATTATGACATGGTGCTTGATACGGCGGTATTGCTTGGAATTGTGCCGGAGCGCTATAGTGAATTGAAGCTGCCTGAACTTGATACATATTTTGCCATGGCACGCGGATATCAGGGGGAATCAGGTGATGTCAAGGCACTTGCCATGAAGAAGTGGTTTAATACTAACTATCATTATATTGTTCCGGAGGTTGAGGATAATACAGCCATCAAGCTGTCGGGAAATAAGCTATGGGATGAATATGAGGAAGCAAAAGCACTTGGGATTGAGACAAAGCCTGTTGTGATTGGACCGTATACGATGCTTAAGCTGTGCAGATATACAGGAAATAAAAAGGCACCGGATTATGTGGAAGATATAATAACAGCGTATCAGAGGATATTTAAAAAAAGTGCGGAGCAGGAGATTAAATGGATACAGATTGACGAACCTGCGCTTGTGCTGGATATGGACGATGAGGACATTGAGCTGTTTTGCAGGATATACAATGCGGTTCTGTCATGTAAGGACGGCTGCCGTGTTTTACTTCAGACCTACTTCGGAGATGTGAGGGACATTTACCGTGAATTAATAAAGCTGCCTTTTGACGGAATAGGACTTGATTTTACAGAAGGCAGAGAGACAGCTAAGCTGATCAAGAGATATGGTTTCCCACAGGATAAGCTGTTATTTGCAGGTCTGGTAAATGGAAAGAATATCTGGAGAAATCATTATGACAGCACATTAAAGATACTTGACGGGCTTAAGGACAGTAACATAAATGTCGTATTATCCACATCATGTTCACTGCTTCATGTGCCTTATACAATAAAGCATGAGCATAAGCTTTCAAACGAGTACCTGTCATATTTTGCTTTTGCGCAGGAGAAGCTTGATGAATTGGGAGAGCTTGGTACACTTGCCTCTTCACAGGAATATGCATCGAAAGAAGCTTATATAAGTAATCAAAAACTTTTTGCAGGTGAGAGAAATTGTGAAAATGAGCAGGTAAAGCAGAGACTTGCAGGTGTAGAGGGTAAGGATTATATCAGACTTCCTAAGAGAAGTGAGCGTCAGAAGATACAGAAAAAAGTATTCGGTCTGCCTAAGTTTCCGACGACAACAATCGGTTCATTCCCTCAGACAAAGGATGTAAAAGCTAACAGGGCTGCATATCGCAAAGGTGATATTTCCAAAGAGGAATACATATCCTTTAACAAAAGAAAGATTGCCGAGTGCGTGGCATGGCAGGAAGAAATCGGACTTGATGTACTTGTACATGGAGAGTATGAGAGAAATGACATGGTAGAGTACTTCGGAGAAGCTTTGGGAGGATTTGTTTTTACGGAGAAGGCGTGGGTGCAGTCCTATGGAACGCGCTGTGTGAAGCCGCCGATTATATGGGGAGATGTCTACCGCAAAAATCCTATAACGGTTGAGTGGTCAGTCTATGCACAGTCACTTACCAAGAAGCCTATGAAGGGCATGCTCACAGGACCGGTAACTATTTTGAACTGGTCATTTCCGAGGGAGGATATTTCTATAAAGGAATCGATATCGCAGATTGCGCTTGCAATAAAGGACGAGGTACTAGATTTAGAGGCAGGCGGAATAAAGATTATCCAGATTGATGAGGCTGCATTGAGGGAGAAGCTTCCGCTTCGCAAATCGGACTGGCATACAGAATACCTTGACTTTGCAATTCCGGCATTCCGCCTGACACACAGCGCAGTTAAGCCGGAAACGCAGATACACACTCACATGTGCTATAGTGAGTTTACGGACATTATTCCGGCGATTGATGACATGGACGCAGATGTGATTACATTCGAGGCATCGCGCTCCGACCTTCAGATATTGGATGCGCTTAGAAAGAACCACTTTGAGACGGAGGTCGGACCGGGAGTGTACGATATCCATTCTCCGCGTGTACCGGACGTGCAGGAGATTGTGAATGCGCTCAACACAATGCTTGCTAAGATTGACCGCGACAAATTATGGGTAAACCCTGACTGTGGCTTAAAGACAAGAGGGGTGCCGGAGACAGATGCAAGCCTTCGGAATATGGTTGAGGCGGCGAAACAGATAAGGGATATCTATAAATAATCAGAGGGGAAGGACTGATTGTAATAAAAAGTTTTTGGATAAAGGAATTTTATAATAAAATTTTTTTATATGCATATACTTGATAATAGCTTAGGTATGTGGCATATTAATATCTGAGTAAAGATACGATGTTTCAAAGTAAACGACCCCCATAGAGAGTTGCCGCTCTCTAGGGGGTCTTGTAATTTATGGGAAACGATTGAAGAAGCACTGATTGTGAATATCAAGTAACAGATTTTTTAATAAAACCATCAAATTAATTATATTTCTTGTTTACAAACAATCATTTTGATGGTTTAATATATTTAAAACACCAAGAGAATAATATAGTGAGATAGCATCAAAGTAAATCGCTCAGAAATGGAGCAAGGAATGAAAAATTATAATATATCAGATTATATAACAGCGGAAGAACTGAAAAATTTTAGAAAAAAGATAAATCTAACGCAAAAAGAATTTGCAGAATTGATAGGTGTTTCAAAGCCGACTATAGAACGGTGGGAGACAAGTGACAAAGGAATAACTGGTCCGGTTGTATTGCTGATTGATTTGTTATCGGAACATGATGAGTGGCTGGAGACAAGGGAAATACCTGAACAGAAGTATCCGCTGAGGTTATGGTATATGTACAAAAATAAAAAGTGTACACTCATAGATGTCGATGAGGTCGAACAAAAAATACGGATAAAGAATTATGTAAATAACATTATGTTCAGGGCATTTGGAGCTAACAGCAATCCAACATATGAAGATTATCAGAAATTTTTAAAATCGAGATGTTTTCCTGAGACAAGGGATAAAATAAAAATTCAGTTGGACGCACTTGGAATTCCGTTTTATGACCCTATGCTTATAATCAGAAAAACACAGGGGCGAATGGCGGAAGATGATTTTTGGATTCTAATAGGGAGTCAGTGTGAAAAATAAGCTTGATGCGATAAAACGCTAAGAAATGAGAATTAAAATGGTTGAGTTATTTGAAGATAACGTAAAATTATTCAATAGACATTCATCAAAAGGGAACCAGCTTTGATAGATAATGTTGATATATATTCTGATGAAGAAAAGGAAAGAGTCAAAACTATAATATTTCAACAGATGCGTAGGTATCAGTATTTATTTTAAAATTCATTTTTTGTTGTATATATTATGGAAAGTGACATGTTATAATATATCTGTTTTAATTACCCGATTTAGGAGGAAAACGTGAGTAACTGGTTAATTTACTATTTGCTGTTCGTATTTGTTTTCTGGATGCTGTTTAGGAATAGAAAGCAGACCGAAAAATACATTGAGGCGAAAATAAAAAGAAGAAACGGAGATAAGGATATGCAGGAGCTTGCAAAGCGATTTATAGGAAAGGACATACTGATTAACACGGTGGCATCGGGGACGATTGACGGAATTTTGAAGGAGGTTGTCGGCAACGCTGTTGTCGTCGAAAAGGACGGCGATGAGAATGTTGTAAATCTGGACTATGTAATCCGTCTGCGCGAATACCCGAAGAATAAGAAGGGCAAAAGAAAGACGGTTATAACTGATTAGCGGGGCGGTACAAGAGATGACGTATGATTGCGGTTTTACAAGGGAAAGCAACTGGTTCAGATACCGCGCAGCGGCAATTATTATAGAGGACGGCTGTGTGCTGTTTGCGGGAAATGAGAGGGAAGATTATCTGTACTCGATTGGCGGTGGTGTACATATGGGTGAGACAGCCGAGGCTGCGGTGCTTAGGGAGGTTTTTGAGGAGACAGGCGTGCATTACGAGATAGACAGGCTTGCGGTTATCCATGAGAACTTTTTTAATGAAAACAGAGGAACTCTGAAGGGCTTGAACTGCCATGAAATCAGCTTCTATTTTATTATGAAGCCAAGGGGAACGAAGGAGCTTCACAGCAACAGCACCACCTACGGGGTGAAGGAGGAGATGCACTGGGTTCCGATAGAGGAGCTTGGCAGATATAAGGCTTTTCCGAGCTTCCTCAAAGATTATCTTAGCAGGGAACACTCTGGGATAGAGCATATTGTGACCGATGAAAGGCAATAGCGTGAAAGCATAATACATCTAAGACAGTGGCATAGAAATCAGCATATAAGGAGCGGCTATGGAGAAATATCATATCGCAGTCGTTGAGGACGAGCCTCTTTTTGCGAAGCAGCTTGAGGAGTATATACGGCGCTATGAGAAGGAACGTGGGAAAAAAATAAATATTACATTCTTTGCTGACGGAGAGGATATTGTCGAGAATTACAGCGGTGATTATGACATGATTCTGATGGACATTCAGATGCAGTTCATGGACGGAATGACGGCGGCGCAGAAGATACGCAGCCTTGACCATGAAGTCATAATCATGTTTATCACAAATATGCTTGACTATGCGGTGCGCGGATATGAGGTCGATGCAATGGATTATGTTGTAAAGCCTGTGGAGTACTTTGCGTTCTCGCAGAAGCTTGACAAGGCATTTGCGCGCATGAAAAAGCCGGATGAGGTGTATGTATCGGTGGTGTCCGAGGATGGAGTATACAAGCTTAAGACATCTGAAATCTATTATATCGAGAGTCAGGGACATTATGCCAGATATCGCACTGTGCGGGGGGATTTTGTGTCGAGGGCTGCGCTTAAAAGTCTTGAAACAGAGCTTTACGGCTATGGCTTTTTCAGGTGCAGTAAGGGCTTTTTGGTGAATATGGCGAATGTGGACGGACTTATGGGCGGCGAGTGTATTGTGTGCGGCGAAAAAATTCCGGTAAGCCGGAGCGTCAGAAAAGAATTTATGGAGCTTCTGATGAAATGTATACAAAATTAGACAGATGATAGCCGCAAAGCATGATTTATTGCATGTTTTGTGAATATCTGTTGGAATTTTAAATGATTTACCGAATTGAATAACGGCTTTTTACACAAGCAGTTTGCCATGAGCGATTGCAGGCTGCATAAGTGTAAGATGAAGCTTTTTATGTCCCGGCACAGGATAGGGAGGGGCATATATTTTATATTAGCAGGAAGCGAAAGCGGATAGCAGATATCATTGACATTGGTTTGTAGTAAATCGCTCAGAAATGAGAATTGATATGCAGTATTATCATGATATTCCGAGAATATGTACGGCGCTTGCACAGTGGGGAGCATGCATGACATATCTTTTTTTGATTAAGAAGGAATTGTTTAGACAAGCCGGATTCTGGGTGTGCAGCGTGGCAATGCTTGCAGTACAGGCAGCTTTTCTGGTGTGGTCGGGAAGTTTTAAGCTTATATTATGGCTTGTATGTATGTTGACAGCGGTTGGACTTATGTATGTTTTTATCAAGCTTGCAGGAAAGCTTTCACATCTTGCAACGGGATATTGCTGTGTCAAGGCGTTTTTGCTTGCAGAATTTACAGCTTCGTTTGAATGGCAGCTTATGATGTATATCGGCGGTCGGCAGATGAGTACGGCTGTATTCCGGGTAATTAACAGCTTGATGATTTTGGTGCTTTATGGTTCAGGCTTTGCGGTTACGGTAAAACTTGAGAAAAAAGTGTTTGACAGCGACTATTTAAAAAGGCTTACAGTCAGGGAGGTGCTTGCGGCTGTAGGGATTGCGGTGGCGGTGTTTGTCTTTAGCAATTTAAGTTTTATTTATGATGGAACCGGATACAGTGGGCTTCCTTTTACGGGTTCGACCCGTGAAGATATATTTTTTATAAGAACACTTGTCGATTTCGGAGGTCTTGCCATACTCTTTATCTACCAGAGCCGAATATATGATTTTCTTGTGGAACGGCAGCTTTTGGCGATGAACACACTGCTTAAAAGCCAGTACGACCAGTACAGAAACTATCAGGAAAGCATGGAATTCATACATATAAAGTACCATGACCTGAAGCATCAGATTGCGGGGCTTAGGATTGAGACGGACGAAGAAAAGAGAAAGAAGTGGCTCGATGCCATGGAGGAGGAAGTAAGCACCTTTGAGACGATGCAGCGAACCGGCAATCAGGTGCTTGACACAATACTTGCCGCTAAGATATTCCACTGCCGCAAAAATGACATAAGCATCACATGTGTGGCGGACGGTAAGCTGCTTGATTTTATGCATGTCATGGATATCTGCTCGATATTTGGAAATGCACTAGACAATGCAATCGAGCATGTGACGCTCATACCTGAGAAGGAGAAAAGGCTTATCCATGTGACTGTGGCTTCTAAGAAGAATTTTGTGCTTATCAAGGTGGAAAACTACTGTGACACTCCGGTATATAAGGATGACAGAGCGTTAATAAAGACAACGAAGGCTGACAAAGATAATCACGGCTTCGGGTTGTCGAGCATCCGTGCCGCCGCCGAAAAATATGGCGGAGTGGTTGATTTTGGGCAGCAAAATGACTGGTTCTATCTCACGATATTGATACCGGATACCCAAAATCACTGATAATAATAGAGAAAATAACATAAGACAATTCTTTGGTAGAAGCTCAGTTGTCCGTAAATACCTTGCTTCACACAATAGAGCTGATATCTATAAATATAACATGTATCTGCATTTCATGCCATATAAGAGCAACTTATGCCACAAAACGCACATTCGGAATTGCTATGCTAATATAATACTGACAATCTGATGTGATTATATTAGTTGTTTTGGAGGTTATTTATGGATAAAAATGAGGTAAATGCGCTGGTACAGAAGATGACAATAGAGGAAAAAGCCGCACTTTTAGGCGGAAAGACCGTATGGCAGACGAGAGAGAATGAGAGACTTTCGATTCCGTCAATTTTTCTTTCTGATGGGCCTCATGGACTCAGAAAGCAGGCAGGTGCAGGAGATCACCTTGGACTTAATGCGTCCCTGGAGGCGACATGCTTTCCAACGGCTGCAACGATTGCAAACAGCTGGGATGAAAAGCTTGGCGAAGAGATAGGTGAGGCGCTCGGCGATGAAGCTGCAAGCATGGATGTGGATGTACTGTTAGGACCGGGGATTAATATCAAGAGAAGCCCGCTGTGCGGAAGAAATTTTGAGTATTTTTCGGAGGACCCATATCTTTCGGGAAAGATGGCGGCGGCATACATCAGAGGAATACAAACGAAGGGTGTGGCTGCATGTCCGAAGCATTTTGCGGTGAACAGTCAGGAGCTTAGAAGAATGGCTATGGATGCCGTTATTGATGAGAGGACGTTAAGAGAGATATATCTTACTGGCTTTGAGATTGCCGTAAAAGAAGGCAAAAGCAAGGCGATAATGAGCAGCTACAATCAGATTAACGGAACATACGCCAATGAGAATGAGCATCTTTTGACGGATATCCTTCGTGATGAGTGGGGCTTTGACGGTATTGTCGTATCGGACTGGGGCGGAAACAACGACCCGGTGAAGGCTGTGGAAGCCGGAGCGAATCTTGAGATGCCTAATTGCGGATATGGCTCGGCAAGAGAGATTGTAAAGGCGGTGAAGGACGGCAGGCTGTCACAGAAGAAGCTTGATGAGAGGGTGAGCGAGCTGTTGAGTGTGATTATGGAGCTTGCCGATAGGAAATCCGCAAATCTGCCTCAGGATAAAGTAACAGGTAAAACGCAGGAACATAAGCAGGAAGGCGGCTTTGACAGGGAAGCACATCACAGGCTTGCGAAAAAGGCGGCGGCTGAGAGCATGGTGCTGTTAAAAAATGATGCATCAATTCTTCCTCTTAACAGAACAAAGAAGATTGCAATTATCGGAGATTTTGCGTTTGCACCGAGATATCAGGGAGCCGGCTCTTCGATGGTAAATCCTACTAAGGTTGAAGCTGTTGCAGGAATTGCAAGAGAGTACAAGCTAAGCATTATCGGGATGACAAGAGGATACAAGCGTGATGGTGATGTGGATGAGGCAGAGAAAAAGGAAGCGCTTGAACTGGCACAGAGAGCTGACATTGTTATATTCTGTTTCGGACTTAATGAAATCAGTGAGTCTGAGGGACTTGACAGAACTCATATGAGAATACCGCAGAATCAGATAGAATTATTGCAGGATATAAACCGAGTAAATGAAAATATCGTGGGGATATTAAGTGCCGGTTCAGCTATGGAGATGCCATGGCAGTCGTGCTGTAAGGCGATTTTACATGGGTATCTCAATGGACAGGCTGGTGCATCTGCTACGCTTGACATACTGACAGGAGCCGTAAATCCATCCGGCAGGTTAGCGGAGACATACCCTATAGCATATGAACATACACCGTCCTTCAGATATTATCCGAGCAACGAGAGAACTTCGGAATACAGGGAAAGCCTGTTTGTCGGCTACAGATACTATGACACATCCAAAGTGCGTGTTCAATATCCGTTTGGCTTCGGACTCTCATATACAGAGTTCACATATTCGGATTTGAAGATTGAAGACACAGGAGTGGAGCTTGTTGTATCAAATACAGGAGATGTATCAGGCGCAGAAGTTGTACAGATGTATGTAGGACTTCCGAATGCTATTGTATTCAGACCTGAGAAGGAGCTTAAAGGCTTTGCCAAGGTATTTTTAAAGCCGGGGGAAAGTAAAAAGGTGAAGATTCCGTTTGATGATAAGACATTCCGTTACTGGAATGTCAAAACAGGCAGATGGGAGATTGAAACCGGAACCTACAATATAATGATAGGTTCAAGCGTGGCTGATATACGACTTACCGGAACCATAGATCGTGTCGGGAACAACATAGGAATGCCATATAACCCTGCACTGCTTCCTTACTATTATACAGGGCTTGTGCAGAAGATATCTGACGCAGAGTTTGAGACGCTCTTAGGGCGCAGACTGCCAAGCGGTGAATGGAGCGGCCAGCTTGGTGTAAATGATGCAATATGTCAGATGTATTATGCAAAGAGCCGCCTTGCAAGACTGGTCTATAAAGTGTTGACGGACAAAAAGAAGAAAAGTGAACAGTTAGGCAAACCGAACCTCAATGTCTTGTTCATCTATAACATGCCGTTCAGGGCTATTGCCAAGATGACTAACGGAATGGTAGGAATGGATATGGTTTACGGCATGACAACGATTGTCAACGGACACTTTTTTAAAGGGATAGGTAAAATTATCGGCGGATTCTTCGGAAACAGACGGCGGGATAAGCGCTTTGTGAAGAAGTTAAAAAGAGCGGGAAAAGCTTAAAAAGATTATAATAAAGGTTCGGGTGTCAAAACATGCTCATTTAGTCTATGAGTGTATAACATGCTATACACTCTTAACATAAATCAGCATCTTTTGACACCTGAATTTTATGGTAATATTGACTAAAAACACCCCGATATAACAAAAAAAATTGACGGATTGCGTCAAAAAAAGCACCGTTCACGTCAGGGATATGTTATAAGTGCTAAAAAATGCTATGATAACAGCATCAAAGCTATTAACTATTTACTATTAATTGAGTGAACGCGGAACTACATTTTTTGTGAACGCCTACACAGTTAATACAAGGGAGGTAACAAACATGAAGAAAATTTCAAATGTGATGCGAGGAGTATCGTCAGTTACCGCATCCGTACTTGCACTTTCCGTACTTGGTACCGGAATTGCAAATTCGTACAGAAAAAATCTTGATGAGCAGCTTGGAACGACCAGTTATGTAACCTCGACAGATGAAGCTTCGGCAAGATTTGTCAAAGATTACGGTACTATTGAGGATATGGCTGCTGCTGCAAAGGATATTGCGGTAAAGGAAGGTGAAGAGGGAACTGTTATTATGAAGAATGATAACAATGTGTTCCCTATAGCAGGCACACAGAAGGTTGCACTGTTTGGCATGGCAGCGTATGCTCCATATCCGTATAACAGCGGAGACCTGCGTGCGGGCAATGATGATGCAGTTGACCTGCGTCAGGCACTTAAGGAGGCAGGCATAACGGTTGACAGCACAGTTGAGGATATATATATGAATAAGATTCTCAATCCTCATGATGTTGAGCAGACTAACCGCTGGACAGGAGCGGTATCCATTGTAACAGGTTATGACAATATATACACAACATCTGTTGGCGATATGGAAGACTTCGTTATAAATGAAATATCACCTGACAGATTTACACAGATGGGTGCGTCTGATGACTGGAAATCGGCAATAGATAAAGATAATACTGTTGCGGTATGTGTATTTGCCCGTCCGGGTGGAGAATCTAACACATATGCACAGGGCTCGGCGGTGAATGCAGCAGGTGAGAGCACAGGAGAAGATCCACTTGCTCTTTCCGAGGATGAGCTTGCTGTAATTGACGCAGCTAAGGAGACATGTTCTAAGGTTGTTGTTTTGTTAAACTCAGGAAATGCAATGGGAATTGCACAGATAGCCGAGGGCGGTGCGCATGAGGTTGACGGTATAGCATATATTGGATGTATCAATGACTATCAGTGTACAGGTATTGTAAATGTACTTACAGGAAAGGTCAATTCTACAGGTGCTCTCACAGACACATATGTGGTTGACAACAATTCAATTCCGGCAGTGCTTAACTTCGGCGGTGACTATTATGCAGATGCAGATATCGTGGCAGCAAATGCAGCTAACGGTTATGACGCGCGTTACCCTAAGACTGATATATCCAATATCAGCAGTGCAAGCTCCTTCGGAGGCGGTGATGCTACATACAGTGCCGGACAGTATATTGTTGAGGCGGAAGGCATATATGTAGGTTACAAGTATTTTGAGACAAGATATTTTGATTCTATAATGAATCCTTCATCAAATGCAGATTCCTCAAAGGGAGCTACACAGTCAAATACATGGAGCTATGACAATGAAGTCATATATCCGTTCGGACACACACTTTCATATCTTGATTATGAGCAGAATGTAAAGAGTGTGACTGTTGACAAGACTTCTGAGGGAAATATAACTGCTGTTGTGGAAGTAAAGAATAAGAGCAATCAGGACGGAAGGTTCTTAGCACAGTTATATGTACAGCAGCCATATACAGATTATGACAAGGCAAATAATGTTGAAAAGTCGGCAATCATGTTCCTCAATTCCGCAAAAGTGGATGTAGCGGCAGGACAGACAGCGGAAGTTACAATCACAGTTCCTACAAAGTATCTTGCAAGCTATGATTACACAAATGCCAAGACATACATATTAGATGACGGTGATTATTATTTTACAGCCGCAGCAGGTTCACATGAGGCAGTCAACAATGTGCTCGGAGCAATGGGCAAGACAGTTGCGGACGGAATGGATGCCGAGGCAGTCGGAACAGCGGTTGTATGGAATGGCAACAAGTCACTTGACACTACAACATTTGCTGTTTCACACGATACAATCGTAACAAATGTAGCCGATGATGCAGACCTCAACTACTGGACAGGGGATGACACAGTTACATATCTTTCAAGACAGGACTGGGATGCAACATACCCAATCAACTATAATACCGATGTGACAGTGACAATCGCTGACAGCCCTAAGAAGGATGAATGGATATCAGCACTCCGCGGAATGCAGTACACGATAAAGACAGACAATCCTGCCGAGGAAGGCAAGGACAACGGCGTTAGATTCAGCACAGAAGACATACAGTATGAGCAGCTCAGCAACATAAATGACCCATATTGGGATAAGCTCGTATCATCAATTACTATAGATGAGGCAGTCGGAGCAGTTATCCATGGTGGAAGCCAGAGTGATGTGCTCACAAATGTAGATAACCCTGTTGTATTACAGAATGAAGGTGTAAACGGCTTTACTGCAACTTATACAGATGAAGCTACAGAAAAGACATATCGTTTTAATGTCAGCTCACAGACACTCTTAGGTTCATCTTTTAATCCTGAGCTTGCTTATGAGTGGGGACTTATAGAGGGTAATTCAGGACTCTGGCTTGAAAGATATGATGTATGGGGCACAGGTCTTACTCTCAGAAGAACACCTTACAATGGACGTAACTATGAGTACATTTCAGAGGATCCTATGCTCACGAACAGAATCGGTTATGGTATCATCAAGGGATGTACAGAGAAGGGAATCTTAAACGGACCAAAGCATATAGGCTTCAACGATCAGGAGCATAACCGTAACGGAGTTGCCGCATACATGAATGAGCAGAAGATGCGTGAGACAGACCTTAGAGGCTTCCAGGGAGCATTAGAGGATGCCGGAGGTCTTGCAGTAATGGTGGCATTTAACCGTATCGGTGCAACCAACGCTTCACATCATGTAGGAATGTTAAAGACAATCCTTCGTGATGAGTGGGGATATACAGGTGTAATTTCCACTGATATGATGAACAACTCTTACTACTTTACACCTGAGTCAATGATAATGGCTACGGTCACACAGGTAGCAGACTTTGGCGGAAATGATAACCACATCAACCTCGGTGACGGCGGTGTGGACGCAACATGGCCATATATCTCAGAGGCTTCGGTAAAGAACGATGCAGCACTTGTAAATCAGGCTCGTGAGAACCTCAAGTATCAGTTATATACCTTCGCAAACAGCGCAGTAATGAATGTATCGACAGTAAGAGTAGATACATGGTGGGATACAGTGCTTAAGGTAACACGCACAGTCAGCGGTGTGGCTACAGGAGTATTCGTACTTGCATGGCTTGCATTCTCTCTCATGCCTGAAAAGAAGAAAGAGGAGGAATAAAAGATGAATTTTATGAAGAAACAGACCGCAGGAAGCGGTATCACATTTGTCGCTTTTGTTCTGTCAATAGCTGCTATTATAGTATATTTTGTAAATATAGGCAGTGCAGGTTATTTTCAAAATGCTGCCGTACCTGAAACAGTTATGTATAATGTAATCGGAATAGTTCTTCTTGCTGTAGTGTTAGTTGTGTCACAGCTTTCAATTAACGGAGCTGCCGGAAAGGTTCTTACAATAGTATCCGATGCATTAAGAATTGGTGCTCCTGTGCTTTTTATAGCAGCACTCATGAAGCTTGTTTCAAGCAGAGTACAGGGATTTGCATTTATCTACTTTTCAAATGAGGAAGTTCTTCATGAGGTGCAGACAGCTGAGAATATGTCATCTGCACATGGAACAATCGCAAATATGGTATTGCTTGGGGTGACAGCAGTAGTTGCAATGGTAGCAGCATTCTTCAGTATGAAGAAGGTTCAGAAAGTACAGAAATAATATGATTTCCTCCCGGAGTTAAGAGCTTCGGGAGGAATATTAGATTAACAGTGATATGGTAAAATGTATATAGCCGCAGGTCGGAGGAATGAATATAGATGAGAAAGATAGACTTTAATGAAAACTGGTATTACAGACATCTTGATGTGAACGAGGAGGAAAAGAAAATAACATTGCCGCATGATGCCATGTGTCATGAGGTGCGTTCGATGGAGAGCAGAGGTCGTCATAATATCGGCTGGTTTGAAGGCTGTGATTATGTCTATAGAAAGACTTTTGACGCTCCGAAAGAGTATAACGGATATACAATAGTGTTGGAATTTGAGGGTGTATATCACAATGCAGAAGTGTATGTGAATGGGGAAAAGGCAGCATACAGACCATATGGATATACCAATTTTTATGTAGATATCTCGAAGTTTTTAAATTATGGTGCAGAGAATGAAATCCGTGTGATTGCACACAACTCAGACCAGCCTAACAGCCGCTGGTACACAGGTTCCGGCATATACAGACCTGTATGGATGTATATCGGAAAAGATGATTATGTAGATATAAACGGTGTTAAAATAAGAACTGTCGATTATGACAGGAATAAGGACATAGCAAAGCTTGAGATAGGGATTGATGCTATTGGCGGCGCTGATATAGATATAGCTATCGAGGATACGGACGGTAATAAGATTTATAGCCAAACTGTAAGCGCAAAGGCAGCTTCCGCAAAAGAAAAAAAAGGTACTGCTTATAAATATTTTCAAAGGGTACAGCTTTCACATCCGATGTTATGGAGTGTTGACACTCCGCAGCTATACACCTGTATTGTCCGCTGCGGTGAAGATGAAGTGTGTGAGCGGTTCGGTGTGAGGACGCTTACATGGACAGTTGACAATGGTATCGCAATAAATGGAGAGCATGTAATTTTAAAGGGTGCATGTATACATCATGACAATGGAGTTCTCGGAGCCTGTGCATTTTTGGAGGCGGAGGAGAGAAAGATAAGGATTCTCAAAGAAACCGGTTACAATGCGGTAAGATGCGCACACAATCCATGTTCAAAAGCGCTGCTTGATGCATGTGACAGACTTGGAATGTTAGTTATGGATGAGTATACGGACATGTGGTATATTCATAAGAATCAATACGATTATGCCTCATATATGAAGGATTGGTGGCATAAGGATTTGAAGGACATGGTTGAGAAGGACTACAATCATCCATGTGTGATTATGTATTCAACAGGAAATGAAGTGGCTGAGACCGGCCAGAAAGAAGGTATCAGGCTTACAGGAAAGATGACGGAATATCTTCATAAGCTTGATGGCACAAGACCGGTGAGCTGTGGAATCAACATATTTTTTAACTTCTTGTACTCGATGGGGTTTGGCGTGTACAGTGATGAGAAAGCTAAAAAGGATGCACAGCAGTCAGAGGCGGGAACAAAGAAGAAAAAGACAGTCGGAAGCGAGTTTTATAATACGCTCGCAGGACTTTTAGGCGATAAGACCATGAAGCTTGGAGCAACCTTGCATGCATGTGATGTAAAGACAAGGGATGCCTATGCAAATATGGATATCGCAGGATATAATTACGGAATTTTAAGATATAAGCACGATTTGAAAAAATATCCGGACAGACTGATTCTCGGAAGTGAGACCTTCTGCAAGGATGCATACGATTTCTACGAAATGGCAAAGCGAGAGAAGAGAATTGTAGGAGACTTCGTATGGGCAGGAATGGACTATATCGGAGAGGCAGGAATCGGAGCATGGGAGTATGAGGATTATGCTCCGGCAGATGCAAAGGAGTGCGGCTGGCTGACAGCAGGAAGCGGAAGAATAAATATTCTGGGTTTTGCAGGCGGTGAAGCGGCTTACACGAAGGTTGCCCTTGAAAAAGAGAAGGGGCCGTTCATAGCAGTGAAGCCTGTTTATCAACGTGGCAGACATTCACCATCGGCATGGAAGATGACAGATGCGATTGAAAGCTGGAGCTGGAAGGGCTGTGAAGGAATGAAGGCAGTTGTTGAGGTCTATGCAAGAGCGGCATCGGTTGAACTTTACCTAAATGGCAGGAGTGTCGGAAAGAAAAAGTTAAAGGATTGCTGTAATATAACATTCAATGTTCCGTATGAGAACGGTAAACTGACAGCAGTTTCGTATGATAGTAATGGCATTGAAATCGGAAGATGCACTCTTAAAACAGCAGCAGATAAGACTGTGCTTACAATGAAACCGGAAAAGAATGCCATTAAGGCTGGTGAGCTTGGATTTATCAGGCTTTCCTACACGGACGAGACCGGAATTTTAAAGCCGATGGAGAAGCATCATATGGCTGTCAAGGTTGAAAACGGAACTCTTCTTGGATTTGGAAATGCCTGTCCGTATAACGAGAGCGGTTATTGGAAAAATACTACAAAAACCTATTACGGAGAAGCGTTAGCGGTAGTAAGAGCGGAAAATAATGACAATGTTAAGATAACTGTTACAGATGAAACAGGAGAACATTATCTTGAGCTTCCGGTCAGATAAGGAGGAGCAGATGATAAAGGTCAGAAGATTTACCTGCGAGAATATGAAAGAAGGATGTGTCACGGATAAGAAATCGCCTTCATTTGCCTTTTCTGTTGACAGTGACAGGCAGGGAGCAAAGCTTAAAAGAGCAGTTATAGCTGTTGAGGACTGGAAGATTACTACGACACAGCAGACAGCTATAGTGTATGATGGTAAGCCGTTAGAGCCGTTTAGAACTTACACAGCCAAGCTCACAGTATGGGATGATGCAGATGATATGGCACAAGCTGAATTGAAATTTGAAACAGGAAGAATGGACACGCCATGGCTGGCAAAATGGATTACTGATGGAGATTATCATTTTACCGAGAAAAAGATATCTCCTGTACCGATGACATTTAAAAAGAGCTTCAGTGTGGACAAAAAGATAAAGTCTGCAAAAATATATGCGACAGCTATGGGTATTTATGAGCTTTCATTAAACGGCAGTAAGGTTGGAAATCAGTTTTTTGCACCGGGTTTTACATCCTATAAGACAAGGCTGCAATATCAGACCTATGATGTGACGAAAGCACTTAAAAAGGATAACGAGCTTACAGCTGTTGTTGGCGGAGGCTGGGCGGTAGGTTCGTTTGTGTTTACCAGAAAGAACCGTATTAGTGCTGACAGACAGGCATTGCTTCTTGAACTTAGGGTTGAGTACGAGGATGGGACAACACAGCTTATCAAAACCGATACAGACTGGGATGTTTCGATGCGCGGCAGTTACAGTGCAGCAGATTTCTATGATGGTGAAGTCTATGATGCTTCCATCAGCCTTAAAGACAGCGATTATCACAAGGCTGCGACTGAAGTACTGCGTGTACATCCGGAAATATCGGCTGATACAGGAGCAGCAGTTCGGGCACATGAGAGAATGCTTCCGGTGTCGTGCAGGGAGAAAGGCAAAAGTCTCATATATGATTTCGGACAGAATTTTGCCGGTGTTGTTGAACTTAACATCAGAGGAAAAAAAGGTCAGAAGATAACAGTACACCATGCTGAGATATTAAAGCCTGACGGTACATTAAATACAGCATTTTTAAGAACAGCCAAAGCCTGTGTGGAGTATATTTGTAAAGATGGTGTACAATGCTACATGCCAAGACTCACTTATATGGGATTTCGCTATATAAGCATAGAAGGAATCGAAAAGGAAAATGTGGAAGTAGCGGCATACGCACTGTATTCGGACATTGAACATACAGGAAGCTTCCACTGTTCATCGGATAAGCTCAACCGCCTGCAGGAGAACATCCTTTGGAGTGCCAAGTCAAATCTTATGGATATTCCGACTGACTGTCCTCAGCGAGATGAGCGCATGGGCTGGACTGGTGATATTGCCGTGTTCGCCCCGACAGCGTGCTACAACTTCGATATGAGCAGATTTTTTGACAAGTGGCTCTCTGACATGAGAGCAGAACAGTTGATGACCGGAGGAATACCGAATACAATACCTTCACAGGGCTATGGCTTCCCTGCTACAATGCCGACTATGGCTATTGAGTTCTGGGGAGATGCCTGCATAATGGTTCCATGGGCAGAGTATCAGGCAAAGGGTGATAAAAATGTGCTTAAAAGCTGCTATGCCATGATGAGAAAGTATGTCAATGCATGCTGCTTCTGGGCAGGGCTTTTAAGTATAGGAAAACACAGATTTCTATGGAATACGCCGTCTGTTCTGCATTTTGGCGACTGGGTAGCTCCTGATGTGCCGAAGATGTCGCAGTGGCAGAAGAGAAGTAAGTGGACAGCGACGGCGAGCCTTAAAAATACAAGCGGACTGTTAGCTGACATTGCGGCAATTCTTGGATACAGCGATGATGAGAAGAAATACAGAAATATAAGCAGCAAGGCTGCACAGGCCTACAGGGACATTCTGACGGATGGCAATGGAAAGCTTAATGAGGAATTTCAGACGGCATATGTGCTTCCGCTATATTTTGGTATTTTTGAAGGCAAAGAAAAAGAGAATGCGGTTGATAATCTGGTAAAGCTTGTACAGAAAAGCAACTATTGCATAGGAACAGGTTTTCCGGGAACACCATATATTCTATTTGCTTTGGCAGACAATGGCAGGGCTGATGTAGCGTATAAGATGCTTTTTAATGAAAAATGTCCGTCATGGTTATATGAAGTAAAACAGGGTGCGACAACCATATGGGAGCGCTGGGACGGCCTTGATGAGAAGGGTGAATGTCCTATCGGCGATGACGGAACCGATATGATGATTTCATATAATCATTATGCAAGCGGTGCCGTGGGTGACTTTATGTATCGCAGGATTGCGGGAATTGAGATGACAGAGCCGGGTTACAGAAGCTTTAGGATTAAGCCTGTTATGACAGAGCAGATAAGCTCTGCGAAGGGAAGCGTTGAGACACCGTATGGAGAAATTGTTTCAGACTGGAAGATAGAAAATGGCAGGTTTACAATACAGGTACATGTACCGGTCGGAACTACGTGCAGCTTAGAACTTCCGGATGGAAGTGTTGAACAGCTTGCAAGCGGAAGCTATACCAGAAGCCTGTGATAATAGCATGCATAACGGTTAAGCTTTAAGTAAAGGCTGTGAGATTATACATCCATAAAAGTACGAAAAGAGGTATGATATATGAGCGATAACAAAAAAACAATATGGAGCAGTCCTTTTTTTCACACACGTATAAAATCGGATGACGTGAAAGTGCCTGAAATGCTTCTGGGTTATTTTATAGGACCGTTTGGAGCTCTGCTCGCATCAGGTATATTTACAAGTATTTTGCAGAACTATTTTACAGATGTCCTGAAAATGAATCTTACGTTTTTGACAACCCTACAGCTGATTTCGACTATACTTATTGTAGTTGCAAACCTCGTTGTCGGACAGCTTATTGAGCGGACTAAGACAATGGCAGGAAAAGCAAGACCGTGGATTCTGCTTTCCGCATTTACGATGTCGGTGGCAAGCGTGCTTATGTTCATTGTTCCTTTTGAGGGGACAGCTAAGATGGTATGGATTGCGATAGCTTACAATCTGTTCTATGCTGTGGCATATCCGATATACAATACTGCCAATTCCACACTTATTCCGCTGTCAACAAGAAACAGTAAGCAGCGCGGAGTGTTAGCTTCCTTTACAAATGTGGCAGGACTTGGCGTTATGGGAGCAGGCTCAATGGTGTTCCCGATTCTTGTATCCTTTGTGCTTAAGGAAAATCAGCATCTATGGTTGGCTGCAATGCTTGCAATAGCTATATTTGCCGCACTTACAATTTTCTTGCAGTTCATGTTTACAAGGGAGCGTGTCACGGAGGAGCTTGCAAATGCCGCTAAGGCATCGGAGAGCACCAATGAGGCACATGCACCGTCACTTGGAAGACAGTTAAAGGCAGTGGCGAGTGAAAAGACATGGTGGATTGTAATGTTTTTTTACATTGGATTTCAGTGGAGCGGTGCAATAAAGAACGGTTCAATGTCATATTACTGCAAATGGGTTCTCGACAATTCCTATACAGGCAGTGTGGATGCGTGGGGCGCATCGCAGTCACTTTTGTCCATAATGGGTGCGATTCCGATGGCTGTGGCAGCGGTTGCGGTAATTCCGCTCTGCAATAAATACGGAAAGCGTATTATCTGTATGCTTGGCATGCTTCTCGGTGCAGTCGGCGGTGTCATTGCGATTATCGGAAACGGCAGTATCGTTCCTGTGGCAATCGGTGTAGCTCTCAAGTGTCTTGGCTCAGCACCTGCATGTTATATGATACTTGCACTTCTTGCAGATGTTATAGACCACATAGAATACAAGAGCCATATCAGAACGGACGGACTTACTATGTCAATTTACAGTTCCATAATGGTAGCGGGAACTCCGATCTGCAACGCTATATTCAGTGCACTTTTAAAGGGAAGCGGATATAATCAGAATGCTGATGTTGCGCTCGGTGTTCTCGGACAGACACAGGCTGCACAGACTGCAATCTCTGTGAGTTATATCTGGGTTGAGACTATAGCATATGTGATATGTGCGATACTGATTTTCTTCTTCACAATTGAGAAAAAGCTTCCGCAGGAGCAGCTGGAAATTGAGAACAGAAAAAATGCCTAAAGGCTTTTAACATAAGGATTAATTTGTTATAATCAGAGTATTGATGCTGTATTGATGGTATAGCGTTGGTACTCTGTTTTTATATAATGGGAAATATAATCCGTATAGAAGGTAATGTGAAAGATGATACGAATTGCATTGGTGGAAGATGACGATAACTATCAGAAGGAATTAACAGAATATCTTAAAAGGTACGAGAATGAGTGCGGTGAAAAGTTCAATATATCTTTTTTTTCGGATGGTGATGAGATTGTAGAGAATTATAAGGCAGTCTATGATATCATATTGATGGATATTGAGATGACATTCATGGATGGAATGACGGCGGCAGAGCATATAAGAGAGTATGACTCGGAGGTCGTGATTATATTTATTACCAATATGCCGCAATATGTCATGAAAGGCTACATGGTAGATGCGCTCGACTATGTGTTAAAGCCAGTGAGCTACTATGCTTTTTCACAGAAGATAGACCGCGCATTGTCGAGAATGAAGCACAGAACCAAGAAATATATAACTGTTCCGATAAAAGGCGGTGTAAAGAAGTTCGATGTGTCAAAGCTGACTTATATCGAGGTTCAGGACCATGACCTTGTATATCACACGAAGGATGAGGATTTCCGGACTAAGGGCTCTCTCACTGAGGTTGAGGATGCACTCAAGGGGATGAATTTTTTCCGGTGCAATAAATGCTACATTGTCAACCTTGAATATGTGGAGACTGTGCAGGATTTTGATGTAAATGTAGGCAATGTGTGGATACAGGTGAGCCGCGCAAGGAAAAAGGCACTGCTTGATGCGCTCAATAATTATATGAGCGAGGTGAGCAAATGACACCGAGGGAAGCAGTTAATCTCACCAACACGCCGGGAATTTATTATTCAATAGCTTATTTTATCAGCAGCTGTCTGTATATAAGCATGAATGTAAAGAGAAGGAGCAGGCGAGGGATAATCGGAATACAGGCGGCGATATTTATAGTGCTCACAGCGTTTATATGCCTGACAGACCAGATTAACGTGGTATTTTTTATTCCCTGCATGGCTGTTGAGATATTTCTTATATGGTTGTCCATCTATCTGTGCTGCAAAATGGACCGGAGAAAGGCGGCATATTTTTGCATAAGGGCATTTATATTAGGTGAGCTTGCCGCATCACTTAACTGGCAGCTGTTCTATTATGGGCTTAACAACTGGAATGTGGAGCTTAATCTTTTTTGGAGTACTTTGTTTGTGGTATGTTCATATGGAATAGTCTATGTGACAATGTATTTTCTTGAGCGAAGCTATAGGAGTGAGAATGCTACATTGAATATCGGAGGAAGAGACTTAAGAATATGCGTTTTTATCGGGCTTTTTGTGTATCTTATGAGCAACATGAGCTATGTATTTGAGAATACGCCGTTTAGCGGACAGCTTCCGGGAGAAATATTTATTATAAGGACTTTGGTTGACCTTGGAGGTGTCGGCATCCTCTTTGCATATCATATGCAGCTTCAGGAAGTGAAGATGAAGCTTGAAAATGAATTCCTGTCTAATACGCTGCGCATGCAATATGAGAACTACAAGCTGTCGGAGGAGAGTGTGGCACTTGTAAACCAGAAGTATCACGACCTTAAGCATCAGATTGCGATTTTGCGCACCACGGCAACCGAGGAGGAAAAGACAGCGTATCTTGACCAGATGGAGAAGGAAATCAAATGCTATGAAGCCCAGAACAAAACGGGAAACCGCATACTTGACACAATCCTGACTGCCAAGACGATACAGTGCCAGAACCACGGAATAAGCCTTACCTGTGTGGCTGACGGCAAAGAATTGGATTTTTTGCAGCCTATGGATATCAGTGCTCTGTTTGGGAATGCACTCGACAATGCAATAGAGAGTGTGAAGAAGATAGATGACCCGCAGAAGCGCCTGATTCATGTATCTGTGTCCAGACAGAAGAATTTTCTTCGTATCAAGGTTGAAAACTGCTATGAAGGAAAGCTTGAATTTGAAAACGGAATGCCTAAGACGACCAAGCAGGACAAAAGGTTCCATGGTTACGGAATGAAGAGCATACGAAAGATTGTGGAAAAATATAATGGCTCAGTGACAGTTAATGCCAAGGATGGCTGGTTTGAGCTTAGAATACTTATGGTGATAGGATGATGGGACACAGGGACCAGACCCCTGTGTCCCAGACAGGAGGCATATATGAGATTTGATGACAGAAAGATAATATTAAAGGATGGAAGGCAGTGTACATTGTGCTGCACTACACCTGACTATGCGGCGGAAATGATAGATTATCTTAAGGTGACAGCCGCTGAGACACCATTTCTTCTGAGAAATCCGGATGAAGTTACATATACTGTCGAGAGTGAGAAGGAGATATTAAATAATATGCTTGAGAATGCAGGCTCTGTCATGATGATGGCGCTCGTAGATGGTAAGACAGCCGGAAACGCAAGCATCAGCGCAGTCGGAACAAGGCGCAGAGTCAGGCATCGATGCTCACTTGCGATAGCGCTCAAAAAGAAGTTCTGGGGTCTTGGAATCGGAACTGCAATGATGGAATATCTTATAGAGCTTGCCGGGAAAATGGGCTATGAGCAGATGGAACTTGAGGTCGTTGACGGAAACGACCGCGCAAAAGCGCTTTATGAGAAGTCAGGCTTTGTTGAGACGGGCAGAAACAAGGATGCGATGAAATATGATGATGGCACTTACCGGGATGACATAATCATGTGCAGAAAGGTAAAATAGTGGGACACAGGGACCAGACCCCTCTGTCCCATAGGAGGTAGATATATGGACAGCTTGAGTGAGGAACGTATTAAGAATATATTGGACAGCGCGGATGTAAGGTATTCGTATAATCTGGCAAAGGAGCTTGAGAATATAAGAAGCAATCCTGTACTGGGGTACAGAAGTGCAGGCTCTGAGGCGGAGCATGAGGCAGGAGAGCTTATTTTTAACAGAATGGTTGAGGCCGGCTTTTGCAATGTTCATAAAGACAGAGTTGATGTGGATGCATGGGAGTTCAAGCGTGCAGTCATAAGGGCAAAAGCCGCAGATGAGGAGAGAGAGCTTCAGCTTGGTGCATACCAGACGAATTTTGTGACTTACGGATATGAGAGTGTTCAGATAGTTGATGCCGGGAAGGGTACACTTGAAGATTATGAAGAATTAGAAAAGCTTGGAATATCGGTAAACGGCAAGCTTGTGATGGCAGAAATCAACCAGCGTGAGGAGTGGTGGATTAATTTTCCGGTATATCAGGCTAAGTTAAAGGGTGCAATAGGCTTTGTGGCTGTTCAGGCAGGCGGCTACGGTGAGGTTGCCGATAATGCGTTAAATGCACAGGATATAGCAGGACCGTGTGATGCACCGGCTTTTTCCATTTCAAGGACGGATGCGGATTTCATTAAAAGATGTATGGCAAAAGAAGCGGAAAATGAAGAAGCATCGGGCAGGGAATGTACAGTGCTGTTTGATGCGTATACAAAGGTTGTTCCGGATTCAAGCTCATACAATATTGTTGGAGAGATTCCGGGCGAAAATCCGGACAGGATGATACTTCTGTCAGGGCATTACGACTCGTATTTTTCGGGTTTTCAGGATGACAATACGGCGGTAAGCATGCTGATTGAGATAGGGCGCATGTTGATAAAAAACAATTATAAGCCGCATAACACCATAATATTATGCGCTATGGCTGCTGAGGAATGGGGAGTTATCAACTCTAAGTATGACTGGTCTACAGGGGCTTATGAGGAAGTGTTCACGGTTCACCCGGAGTGGAAAGGGAAGGTAATAGCGGATTTGAACTTTGAGCTTCCTGCGTTTGCACATGGAAATAAGGATTATGTGCGCTCAACATATGAATACAGGAATTTTTTCAGAAAGATACTTAAGGAATATCCGGGAGATTTACATGAGGCATATCCTGACGGTGTGGGGACTAAGGCACCTATTCAGACATGGTCGGATGACTTTTCGGTCGCAATATCCGGTATTCCGTCCACAGTGAATGAATTTGCTGGCGGAAAGTTCATGGAGTCGCATTATCATTCACAGTATGACAGTGATGAATTCTATGATGAAAAGGTATATCTTTTCCACCATAAGCTGTATGCCTATATTTTACTAAGGCTTGACAATATGCGTATCGTTCCGGTTGATTTTACAACTGTTTCCGATGAGCTTTTGCACAGATTTGACAGGGAAATATGTGAGGATAGGGAGATAGCGGACGAATTCATTCAGGCGGTGACAGACTTAAAAGCGCAGGCGCTTAAGGTTAATGCCGTAGTAGGTGAACACAATTATGCCAACGATATATCCGGATGCGAGGATGATAATTATAAAGCTGAGCCTATGGCATGGGGCAGACAGAATAAGTATAGAGATGAGGATGATATCCGCATCGAGACGGAGCTTTTAAAAGCATTTGCACTGGCGCAGGATACACTTGTAACACTCAACTGGCAGGATGATGTACTATTTCCTTATGAGACAGCCATGAATGATGTGGTATTTCTCGGAAAAGCCATAGATGCCCTTAGCTCTGAAAAAGACGCTAAAAAGCCATTGACAAGGATAAGGAATGCACTTAATTGGATATATAGGATAGATAACAACCAATATGCATTTAAGTTCGAGAAAGCCGTGTATGAATATTTTACCGGCTATGTGCTCAATCAGCCGCATGAAAGGTTAAAGTGGGGCTACGGCAGGATAATCCACCATGAAAATCTTCAGGATGTCGTCAGAAGACTTATCGATAAGCTGAAGGCCGGCGATGAGAATGTGGATGTAAGCTGTGAACTCGCAGTGCTAAATGAGGCAAGAGCACGCCAGCAAAAATACCTCAAGCTGGATATAAGGAATACTACGCAGTATGTCAGGGAGATAACGGAAGTTATCCATAACTGCCTGTATTGAATTCTACAGCTGCATGCTGGCGTGTTCCTGCGGCCGGGACAATGCTATTTACAGACAGTTCTGAAAATGGAGGGTAAGACATAATTCAGAACAGAATACAGTTATATATTGATGAGAAAAGGTAGAACTTTTTTTTCAAAGTGGTATAATGGATAGAGCAGTAAAGGCTTTGAAAGTGTCTTATGTACTAGCACCAATTAGCTTTCAGACCTGTTGCCATTGCTGTTTTAAGCTGGCATACAAAAGTCTATGTACTGAAACTAGACTTCTTGGCTGTATTTTAGTGATAAAAATAAAAAAGAGGAAGCTTTATGACAAGTGACACGTTATATCGAGTGAAAAAGGAAGATTTTCCGAAGTTAGAACAGCTTTTGATCAAGTGTTTTGAGAAGGATCCGCTCTATGTGAGCATGATACCTGATGAGAACGTCAGAAAAAGACTGATGCCAGAGCTTTTTAAGTGCGATCTGGATGAGTTTTATGAGACTTGTGAGATATTCGCTGACAGCGAAGAAATAAACGGGATTCTGGTTGTATCAGACGAGGCTGAGCCATATAATCTGGTTCATTTCTATATGTCAGAGGTGCTTGCCGAGCTTAGGACGGATGGGTATCTTTTAAAGGAAGACCCATCAATGAAGACTCTTAAGAATTTCATAATCGGCAGGGATTACCTCAATTCGAGCTGGACAGACCAGCTTCATCAGAACAACAGGTTACATATAATATATTTGGCAGTAAATCCTGAGCTGCAGCATCATGGCATCGCAGCTAAGCTCATTGGAGAAGTTGTAGATTATGCAGATAAGCATAAGATGATGATATCGCTTGAGACACATAATCCTAAGAATGTAGATATGTACAAGCATTTTGGATTTCAGATGTATGATACGATACAAAAGCATTTTGGACTTACGCAGTATTGCATGATAAAGCAGGTGTAAGTAAAGTATATAAGAGTAGTAAAGTGTGAAAATTTTCTTGCATTAAAGTGAATTTTGGCATACTATTATATTAAAGATATCAGTGGCAAAAAAACGTTAGTGCTTGCACAATTAGGTTCTTGAACTTGGAACCCACAAAACATGGGAAAGCAGTGATTTACGCAGTAGATTAGTGGATTCCGAATGTTTTAGAATTGAGAGAGCTGTTTTACAGCGGAGCAATTCGAGGATATCAAATGAGTGGCAAAATACCTTTTTACCCTCATATTAAATTAATTATTAATGCGTGGAGGTGTTGTATGGATACGGTTGTTTTCAACAAAGAGGACTTTAAGAAATCCGTGTTAGACAATGTAAAGAATATTTACAGGAAGAATATCAATGAGGCAACCAAGCAGCAGGTATTTCAGGCTGTAGCGTATGCTGTCAAGGATATGATTATAGACAGATGGATTGCTACGCAGAAGGAGTATGAGAAGCAGGATGTAAAGACTGTTTATTATATGTCCATGGAGTTCCTTATGGGACGTGCACTCGGAAATAATATGATTAACCTGTGCTGCTATAAGGAAGTCAAGGAGGTTCTTGATGAGCTTGGCTTTGATATAAATGTCATCGAGGATCAGGAGCCGGACGCAGCGCTTGGCAACGGAGGTCTTGGAAGACTTGCGGCATGTTTCCTTGATTCACTTTCTACACTCGGATATCCGGCTTACGGCTGTGGTATCAGATATAAGTATGGAATGTTCAAGCAGGAGATCAGAGACGGATACCAGATAGAGGTTCCGGATGACTGGCTAAGAGACGGCAACCCATTCGAAGTTAAGCGTTCAGAATATGCTGTGGAAGTCAAGTTCGGCGGCTATGTAAGATGCTACAGAGGCGATGACGGAAGAGAACATTTTGTTCAGGAGAATTATCAGTGTGTGAACGCTGTTCCTTATGACCTTCCTATCGTGGGCTACGGCAATAATGTTGTAAATACACTCAGAATATGGGATGCAGAGCCGATACAGCATTTTAACCTTGACTTTTTTGACAAGGGAGACTATCAGAAGGCTACAGAGCAGGAGAATCTTGCAAAGAACATTGTTGAGGTTTTATATCCTAATGACAATCATTATGCCGGCAAGGAGTTAAGACTTAAGCAGCAATACTTCTTCATATCTGCCAGTGTTCAGAGAGCAGTTGCCAAGTTTAAGGAAAAACACAGTGATATACATCAGTTCCCTGAGAAGGTGTGCTTCCAGCTTAATGATACACATCCTACAGTTGCAGTGGCAGAGCTTATGAGAATACTTCTTGATGATGAAGGACTTGAGTGGGACGAGGCATGGGATATCACAACAAAGACATGCGCTTACACTAACCATACAATCATGGCTGAGGCACTTGAGAAGTGGCCTATCGAGCTTTTCTCAAGACTTCTTCCGAGAATATATCAGATTGTTGAAGAAATCAACAGACGTTTTGTAGAGAAGATTAAGACAATGTATCCTGGCAATCAGGAGAAGATACGCAAAATGGCAATCGTATATGATGGACAGGTTAAGATGGCACATCTTGCAATCGCAGCAGGCTTCTCTGTCAACGGTGTTGCAAAGCTTCACACAGAGATACTTGAAAAGCAGGAGCTCAAGGATTTCTATGAGATGATGCCTGAGAAGTTTAACAATAAGACAAATGGTATCACACAGAGACGTTTCCTTCTTCATGGCAATCCTCTTCTCGCTGACTGGGTTACTAATAAGATTGGTGATGATTGGATTACAGACCTTCCGCAGATAAATAAGCTCAAGGTATATGCAGATGACGAGCTGAGCCAGAGTGAGTTTATGCAGATTAAGTACCGCAATAAGATTCGTCTCGCAGAATATATTAAGGAGCACAATGGAATTGAAGTTGACCCGCGTTCAATTTTTGATGTTCAGGTAAAGAGACTTCATGAGTATAAGAGACAGCTTCTTAACATACTTCATGTTATGTATCTCTACAATCAGATAAAGGAGCATCCGGAGATGGATTTCTATCCAAGAACATTTATTTTCGGCGCTAAGGCGGCAGCAGGCTACAAGAGAGCAAAAGCTACAATCAAGCTTATCAACAATGTTGCAAATGTTATCAATAATGATAAGTCAATCGATGGAAAGATTAAGGTTGTATTTATAGAGAACTACCGTGTATCGAATGCCGAGATTATTTTTGCGGCAGCAGATGTCAGTGAGCAGATTTCAACAGCTTCTAAGGAAGCTTCCGGTACAGGTAACATGAAGTTCATGTTAAATGGTGCATTGACACTTGGTACAATGGATGGAGCAAATGTCGAGATTGTAAATGAAGTAGGCGCAGATAACGCTGTGATTTTCGGACTCAGTGCGGATGAAGTAATCCGCTATGAGAATGAAGGCGGCTACAATCCTATGGATATCTTCAACAACGACCAGGATATCAGACAGGTTCTTATGCAGCTTATCAACGGCTTCTATTCACCTGAGGATCCTGAGATGTTCCGCGAGATTTATGATTCGCTTCTTCATGCACAGGGCGGCAATCGTGCTGATGTATACTTCATATTGAAGGATTTCCGTTCCTATGCACAGGCACAGAAGAAGATAGAAGAGAAGTATCGTGATACTAAGGGCTGGGCTCGTTCAGCTATGCTCAACACAGCATGCAGCGGCAAGTTCACATCCGACAGAACAATCGAGGAATATGTACGTGATATCTGGCACCTTGAGAAGGTTAAGGTTGACCTTACAGATGCTGACTGTGTATAGACCGGTCAGAGATATAATTAAGTATAATTATCATAAGAATCTTTAAATGATTTATATAGTATAAGCAATAATTAAAGCACCCACTGCATAGACTATGTGCAGGGGGTGCTTTTTGCATGAAAAGACAGATTAAAACTGTTCTGTACTGCTTTGTGGCAGTTTTTTTGATACCTTTTATGATTACACTGATACTAAGTGGAGTAGGGCTTGAAAAAGAAAAAATCGGACTTGCCCTTACCTCAGGAATCACCGGAAACAGCGGTAAAGATACTGTAAAAGTAAGCTATTCTATCGGAAGTGAGAATATGGATATGGATGAGTATATTGCCGGTGTGTTAGCACCTGCATATGATTATTGTGATAATGAAGAGTTTCTAAAGACAATGGCTGTCATGTGCCGCACATACATAACCTACTGCAATGAAAATAATAAAAAAAATGAAACACAGTTCTATTCTGATTTGCAGTTAGAGGAGCGCTGGGGCGATGAGTGGAAGAAAAAAAAGGCTGCGCTTACTGTTGCAGCCGAACAGACGAAAGGACTTGTGATTGTATGTGATGAAAATGTCATTTATCCGTACAGCCATCTTCTTACAAGTGGTTATACAAGAAATCTCAGGGAGAACTGTAAGTATTTGTGTGAAGCTGTGCAGACACAGGACAGCACAGAGGAAGACTATGTAAGCATATGCGATTTTACTGACAAAGAATTCACGGCAGTAATCAAAAATAACTTTGAAAATCTGTATTTTTCTGACAGGCATTCAGCTAACCAGCTTCAGATAGTTGAAAAGACTACAGGAGGGTACGTTGTGCTTATACAGATTGGAAATATTATAGTTGACGGCGATACATTTGCACAAGTACTGGGACTTGCATCGCCATCATTCACTTACAAGGAGATAACAGATGGCATACGCTTCACTGTCAAGGGGCAGGGGAGCGGCTACGGCATGTCAATAGCAGGTGCAAAGACAAAAGCATTATCGGGTGAAGCTTATCATGAGATAATCAATTATTATTTTGAAAATATTGCTGTTCAAAACATAAGATAGATGAAAGATAAAAAGATAATACCTCAATATCTGTATAAAAAATGAGTCTGTGGCAATCCTATTAACAAGAGTAAAGGAACTATATAGCTTTTAGCGGTAATGTTCCGAGTATAACTCATGAAAATTGATAGTGCGGATGTAACACTGATAGCCGGCGGCAATGTATTAAATGGGCCGTGAGCTTAGGATGGCATTTCGCAGGAGGAGGTTGCCTTGAATAGACGAAGAAATAAGGTGGATATGGAGAAGATATTTGCCACCGTCATCTCTCTTGCCATCATGGTTGCTCTGGTGGTTGGAGTAGTATCTATACTTAGAAGCAATAATTCGAAGGGAGATAACAGACAGAATTATATTGATTTAAATGAAATCAACGAGGCCTTGAGTGAGAGCGGGCAGAGCACACAGAGGCAGGCTGAGGGTATGGAGGAACAGAGCAATGTTGCAAGAAATGATGAAAAAGACGATAAGAGCGTCAAGAATGATGATGAAAAAAATACGACAAAAGATAATGACAATTCCATCGTCCCTTCGGAAGACAGTATTAAAGACAGAGACACTGATGTGGCGAAAAATACAGATGATAAAGGACAAAAGAGCACAGAAAATGCAATAGGGAACGAGAGCGCAGAGAGTAAGCCGGATAAGGACGAAAATGTGGACTCAGATGATAAGGCTGAGGTAGGAGCTACGGCAGCCGACAGTGAGATGCCGGAGACGGAAAGCATGCAGGAGACTGTACAGACAGCAGAGGGTAATGCACAGACAGCGGAAGGTGAGACTATAGAAAATCAGGAAAATATTAGCGATACAACTCCTGTGAATGCAAGCACAGCTACTATTTTAGGATATAGCTTTAATGAAGAGAGCACGATGATGTGGCCTGCAAGCGGTGATGTTATCTTAAATTACAACATGAGCAATACAATCTATTTTCCTACACTTGATGTATACAGATGTAATCCTGCAATCGTCATAAGTGCTCCGGAGGATTCGGTTGTATGTGCAGCGGCTGACGGAATTGTGATTTCAGTGTATGAGACAAGTGAGACAGGCCTCACAATGGAAGTAGCGCTTGGAAATGATTATGTGATGACTTACGGCCAGCTTAAGGATGTCAAGGTCGGTGTCGGAAGTCAGGTCAAGAGAGGAGATGCACTTGCTGCGGTTGCGGCACCGAGCCAGTACTATACAGTGGAGGGAAGCAACCTGTATTTCAAGCTTGAAAAGGCAGGAGAGAGCGTGAATCCTATGGATTTTATCGATGCCGAATAAAAGCAGAAGATAAAATTATACAATAACAAAATAAAAGGGCTGCCGCTTTAACAATCAGAAGTGTTAAGGAGCAGCCCTTTTATGTGCATTATTTTTTTAAGATGCTTTCAACGTATTCCATGATATAGATGTTGTCTTCAGGCATCTGGCAGCCAACGAGATATGTTCCGTTGTTGTCGGTGCTTCTTATAATCCTGCCTTCAAGAGCATTGTGTGCTGTGAGTGCAAAATTCTCAATAGTCACAGAAACATCGGTGCCTTTGCTGTTAGCAAAGAACTGGTCTGTGCTTGCAAAAGCAAAACCGTTGGCGCTTATGTTATCCATTTTGCCTTCGTATACCTGACCGGTTTTCCTGTCAGTTATCTTACAGGTATTAGAGATGTCTATTCTAGGATATTTACGGCGGTTGGTTATCTTAGGTCTTGTGCTTATGCGTATAGTGGCATTGCTTCCGTCGTAGGATATAAGCTCTGCCTTCTCCCAGCAGTAGAGGACATTGCCGACTGTTACATTGACACTGCAAGGAAGAGATTTCTTGAATGAAGGAATATCCTTAGAGCTTACAACAATTCCTGTATCGAGCTGGCTTACAAGCTCACCATGATACTCTTTATCAGTTGAACCGATGGATGTGCGGATGATAACCTTCATTCCCGGATGAACATCCTCAATGCCCATGAAGCCGCCTATACCAAGCTCACACATGAGTGCTTCGATGACTTCCTCAATTTCATTGATATTCTCAGCACTCTCAGTGTATCTGCTTACCATACGTTTGCTGGTCTCACTTGAGTCGGAGATACAGTTGTTCATGTTGTTAACGATGGCTGAAACCTGTCCCATATTATCTACAAGCTTATGGTTGGAGTTTTCTACATCCTTGATAGCGGTGTCTATAACCTGAATATGTTCACCAATCTGCTTGGAGTCTGCTGTAATCTTATCAACATTCTCACCGGTGATAGTTACCTTTTCGAGTGTGAGAGCGATAAGCTTAAGAGTCTCTTCTATCGATGAAGTCATCTTAGATGAAGTCTCGTCAAGACGTACCAAGGCTTCCTCAATCTGGCTTGAGGATGACTTTGTCTCAGTGCTGAGTGTACGAATCTGCTCTGCTACAACAGCAAAGCCTCTGCCTGCATCACCGGCGCGCGCAGCTTCTATGGAAGCATTCAAAGCAAGAAGATTGGTCTGTCCGGAAATGCTCTGTATTGTGCTTGTCTCTTCCTTAACTTTTTCAAATTCGGTCTTGAAATCGCGGAGAACTTTGTCAACCTCTGAAGATAAGTCGGACATGGTATGGGCAGTCTTTACAAGTTCTTCAAGGTCTGCACCGCTGACAGCAGCATGCCCCTGCGACTCGGTTGTAAGAGTTACCATCTGTTCTATGAGTTCACCGACATTTTGTACCTGGGAGTTGATGTCTGTTGTCATCTCAAGAGAGGATGCGGTTCTGTCCGTGAGACTGCTGCTGTTGTGCGTAAGCTCATTCATTCCGAGTACGACAACATCAGAGCCATGCTTATTCTCTGATGCGAGTTCATTGACCACGGTGATTCCGTCCATGATAATATTGCTTGCAGTCTTGACCTTTTCGACAGTGTTGACAACTCTTTCAAGGTCTGATTTTATGCTGTCAGTCATAGCACCGTCAGATTCGTTAAGGTGCTTTATTGACATGACATAACAGATGTAGCATAGAATGATACACGACAGCTGAAGCTGGTAATCCTTGAGATTAGAAGCAGATGTATAGCCGTTCATATATTTGTATACGGCTCCGAGTATAATTATTGCAGTGTTGGCAATACCGCATTTTACCATAAAGCCTCTGTTTTTATAGATAATAAGGAGGCTGGTAACAGGGAGTATGTATGTAAATGCTATCGATGACTCCGTTGTACAAAGTACGAATGTATAAAAAATACTATATCCGATTGCGAGATTGTATTTGTATACATCCGTTGCCTTTCCTTTAATTTTTAAAAGAATCTCTCCTGAAAAAAAAGGAATCCAGCATAATAAAAGGAAAATTATATATTGGGTACCGGGGTATATGCCCTTAGGTACGTCACTTCCATAATTAGCAGACAGCAGTATGGCAAAAACCAGCCATATCCGTCTAGCTTTTTTATTAGCTTTTTCTTTAAAGACATTTGCGTCGTAATTCATGGATAAGCCTCCTGTGTCTTCATTATTATAAAGCGTCACAAATATTTTAGCCCATTTTCTGAAATGTTTCAAGGTGTTTTAGTACTAAGATGAGTACAATATTACTATGACATAATATTAAAATAAGTCAAGAAAAAAAATAAAAATATTTTTGTCATTGAATAAAATTGTACCGGAATATATACTGTGCTTATATGATGATAAAGCTATGGGGGTACATTATGAAAGAGAAGAACGAAGAGGATATACGCAGTCAGGTGTATGACGAGGTTATTTCAAAACAGCTTGATGATGGTTCTTCGGAAGGATTAGGCAGCAGGCTTGAAGAAGCATATACCTACTTTAATGTCGGAGCGATAAAGAAAAATGTGAAGATATCACAAAGGATACGAAAAGAGGGGCAGGATTTAATCCGTGACAGAAGGATAACTCTTGAGAAGGTATCAGGAGGGTATCTTACGGAGTCACAGGGCTATGCGTGCAAATTTTCGGGTACGGTGCGTTCAGTAAGGTATGGCAGGCAGACAGCGTTTCCGGTGAGCGTTACGATAGATAGAAATAATATTATAGATACAGAGTGTTCATGTGATGAATGTTCAGGGTATTACTATTATTATTCGAAAAATATATGTCCTTATGTATCAGCAATGCTTGATCTGGTTGAAGATTATACATCAAAGCATAGCATAGGTGATGCGACCGATGCGGCGGCAAGGCAGCTTTTAAGTTCATATAGCTCCAGAATGGAATCAAAGGTCATTGCCGGAAGCCGCACAGCGGACAGTTCGATTATGTTAGAACCAAGAATTATCAAGAAGGATGACAGGCTTGTGCTGTCATTCAAGGTCGGCATGAGCAGGATGTTTGTTGTAAAAGACCTTGTAAAATTTGTTGACAATGTGAAAGCAGGCGCCAGTGACATATATGGCTCGGATACCAGTATTAACCACCGCATTGAAAATTTTACACAGTCAGGGCGCAGATGGCTTGATTTTATTAAGGATGCGACAGACGAAGAGAAGCGCATGCGTGAGCGTATAATGGATATTACATGGGGAAAGCGCTCACAGAAAATAGATGGGATAGAGCTGTATGGCTGGAGAATGGACCGGTTATTTGAGACGTCAATGGATACCTCAATAAGCTTTGAGGACAAGGATTTGCATATAAAATCTGAAATGTACCGGCTGAGTGAGAGCAATCCGAAGCTTACGATGAATATTAAGCCGGAAATGTTCAAAGAAATGTTCGATGGAATATCCGTATCAATGAAGCTTCCATATATATGTAACGGCACAAAGGCATCTTATTATATAGATAATGAGTCTAAGAGCATATCGAGGATGAGCGGCGATTTTTTTGATAAGCTCAAGCCGTTTTTCGGAAGAGCCGGTGAAAGGTATGTGGATATGAGCATCGGCAGGAAGAGCCTGTCCGATTTTTACTACAGTGTCATTCCGGAGATAAGGGATTATGTTGATATAGTTGAGACGGATGTCGATATTATTGAACAGTATCTTGCACCTTTAGCTAAGTTCTCATTTTTCCTGGATGCCCCGGATGGGGATGTGACATGCCGTGCAAGGGTAAGGTATGGAGAAAAAGAGTTTTCCTGTCTTGACCAGCTGCGCACCAGCAGAGTGCTTTTAGAGTCATATCGTCAGGGTGCGAAGGAAAAGCAGATACTTACCATGCTTGAAGGCTTCTTTCCGGAGTCTGACCCGGATGGGGATATTGTGTTCTGTGGCGGCGATGAGGACAGAATATTTGAGGTTGTTACTCATGGAGTAGAGGAGTTGGCAGCACTCGGAGATGTATTCTGTACCAAGCGGTTTAAGAGCATGAATGTTGTAAGGCGTGCAAAGGTAAGTGTCGGTGTCAGTGTCTCAAGCGGACTGTTAGACCTTGATGTAAAGACGGACGAATTGTCACAGGATGAGCTTATAGAGCTTTTAAAGCATTACAGAGGGCATCAGAGGTATTACCGCTTCAAGTCAGGCGAATATATTGACCTCAATGAAGAATCGCTTCAGATGCTGTTCGAGATGATGGAGACTATGAAGCTGTCACCGAAAGATTTTGTGGAAGGTAAGATGCATCTTCCTATGTATCGCACTCTGTACCTTGACAAAATGCTTGAGGAGCATGACGAGGTATATAATACAAGGGACAAGGTATTCCGGGAGATTGTCAAAAATATGAAGACGGTTAATGATTCAGACTATAATGTACCGGACGGATTGGAGGCATCTCTTAGAAAGTACCAGAAAATGGGCTTTAGGTGGATAAGGACACTTGAGGCGAATGGCTTTGGCGGAATACTCGCTGATGATATGGGACTTGGAAAGACTTTGCAGGCAATAGCAGTTATACTGTCAGCGAAGGAGGAGGGCAGGAAAGGCACATCATTGATTGTAGCACCGGCTTCACTTGTGTATAACTGGGCTGATGAGTTTGCAAGGTTTGCACCGGCTCTTAAGGTTGTGCTTGTGAGCGGCAAGCAGGAGGACAGGAGCCGCATAATAGAGAAATATGAGACAGAGAATGCGGATGTTCTTGTCACATCATACGATCTGCTAAAGAGGGATATAAACCTCTATGAGGGAAAAGTATTTGAATATGAGATAATTGACGAAGCGCAGTATATCAAGAATCAGACTACAGCGGCGGCGAAGGCGGTTAAGCTTATAAAGAGCAAGGCAAAGTTTGCACTGACAGGAACTCCTATTGAGAACAGGTTGAGTGAGCTGTGGAGCATATTTGACTATCTTATGCCGGGCTTTCTGTATGGATATGATACGTTCAAGAATGAATTTGAGGCTCCTATTGTGAAATATCAGGATGAGGAGGCAAAGACAAGGCTTCAGAAGATGGTTAGGCCTTTTATCCTGCGCCGCCTGAAAAAGGATGTCCTTAAAGACCTGCCTGAAAAATTGGAGGAGAACAGGATTGTCAAGTTCGATGATGAGCAGCAGAAGCTCTATGATGCACAGGTTCTTCATATGAAAAACGAACTCATCGCTGCCGATGACGCAGATTTTGGAAAAAAGAAGCTTGAAATTTTAGCCCAGCTTACAAGACTGCGCCAGATATGCTGTGACCCTCGTCTGTGCTATGAGAATTATAATGAAGGCTCTGCAAAGCTTGAATCATGCATGCAGCTTATACAAAGTGCAATCGATGGTGGACATAGAATGCTTCTGTTCTCACAATTTACTAGCATGTTAGAGCTTATTGAGAAGCGTCTTATCGAAAACAAAACAGAATATTATAAGATAACAGGAGAGACGACAAAGGCAAAACGTATCGAGCTTGTGAAGCAGTTCAATGAAGGAAGTGTCCCTGTATTCTTAATTTCACTTAAGGCGGGTGGAGTGGGTCTTAATCTTGTCGGTGCTGATATGGTTATCCACTATGACCCATGGTGGAATGTGGCTGTCCAGAATCAGGCAACCGACAGAGCGCACCGAATCGGACAGACTAAGAAAGTGACAGTCTATAAGATGGTTGTAAAAGACACAATCGAGGAGAAGATTATCAAGCTTCAGGAGAGCAAGAGCGACCTTGCCGACAGCATAATAAGCGGCGATAATGTCGGAATGAGCAGCTTGGGCAAGGCAGAGCTTATGGAACTGCTGGGTGTGTAGGAGCATACGCATTGAATGTTTATGACCATGTACGGATAAAAATTATAAAATCAGATAAGAGTGATGTAAAAAGCAGCAGGTTTGAAGAGACCTGCTGCTTTTTTGTATAAAAGGATTCGGGTGTCAAAACATGCTTCTAAAGCAGCATCCATGCTGCTTTTGGCTGTAAATTGAGCAGAGTCCTAAGAACATATTTTGACACCCGAATCCCATTATACAAAAAGTCCTATGGGAGGAACGCATTGCGGCGGAACGAAATTATAGATAATACCTGCGTAAATTATATATATTTACCTGACACAATATCTTTTAAAAGCTTAATTTTACGAATAAATAATTTCCGGAAAAAAACAGTTGATTTTTGAAATTACTTATGATAGTATCTTGATATAGGAGAAGTAGTAATTAAAACTACATCATAGAATAAGATAAACCATAAAAGTAAATATTGATATTATGGCTGCAATAATCGCAAATGCAGAATTCACATCAGTGAAAAGTAGGATACCGGATAATGGGTTCTGCTATTGCTGAAAGCGCAAAGCCCCGGAAAGGAGAATATGACATGAGGGAATTGATTGGGAATATTGAGGAGAATGGACTTAAGGATAAATGGAGTGCGATAACGCATTTTATCGGAATGCTGATGACAATGTTAGCAGCTGTGCCTCTTCTTATGAGAGCTGCAAATGCACCGGATAAGATACATCTTGTATCGCTTGGGATATTTGTTATAAGCATGATTCTTTTGTATGGAGCGAGCACAACTTATCATTCGGTGCGTGCGTCAGAGAAGATTCAGACTGTTTTGAGAAAGATTGACCACATGATGATTTTTGTGCTTATTGCAGGTTCGTATACACCGATATGTCTTGTCGTGTTAAGTGGCAGAATCGGATACGTTATGCTTGCGATTGTGTGGGGAATTGCACTTGCGGGAATAGTGATAAAGCTCTGCTGGATTACATGTCCTAAGTGGTTCTCATCGGCACTGTATATTGCTATGGGCTGGGTGTGCCTGATAGCATTCTCTAAGATATATATGGCACTTGAGGGTCCTGCTTTTTACTGGCTTCTGGCAGGAGGCCTGATATATACGGTTGGCGGTATTATATATGCTCTCAAGGTTCCGGGCTTTGATGCAAGGCATAAGAGCTTTGGCTCACATGAGATTTTCCATCTTTTCGTGATGGGTGGAAGTATATGCCATTTTATATTGATGTTCCAGTATATTACAGTATTTCCGGTATAATCAGTCAGCCTGCTTCGGATTATTGCGATTCAAGGTCTTAATTGGCCGGCAGCTTTGATACGGCTTTTCCTGAATGCGTTAGGTGTCAGGTGAATATAGCTTTTGAAGACACGGTTAAAGTATGCAGCCGATTCAAATCCGCATTCATCGGCGACCTTGTTGATAGATTTGTCAGTGTCTGATAGAAGAAAGCAGGCGTGCTGTATCTTAAGGCTGTTGATGTAATGAATGACAGTCTCACCTGTGTGTTTCTTAAAGAAATTACACAGATATCCCTTTGAAATGAATAATGCATTACTTAGCTCGTCAAGATTTTCTATGTCGGTATAGTGCTCTCCGATGTAGAAAGTGATTTTGGCGAGTTCTTTGTTATTTCCGGTCAGTGCAGTTCCTTCTATGCGTTTAGCGGTATTGGAGCTTAGCAGTCCGAGAATGGTGGAGAAATATGCAAAGCCAAGCTCCGGATGCTGCCTGCATGCTGTGGAAAGCCTGACAATCTCAGTCATGATATCGTCAGGCAAGGATATGATATTGGTATGCAGGCACTTGAGCAGTGCGGCTCTTGCTTCGGGTGTATAGTATCTGTTAAGATAATTGTATGAAAAATTAAAACAAATTCCTTCATAGCTTGCATCACCATAGCTTCTATGCAGTTCTCCGGGTCTTATGATGGCGACATCACCGCCACAAGTCTTAAACACATTGCCATCGATAATCATATACCGAGTCCCTTTTAGAAGAAGATATATCTCATATACATCGTGATAGTGGTAATATGGCAGGTCGGTGCTGTCGCACTTTATATCATCATTGATTGTCAAATCGCTGTTTAACAGTGAGTGAATGGCATCCATGGGTGTCTCCTGAAAATAGATAAAATATAGTGAAAGGGTTCAATATAATCCATAAATAAGTCATTAATATAGTACAAGAAAACTTAATAAAGAGCAATATATTACAATAAAAAATACCGCATCAGCATTATAATAAGTCCATAAGCAAAGAGGCTTTAAAATTTCCTGTTTTGTACAATAGCTTATATGAATATAACACAATTTGCACTTAAAGCCTGTATGGCAAATTAGCCATCAAAATCTAAAATAGGAGGTACAGACATGGTAAGAGACAGATTATCAATGAATGAGGGCTGGCGTTTTTATGAAGGAGAGATTGGCGGTGTGAGAAACCGATGGGCGTGGGGCAAGTCGGGTTCATGGAATCAGGGTCCGGAATCAATAGGGTATGATGACAGCGGATGGAGGGAGGTCGAACTGCCTCATGACTTTGTAATAGAGAGCACACCATATGAGTATTCTGCACAGGAGTTCGGAAGTGATAACACAATCCCTGAGATGGACACAGTTAAGAATATACATACGACAGCAGGCTCTTTTAAGAAGGATGTCGGCTGGTACAGGAAGCATTTTTACATTGATAAGCAGGATTTGGGGAGGAGGATATATATTGCGTTTGACGGTGTGTATCGTGACAGCAGTGTGTACGTCAATAATTTCTTTGTCGGACATCATCAGAGCGGATACACGCCTTTTGAGTATGATATATCCGATTTTTTGAATTATGGCGGCGACAATGTGATAGTGGTCTACGTTGATGCGAGAGCTGCCGAAGGGTGGTTCTATGAGGGTGGTGGAATTTACCGAAACGTGTGGCTTTATAAGACGGCACCGGTACATGTCAAGGATGTATATGTAAATGCTGTGCCGCAGGGCATACCGCATGATGGGTATGCAGATGCTAAGGTGGAGATTACGCTTGAAATATCATCTTGCGAGTTTTTTATGAAAAACGGTTCACATATAGATTTTGCGGCGCAGGAATCTGCGGCTGTGGGAAAAGAAGCGCAATACAGTGTCGATATTGAGATAAAAGCGTTGGAGGATTGTGAAACAGATACAATTACTATTTCTTCCAGCTTAGATGATATTAACTACGGTTCAAACAAATATAAATTAACAGCGAATATACACAATGCCGGTTTATGGGATATCGATTCACCTTGCATGTATTTATCTGTAATTAAGCTGTTTAAGGATGGAGAGTGCATAGACTGTTGTGAGCAGGACTTTGGTATAAGAAGTATATATTTTGATGCGGACGAAGGTTTTTTACTTAATGGAAGAAAAGTTAAATTAAACGGAGTGTGCTGTCATCAGAATCATGGCGGAATCGGAAGTGCAATGCCGGGCGGGATGTACCGCTACAGACTGCTGGGATTAAAGGAGTTAGGAGTAAACGCATACCGCACCTCACATTATTGTCCGGCACCTGAGCTGCTCTACTGGTGCGACAGGCTTGGTATCCTCGTCATGGATGAGACGAGGCTTCTTTCTAGTGCGATGGAGGATTTGAACCAGCTTGAGGAAGTTGTACGCGTCGGAAGAAATCATCCGAGTGTGATTATGTACTCAATAGGAAATGAGGAAGCGCAGTCTGAGCTTATAGAGCAGGGAGGATATATTGCAAGAACAATGATAAATCATGTACGCTCATTTGACGATTCAAGACCTGTCACGATGGGACTGCTCCTATACGATTTGCAGCATAGAAGAAAATTAGATTCAGTAGAAGAGATTGAGCATATAGGAAAGCAGCTTGATATATGCGGCTTTAACTATCACCATGCAAGATGGCAGGAATACAAGGACAGAAATCCAAGCCAGCCTATTGTGTGCACCGAAGCTTCCACAATAAAGGGGAGCAGAGGATGCTATGAGACAGATAAAGAAAAATGCCTGCTTGAGCTTAGCATGATGGACACTGTGAAAGAACAGATGGAATATGTGGATAAGAGCTATGTCGCCGGAGCTTTTTTGTGGACAGGCTTCGATTACTATGGTGAGCCTACACCATTTGCATGGCCGGCAGTCAGTTCACAGTTCGGACTTATGGATTTATCCGGCAACAAAAAGGATGGATATTACTATTTTAAGGCGCTTTACAAGGACGAGCCGCTTGTACATATCGCACATTCGTGGAAGGGTGTGGATGGAGAGAAAAAGGATATTGTTGTATTTACGAATTGTTCCTTTGTGGAGCTTTTTGTAAATAGAAGAAGCCTTGGAGGAAAGAAAGCGGAAAAGTTCGGCTATCTTACATGGAAGGACGTTATATATGAGTCCGGAGAGCTTATGGCTGTCGGGGATGGCAAAGCGGCAGAAGACATTATTGTGACACCAGGCATGGCAGCAGGAATAAAGCTTAAGCTTGAATATTTTCATGGAGATATTCTGATAGTAAATGCCGCTATAGTTGATACAGATGGAAATGTGGTGCAGGATGAGGACAGCAATCTTAAATTCATTGCCGGTATTGTTGAAAATAACCATACTGATAAAACAAAATATACAGATACTACAGAGCAGGCGAAAGATAGCCACAGAGCATGTATAAGTGTAACCTGTGAGTCGGAGTCGGGCTTTAGGGACACTGTTTATGTGCCATGCAGGGCTGTAAAAGTTGACAATGAAGAAATGTCATATGAAAGACCGGTCAAAATAAGGCTTCTTGGAACATCAAGCGGCTGTGCGGCTGACCATGTGGTGCCGGGAAGCAATGTCAGAAGGAGCTTTAAAGGGCTTGCACAGGCTGTTTTTAAGGTATATAATTTTTAGCATAGGTTAAGGAGTTTATAATGTGCCTGCAGGGGATATCGGAATGTTTTTTTTCTGATAGACTGGAAAGGATAATGCTATGGATTGGGAGTTACATTCAGGTGGGAATGTCAGGATATTGTGTTGTGACAGGACACAAGCGGTGTGTATTGCCGCTTGCAATCTTGTAAAAGACATTGAAAAGGTATTTTCGGGAAATATTCATGTAGAGTTAGAGAATTGTACCGATGATGAATACAGTATAAGGATTCAAAATAATTCAAATAGCTGCATTAATTCAGAAAATTATAACAACGATGAAAATATAGTGGATACCGAAGAATGCCGCACACCTTCTGATGATACACAGGATATCAGCTGCATAGTTATCCGCCGCAGGGAGCTTGGAAAAAAGGAAGCATATTCACACCTTGTGCAGGATGGCGTGTTGTATATAAGCGGTCAGGACAGAAGAGGAGTGATTTATGGAATATATGAGCTTTCAAGATGGCTTGGAGTATCTCCATGGTACTATTTTGCGGATGTTCCTGTAAAAAAGAGAGATAAGGCAGTGCTTCCTGACGGTTACAGCTATGACGATTATCCGTCAGTTGAGTATAGAGGAATATTCATAAATGACGAGGAGGAGTTAGACAAGTGGGTGAGGCTTCATCTTGGCGAGGAGACGATTGGAGTTAAGGCCTATGAGAAGATTTTCGAGCTTCTTTTACGTCTTAGAGCCAACTACATATGGCCGGCAATGCATGTCAATTCATTCAATGTAAAGAGAGAGAATGGAGAGCTTGCCGACAGGATGGGAATAGTTGTCGGGACTTCCCACTGTGACATGTTAATGAGGAGCAATAACAGGGAGTGGTATCCGTGGCTTAAAAAGAAGGGCTATACCGATGTCGGGTACGACTATTCCATTCCGGGAAAAAACCGTGATGTGCTTGATGAGTACTGGCGAGAGAGTGTTGAGCAGAATAAGGATTTTGAAGTCGGATATACGCTTGGAATGCGTGGAATACATGATTCGGGCTTTGAGACGAAAAGTCTTGAAGGGCTTGAAGGCGAGGCACTTAGAAATGCCAAGATAGAGCTTTTACAGACCATTATTAAAGCACAGGAAAAGATTCTTTCAGATACTCTTGATAAAGAACCGCTCAAAAGCTTTGTGCCATACAAGGAGGTTTTGGAGTTGTATGACAATGGGCTTGAGGTTCCGGAGGATTTGACACTTATATGGACTAACGATAATTATGGTTATATAAGACGTTATCCGGGCGCGAAGGAGAAAAAGCGTAAAGGCGGCAACGGTATCTATTACCATAATTCATACTGGGCTGCACCGGGAATGTCATACCTTTTTATCAACTCAATTCCGCTTGCGCATACGAGAAATGAGCTTTACAAGGCATGGTGTGAAGGAATAAGAAAGGTATGGGTGTTAAATGTAGGCGCAATCAAGCCGCTTGAGCAGGAGATAAGCTTTTATCTTAACTTTGCATGGGAAGTTGGAAAGGATAATCCGCCAAGAAGAACGGATGATGTTGATGAGTATCTTAAGCTGTGGATAAACGAGACTTTTTCAGGGCAGCATGGGGAAAAGCTGGCAGGAATACTCAATGATTTTTCCCAGCTTACCAATGTGCGCAAGATTGAGCTTATGGACAGCGATGTGTTCTCACAGACAGCGTACGGTGATGAAGCAGCAGCGAGGATTAACAGATACGCCAAGCTGGTGCGTGAGGCTGATAAGGTGTATGAAGCACTTCAGGCTGATGAGAAGGATGCTTTTTTTCAGATGTGTCTGATGAAAATTCATGCGGCATATTATACTAACTGTATGTTTTACTATGCTGACAGAAGTTATCTTTGCACGAAGCAGGGAAAGTGTCAGGCAGCATACAAGTATGCGGGGCTTAGCAGGCAGTACGATGATAAGAGACGCAGGCTTATTTCCTATTATAATACGATTATGGCTGGCGGAAAATGGTCCGGAATACTCACACCGGAGGATTTTCCGCCGCCAAGAACGGCTATGCTTCCGGCATGTGTTGTGCCGCTTACACCGCTTGAAGAAACAGAAAAAAGGCTTGTCGTTACAGTCTGGAATGATGAGAACAGTATTAATTTTGTGAGTGACAGGCAGAAGTGGTTCGAGCTTGCCAATGCGGGAGAAGGAGAGCTTAGTGTTAATGTGGAGCTTCCCAAATGGCTTGATGTTGTGGGTGGCGCTGCTCATGAGAATGGAGGAAACCACACCTATAAGGCTGAATTTAGTGTTGGAGCGGAAAGCCGTATAATGGTACAGCCGGCACACAAGCCTGAGATAATTAAGGTTTGCCTTGACGGTGAAGAGGATTTATTGAATGCAGAGCAGGCTTATTATGGCGGTATAGAGTCCGGAAAAGCGCTTGTCACAGGAAAAATAAGGATAGTATGCGATGAGACAAGGCAGAGTGTTGAGATTCCTGTGAGCGTGGACTTTGGCAAAATGAAATTAAGTCATGAGCGTGGTGTCATCGTGGAAGATGGAAATGTTGTGAGCCTTGAAGCAGACAGCATACCGCCTGAAGCTGTAGGAACAGGCTGGCATGTTGTTAAGAGGCTTGGACGTGACCACGGAGCTGTTATTGAGGCAGTAGCAGACTGTAAAATGAATGACGATACACAACAATGCGCCGATAAAGATAATCACGCTGATAACCGCACTGGGAAGAATGATGAGAGCACAGGTGTGAAGTTTAACTTCTATATAAATGAAGCTGTCACAGCACCTATGCTTGAAGTACACCGTTTCCCATCACTCAACTCAACAGGCCGCATAAGGGCAGAAGTGTCTGTTGATGGAGGAGAGAGGCTGCTTGTTGAGAGTAAGTCAAACGATGAGTGGAGAGGAACATGGAAGCAGAATATTTTTGACAATGTTGATAAGCTTATGCTTGTACTGCCGGAGTTAGAAAGAGGAGAACACACAATAGAAATCTTCTCTGTAGACAAGTATTTTGCATTCAGCAGGATAGTCATATACACAAAAGACAGGAAGGACAGCATGCTCGGCGGATTGCTGTGTGATGACAGCCTGCCTTGCCCTGCCATGAGCCGGCAATGTGATAATATTTGTGACAGCGATAATACTGTACACGATGCTGTACATGACTCTTGCTATGATGTCGGGGAAGAGCTGTATGGCAGCTTGAAGCTTGCACAGCGTCCTATGCTTGTGGCAGGTGTTACGCCGGGGTCTAATACACTTCCGGATACGAACACACCGATAGAGTGGGATTATAAGACCGGACAGGCTTCATATAGGATTACAGCTAAGCAGATAATTGCCATGGCGGACACGCCTTTTGCGGAAAAAAATGGTGTGATTAAGCTTGACATGGCATCAGGTCTTGCGGATAATGATAATGCTTATATGAATGGAATGTGGGAATACTGTCTTAGCGAGTCGTACAATAGGACAGGTCTTGCGATGTATATTAGAAAGCCGGGACTTAAGTTCGACGATATGAAGCCGTCACTTCATTACAGAATATTGTGTGATGGTGGAATTTATAGCATGTGGCTTCTCATGAAGAATGAGTCCTATGACGGGGCGGAGCTTCTTGCAGATATAGACGGAAAAGTGCTTGAGCGCAGCGAATTGAGCGGCGGTGAGCGCATAGGAAACTATTGCGGTGAGAGAGTGTACCGCTGGGTAAAGCTATGGAAGCAGGAGCTTGCGGCAGGAGTGCATGAGATAGGCATATATACTCCTTCATCGGCGAACAGATTTGACAGAATATATATCACTAAGGGAGAGGAATACCCTTTGAACGACAGTGATTGGATAGAAGAGGAATAAAATGAGTAAAACAAAAAGCAGCGTAGTAAAAGATTTGACAACAGGGCCGATAGGAAGAGAAATTTTAGCATTTGCGATACCGCTTTTTCTCGGACAGCTCCTGCAGCAGCTCTACAATGTAGCTGATGCGTGGGTTGTGGGAAATTTTGCAGACAATAATGCATTTGCGGCGGTAAGCTCAACAGGAAGCATGACATTTCTTGTAATCGGATTTTTCAATGGTGTTGCAACCGGCGGAGGAGTTGTCATTTCTAAGTATTTCGGAGCAAAAAATTATGCTGCCGTGGACAAAGCGGTTCACACGAATTTCCTTTTTGGAATTATAGCATCTGTGCTTGCAACAGGTGTCGGACTTGCCATTGTACCGTGGCTTCTAAGGATAATGAAGACACCTGATGAGGTTATGCCTGAATCGCTTACATATCTTAGAATTTATTTTGCCGGAGTATCTACGATAATCATGTATAATATAGGCATGGCGATAATGCGTGCACTGGGTGACAGCATACATCCACTGTATTATCTTATTCTTTCATCGATAGTGAATATTATACTTGACCTGCTTTTTGTTGCCGTGTTAGGCTGGGGCGTTGCCGGAGCCGGCATAGCAACTGTAATTGCACAGGGAATCAGTGCCATATTATGCATAGTCAGAATGTGCAGGCTTGATGGTATTGGAAGGCTCAGGCTCAGCTCTTTGAAATATTATCCTGATTATATGGGCGAGGTGATTGCACAGGGACTTCCTAACGGTGTACAGAACTCGGTTATAAGCATAGGAAATATGGTAGTGCAGACTAATATCAATTCGTTCGGCTCATATGCCATGTCCGGAGTTGGCGCATATAGTAAGATTGAAGGCTTTGCGTTCCTGCCGATTACAAGCATGTCAATCTCATTGCCTACATTCATAGGTCAGAATCTTGGAGCTAAGAAATATGACAGAGCAAAAAAAGGAGCAGCATTTGGAATTGTTTCGGGTGTGCTTATGGCTGAAATCATAGGAGTTATATTCTTTAATTTCGCACCACAGCTTCTAAGGTTTTTTGTAAATGTTGACGAGGCTGTTCTGATAGGAGAAGGACATGCTAAGAGAATCAGTCTCTTTTTCTGCCTGCTTGCTTTTTCGCACTGTGCCGCAGGTGTGTTAAGAGGCTGCGGAAAGTCGATAGTGCCGATGATAACCATGCTGGCGTTCTGGTGTGGAGTGAGAATAGTCTATGTCACCACGACACTTCATTTCATACCGAAGTTTTCGGTTATCTCATGGGCATATCCGCTCACATGGTCACTGAGCTCCATCGTATTTCTGATATTCCTGTTAAAATCAGACTGGGTACATACATTTGAAAAGAAAAAACAAAAAGCTTGAGGCGTCTGCCCGGGCTTTTTTTGTGATGAATATGCAGCTGTTTCCTGCAACACATTGTCGGACTTTTAAAGTATTATTTTTGCATTGCCTGCATTAAAGTGCTGTGATAAACTGTTAGTGAATGTTATCGGAGCAGGATAAGGTATTAAAACAGCGATCAGTTTGGTTAGGCTTTAATATATAATCAGGAAAATATGGGGGCAGAAAGAAAAGTATGGAAAGAAAAAGAAATGTAAATGGCAAAAAAGGAGCAGCCGGAAATATAGTGATTTTTCTCGCTATAATGCTTGCAAGCATGGTCGGCGGATTTATTATTGGAGCAGCGATAAGCTACTGCAAGAAAAAAGGGGTTGATTATGAGGGGATTGCAGGCTATATAAGTGCTCTCGTTATGAAGGTGCTTCCGTGGTTCTATGTGGGGCTCAGTGTTGTGTCGGCACTTACGGCTTTTATCATATTTATAGTGTTTAACAGGCGTGCGGCTGCCTGGGACGGCAAGGATGAGGAGGAGATAGCGCAGATAGAGGCAGGGCTTGGTAATCCTCTTGCGATTGCCAATTCCATGATGATATTCAATATGCTGCTGTTTTCAATGCATGTGTGGAATACGCTGTGCATGGACACATCCTCATCCGCCGGAAGTAAGGTGTTCGGAAGTGTTATTTTCATTATTAATTATGCATGGATAGTTGTGGTGAGCAGACTTACTGTGGAGCTTGAGAAAAAGCTTAATCCTGAGAAGAAGGGCGATATCCTCGAGACCAACTTCTCCAGAAAGTGGGAGGAGAGCTGTGACGAGGCGCAGAAGATGATAATATATGAGGCAGGATATAGGGCGTACCGCGCGGGAGCGAAGGCGTGCACATTTGTATGGCTGGGGACATTTATCAGCATGTTTATGTTCAATACAGGACTTATGCCGGTGTTCACGGTGTGCATAATCTGGTTTGTAATGCTGATATGTTACACAGTCGAGTCAGGGAAGCTCGAGAGGAATATGTACAGGTAACAGTAGGCACTGCCGTAAGTGGCGGCTGGTCTGGATTGATTTAATACGTTAAATATAAAAACTTCACAGTTTGTTAATTGTATAATACTTACAAAAATGTTATAATATATCTATCATTTTTTGGTGAAAACCGAGCATGAACGGAGGGATATGTATGAACAATTTTCCACACCTGTTTGAACCCATTCAGATAGGTAAAACGACTGTGAAGAACA
>ERZ1106915.435-NODE-435-length-61263-cov-11.809012_pt1 | contig 61263 bp, 65 predicted proteins | sample MGYA00403653_ERZ1106915 | MGnify/ENA primary metagenome ERZ1106915 (study PRJEB35170, sample SAMEA104062404) | human gut metagenome | biome: human gut; feature: human-associated habitat; material: faeces | place: Denmark | collected 2012-06-06 ...
CAAACTTCGCGAAATCCTTCAGTATCTTTGCGAATGGAACGGGATTCGTTGCATCGAACAGGAAGAAAGCTATACCTCAAAGGCAAGTTTTCCTGATCATGATCCAATCCCGGTGTACCGAAAAGAAGATTCCACGAAATATACATTTTCTGGCAAACGAAAACCGACTCACTATGCCGGAATGTATAAAAAGGATGGATTTCGTGGTCTTTATAAAACCCAAAATGGTACGATCATCAACTCCGATTTAAATGGATCTGCGAATATCCTGAGAAAAGCATATCCGCAAGCCTTTGATGGGGAAAGTCTGCCTTGTTTTGAGAATGTTTTCATCGTTCTTCATCCTGATTATGAGAATCAAAAAAAGAATCGTCAAAAACAATTACAAGCAAAAAATTCATTTAGCAAATCAAAAGAAAAGCGACAGCGACGAAAAGAATGCGCTTTTCGTCAAACTGTCGCTTAAAAGTAATCCCATTGGGATAGGGCTTTGTGAATAGCCATAAGCCACTTATCGTAGTCTTTTGGAAACCACGCCTGATGGCGTAGGAAACGGAGACTTCAGACGTGGTAATTCATTGCTAAGCTATGACTATCTCACTCCGGCTACCGAGGCGCGATCTTCCCGCATTTCGTGCAACGCTTCACATATCCGCCGTAGGGACCGGAGACCCTGCTCCAATGCTTCCGGCTGTTATGCTGGCAGAAGTGCCGACGGAGCCAAGTCAGTACGTCCATCGCTTCGTCACTCCCTATTCTTCACAGATAATCTCAAGTCCATATGCCACCGCTGCATCATGCTCAATCTTGCAGCCACGCGCCTGCTCCCAGCCCTTGCAGAAGTACACTGCGTGGCACAGAGACATATTTTCCAGACTCTTTGCCAAGAAGCAAAGCGGAATCTGAACAACGCCTCTTTTCTCCATGTTTTCATTGCTGTACCACTCGTCTGTGAAGAGCGTGTTCACGATCTCATATCCCCGCGCTTCAAGCGCTTTGATCGCGCGTTCTCTGGTTGCAATAATCTCCGCATCACTTTTTCCAGCCATCGGCTGTGATAACATTGCTTTTTTCATTGTTTATCCTCTCTTTTTCATTATTTTTTGCTCGGCTTGAAACATATTTTTCCGTGTCTTCGTCTCCTATCGGACCCTGTTCCAAAGATTCTATAAGTTCATCAAGCGTCATTCCTGGCTCTCCATCTAATATACATCTTAACATCGTATCATCCTCACTTTGCTTCTATTCCAACCAAATGACATTCTTTCAAAAACTGCTCAATACTTTTTCCTCTGTCATCATTGTTTTCCGCCTTGCATTTTTTCATTAATTCAATCGTCTCTTTATAATTGAATTTCTCGTTTTTAAGAATATATTTCACTCCACCCTGATTTGTTACTATCGTCATTACCTTTATTGTAGCATATCTCATAAAAACGTTAATATCATTTGCTGAAAAATCTGTCAAGCCCGGATGATTGTGGCACAGTATAAGACTTCTTGGTTTTGCCGTTCGAAGAAGATGATATACATCTGGATCTGAATCAACATCTACTCCATGTCTTTCACCCTTTACAAAATTTGTTCTTTTATTTTCCAACATATTTACTATACAAGCGACTTCATTACTATCATTTTTATCTTTTGCAAATTTAAGAAGTTCTTTGTGTGTCTCTTGCACAAATACATTATTTTCGGATGTTAATTCATTTATTTTTATTACCCGCACTTTTTCGATTGCTTGTTCAGTAATAAACACCTTCTTTCCTCTATTTTTCTGTTGTAACCTTGCGCGCTTTTCCCATTGCTCTTTGTTTTCTGTATCCAAAGAGTACTCTGATAACCGCTCATACTTTTCTTTCTGCCTCTCGGCATATTGTTGCTGCGCTTCCTGCTGGTTCTGCAATCCAATGTCTTCCAGTTCCTTCTGCGTCCATGTATCGTCTGCTGAGGAAATCCCCGGAAAATATGTAGTGTGACTGTCTTTACATCGGGGATGATACAGACCCTTACTGATCGCATAGCTCATCAGCGGATACTTCTTTCCTGTTTCCGGATCAGTCCCCTTGTTTCCACTACCACTTCCATTGCTCCAAACATCATCAATCAGGACTTTTCCCACAAATGGCAAGCACTTCGGGCACGGATTTCCACGCTTCGCCATAATAACTGTGTGGATATCCCACTCCTGCCGTTTCTCACCTTCCCCTTGCAGGTACGCTCTCTTGTTGGCTGTTCGGATTGCCATGTCTGCATAATCCGGAAGCGTATGCCTTGCTCCATTGGAGTACTCCACGCAATTAAGTCCCCGAGAGAGCATGTCCTTCGTAGCCATGTCCACCGCTTTCTCATATGTACCAGCGCCGGAGTTGGCATAAACCTGCGCATCAAAGATCGCTTTCCGGTAATCATCGTTTGCTTTTCGGAGTATCGCAGTCTCAGCTTTCTTCATATCCTTCACCGTGGCTTCGATCAGAGCCTCCAGTTTCCTGTTATTCAGCCGAAAGAACTCTCCCGTCATCTTCTGCCGTGGTGGTGCTTCCCAGCCTTTCTTGATCGCTTCAAGGATCTGTATCTCCTGATCCATCCCGCCCTTGCGCCTTGCTTCTCGGATAAGATCTTCGATCTGGGTGTTCAGATTCCGAAACTGCTTCTGGTATTTCTTCTGATTGTCTCTCTTGTACTTTTCCAGCGCCTTGAGCTGTTCGGTCTGCCACATAGACCACTCATATCCTTCTGCCGTCTCCTCTGCCCGATGTCGATCCATGTTGCGGATCATCGACGCAATCAATTCATCCTCGATTCGCTGGAAGGCAGTGGTGATATCATATTCACTTCTCGCCATTTGCCCTTACCTTAAAGCCCTGACTCTTAAATCCACGGATCAAAGCCTTCAGCTGTGTCTTACTCTCGCACCGATCACAGCGAAGCTCTGCATAGCTATTCTTTTCGATCGCGTACACTCCAAGCGGAACCTGCTCGCTCGCCACTTCCAGAAGCCCCTGATACTCCTTCTGGTTCATCCGGTACATTCGATTCATCACCTTCACCTGCATCCTGCTCACCTCCCAGATTTACAGAAAAAGAACCAGCAGTCATATTGACTCCCGGCTCCTCTATCTCTGCAATGCCCTGCTCTGCCTTCAGGCGAGCAATTTCTTCCTGTTTCCATTCGTCGTCTCGCGAATCACCGTACAACTCTTCTACCTGCGCCTCCACACTCATCAGTGCCACTCCCGGACGCGCCTTCGCCATTGTCTCAACTTGGCTCTCGAAAGATGGGTTCGCATACTCCCCGAATGGAATGTCTACCTTAACCTCCTCGATCGGCTTGTGCAACAGAATGTTATACGCGTTAATGGTAGCCGATACGAGTTCCGGAAGCGTCTCCTGCAAGGCTTCCACGATCGCATTTCTTGTATACAGCGTCGTTTTCTCTTTCTCGCGCTGTGCCTCTGCATTATCCAGCTTCTTCGTGTCGATGCCGAGGGTGCTCGGACTGATGATTCCCTGCAAACAGAGATCCAGTGCCGTCACATAGGATGCCAGATAACTGTCATGCGGAATTGTTGGCTGATCCGTCTGTACCTTGTTCTCCGCTTTCTCGTCCATATTATTGTCACCAGCGAAATACCGACAGTCGAACGGATTCGGTCGGAGTGTCATGCCGGTCTCCGGATCTTTCGGCACCAGGCAATCCGGAATATAGGTTTTTGCCCTGCCTGCACGAAGCGCGTCCATCCACTGAGACCAGACCTCGTCGAAAGCATCAAAACTGTCCAGCTTGCCGTCAAAAATCGATCCACCGCGTCCCTCATACTTTGCCGACTCATACACACGAATCGGCACTGCAAGGATCGTGCTCTTATCGAATGTATAATCTCGCAGGTTTTTGGCTTCTTCCAAGATACTCATATCCACCAGCTTCTCATTCAAATACAGTTCGTTCAAGATGTACCCGTGTCCATACCGCTCATTCAGAACATATTGCTTTCCCTGCGCTACGATTGGAGTCTTGAAGATCACCTCGCTAACACGATCCCGCCGGCGGATGATCTCAATTCGCTCTCCCGGATACCATTCCAAGATCGGATATTCGCTTACCTCCGTATCGATTGTGACTTTAAACGCACCGTCTCCGATGTACAGGATCTCTTTCAGAGCCTTTTCCATTTTCTTCCGGAACTTATTCTGCTTTTCGATCTCCACCCATGTCTGTTCCTGCTGATCCTGATCGAACTCAAAATCTCCCATGTCCGCCAACGTGATCGAAGACAGGATGCGAACGATTAAGCCCGGCAGTCCGGTGTGGATCTTGCGCATCTCCATGCCCGGAGTACAACAGGAAGCCCAGAACTTATGCTTGTCTGCATACTCTGTAAGATTACTATACAGCTGTTCCAGCTCATTGCTGTCTCCTCGGTACCAGATCCGGTTGCGGATCGCATTGGTCTCGAAATCTGCCATCTCGCTGATCTGAATATTGTAGGGATTCGCCGGCTGAATCTGCAACCAGCTCCGCACTCCCCGGCGAATATTCTCGTTCATCTTTTTCCACCACCTCATTCTTTCTTATCCTCCTCGAATCCGATCAGATTTCTGTACGGAATCCATGCGTACTGATTTGCATTGATCGTATGGTCGTTCCGGTCTTCCGGCTCGTCCTTATCTTCCTTCCAGCTGTACTTTTCAAGCTCTGCCAGATGCTCCGGGCACTCATCCACGACTAAATAACAACCCTGCTGAATCCAGCCAAGCTGTAACTTTATTCGATCCAGAATCTCCAATTTCTTGTAGGCATCCCAGAAGTTATACAAACAGCCATGCAATCTCTTATACTTCCGAAGCTCCGTGATCGTTGCCTGATCCGCACTGTCTATATAAACATCCTTAGCATAGCCCCACTCTTTCCGGCATCGCTCCAAGAACTCCACAAATCTCACCGCTGTGTCGCTGGGTGCGATCGGCGTTTCAAGATCTGCGTTGTTGTAGACTTTTTCCGCCAGTGTGATCAAGCAACGGTCTTCCGTAATGCCCTGAAAGATCATCGAAATCGTGTCGGGCGACTTGGTAGAGTACGCGGTATCCAATCCACAGGTGAATTTCTTCCACCGGATTCGTCCGGCTTTCTCCTCTGCGTGCACCCACTCGGCTGTTACCACATGCTTCTTGCGCTCGAAATTCGGAAAGATCAGTCCCGTCGCTTTTCCGCGAAGTCCCAGAATCTTGTTTTTCCAGATCTTCGTGCCCTTCGGTGTATTTGCCAGGATCTTCTCCAGCTTTTCTTTCGAAAGTCCCAAATTATGTGCAAAAGAAAAGAACCAATGCACCCAGCCGGGCTTTGGTTCTTCTTTCAGTTCGTCTTTAATTTCCTGTGGTGTCTCCGCTTCCCATTCCGGCAGCGGGCGCGCACAATTGATATATTCTCGGTACACATCCAGTGAAGGATCATCCGGATTCAGCGTTGCCATAAGGTAATCGCATCGCATTGCAGCCTCTCGCACGAAATCAATGTCTGCTGTGTTGATCTCATCAATATACAGACATCCGTACTGACCGCCCAGCGCCTTCTGCCACTTCTGCCGATCTCCATATCCCATCACATAGACAACTTTGTCCCCGCCGGTTGTATGAAATAGGATATGTGGGATCTTATCATCCTTTGTTCCGTTGCCCTTGTACTCTGCCAACTCACCAAAGTCATCGATGATCCCCAGATCCTTGTTGATGATGTTCTTCTCCGCCGTTCCGGTGTCTTTCGCAGCGATGATATGCAACTTCTTCGGACTCTCTGCCACCTTAAGCATGAACTTGAACAGCCCTACTGTCGTTTTTCCCGCTGCCGTGGTTCCTTCCAGAAACTCCACCGGCGCATTGCAACGCAGGAAAGCCTTATACTTCTCCGATAACAGCAAGCGCTCATTACTCACTATCCGTCACCGCCCCGCATCTGCTGGATCAGATCATCCAGCTTTGTCTTCTCTGCTTCCAGAGAACCGGATACCTCTACCTTCTCCGTAAACAGAGAATATCTCCGCCCCAGAAGTTCCGCCGCCTTCAGCTTTTCTTTCTCAGATGGCTTCTTTTCCATTGTCCTTGCCTCCGACATTCCATCGCCAACACCTTCAACCACGATCTCCTGTCCTGTGCTTTCACCGCGAAGAACTGCTGTCAGGTACTCCATCACTTCCTGCGCATCAGCAATCCTTTTATCGTGAATTTTCTCCATCTGATCAGAAATGTATTTTTTGACGTTAGCATTTGTTAGCAATCTACTGGCATTAGCTCTCGCCACCTCATCCTTTTTCACAGTTGGATATGCGACCTTGTAAGCCCTCGTGGCATTCAAATCGATCATGTACTCATCTGCAAAAATCTTCTGTTTTTCTGTCACTCAAGCTCACCTCGCTTTCTCTCCACGCAAAAAGCCCCTGCCCGGAGGCAAGGACTCTTAAGGGAGGTTGTTGGTATGTATCTATTTACATCGGAACGGCAGGTCTCGAACCCGCGACCTCCCGTGCGTACTCGGGCGCTCTCCCAACTGAGCTACATTCCATTGTGCGCTTCCTGCTCCTCAGCAGGCATTGTCAATCTCTCTGAGGTGTTGCGCTACGCTCAGTTCATCTGGGTGCGACCCAGCGAAATCATCTGCCGGGCTGTTACACCCGGCAAACAAGGGTTTCTGCAAAATGAATGAAAACCAAGTGTTCACCTTCGGCTTCAGATTACATATTATCATGTTTCATCGGGACAAGGGGGGACATTTTCAATTTTCTCAAAATATCTCTGCCTCCGTTTCTTCACGTTCTCATCCGTATACTTCTTCTTGCGCTTCGGAAACATTCGATTCATCCGGTCAGCTACCTTCGCATCACTCAGACCGTCGATGAAATACAGCCGAAACATGATCCTCAATTCTGATTTCTCGATGCTGTCTATGTACTCTTCTGCCTGCGTGGTGAGTTCCAGAAGCTCAGCCTCTTTCAGCTCCAGCATTTTTCTATAACGCTCGCGCGCTGTCTGCTTCCGAACATATATTGGATCTGGGATGCCCGTCACTTTGATCGGACCGATCGTCAGATCTTTTCGCGATCCCGTCACCGTATCAGCCACAATCGGCGGATGCTCCAGAAACTTATCCAGCTTCATAATTCTCTGTCGTAAATCTTTTATCTCCTCCTTCATCTCGCAATACTGGACCAGAATTTCCTTGTCCAATGGACTCACCTCCCTCTCGCCCTTCTTCTCTCTTTACATTTGACCGTTATCCTCATCAGATCGCCCTCCCTTGTCACTTCTCCACATTTTTGTTATAATATGCTTGCTCTTTTTGGGACCGTCTGATGAGGATGGTCTTTTTTAATTCAATAACTCGAGTTACCTAACTCAATTTATCAAATTTAACTCAAGTGAATGAGTTAAAACTCAATTACCACCGTCTTCCCTTCTGATCTACTATCGTAACCTTTCCCAGCACCCGCACACCGCAGATCTCACACAGAAACTTGATTCCCCGCCGGAAGTCTCTAATCTCCTTCGGGATCTTGTCTGCGTTCCGGATCGCACGGCTCGCAGTTGGGTCTGGATAGCCTTCTTTATTTTTATTCATCCCAATCCTCCCAATAATCCTTATTCATTGGACACTCCGGGCAGCGACAGACCAGCTCGCCCTCATCGTTTTCATAATAGTCGTCGCCGTAGCCAGAGCACTCGTAGCAGTAATCAATGTTCATCACTTCAGCCCTCTCTTTGCATTTTTGATTTTCCCAACACAATCCGAGCAAAAATCGAAGCCATTCACTCGTGTAGTGCAATCATCACAAATCGGCTTGTCACAGGTCAACGTAAATGACGCAAAGTCCGAACTTCTAGTGATTTCTCCGAATGGCATATCACACAACCAATTTGATTTCTGATGACAGAACGCACATCTTTCCGACGCGGGGACAATCTTTTTAATTTCTTGCACTATTCGTCCTCCTTATACGGCTCTGGCAACGGTTGCCATGCATTTACAAACAAATTATGGCTGACAAGTGATTCTAGCTCATCACCAGCAAACCACATTATTCCTTCTTCGTCCCTATCGCATCTTCCTATAATCGGTAGAGAAAAATTAGAAAATGAAATCATGACATATTCACCAAATTCTGGCAATCTCTCGCCCACCGGAATCCATTTTCCTTTTTCGTCCAGCTCACCAGACAGCACCAGCGCAGTCGCCTCGATCACGATGCTCATCAATGTCATCTCCAGCTCCTGCCAGCTTATGTCTTTCTTCACTGCCCTCTGCCCGGCGGTCTTCTGTGTTGTCATCTTAATCAAATCGTACACAACCTCCTTGAGTGCCAAAACATTTGCCTTCTGACCTTTGGTCATCAGGAAACTTCACATCGTACTCTTTATCTCATCTGCCGGATTCTTTTCCATATTTTTACTCCTCCACCTTATCTTGTTTCCTCTTCCAACAACGAGTACGCTGCCATCATCAGTCTTGCGCAGATTGTTGCATGTTTGTATTTCTTCATGATTTCGCCAAAATCCTTGGTTGCTGACTCCCACATATCAGGAGTTGCAGAGTGTCCGTGATATTTCAAGTAGAAATTATACGAATCACACCACACACCCTTTGCCAACCTTCCTTGATCTTCCATTCTATTCACACCGCACATCCTGCCTTTCTATAATGCGTCCGCCGACGCTTAAATTGATTCTCGCAAAACTGGATCTCGTCCACATAGTCATAGCACACTGCATCCGTCTTTCCTTCTGCCTTTCTTGCGATCCTTCCAACCGACTGCGTAACCACGGCATAATCTTTTTGCGGAGATACCAGAAACAGCCTGTCCAATCTTGGGATATCAAGACCTTCCTTTGCCAAGCCAAATGAAGCAAATAAAATTTTCTTTCGACCAGCTCTCATGTCTTCAATGGCAAGCTCACGTTCTGCCTTTCCCTTCTTGCTGGTCATGCTTCCATCAATCATCGCCGATATTTCTTTCAATTCATCCGGTAACATCTTTCTTATATTTCTCAACTGCTCCAATCTGCTTGCCAGCACCAGACAGGAATGACCATTTTGACTGATCAGATCATTCACAATCAGCTCATTACGCTCCCGGCTTTCTCCCAAATAGGAAAGCAACTCATTGTAAACCAGTGTTCCATCGGTATCCAGACAGCTTCTGTTGATTTCTATTCCAGTATCTCGCCGACAGACTCGCACCTGCATCGTCTTATCTGCTACTGCCTCATCTGGCACTCTGTAAATCACCGGTCCCAAAACTGCAAATGTGCTCTTGATCATTCCATCAGAACGATGCACCGTAGCAGAAAGACCATATTTATATCTCGCTGCCAGATTGTTCATGACCTTATAAAACATTGTCACCTGTGTAGGAGATCCTGCCAGTCGGTGACACTCATCTACAATGATGACATCCCACGTCTTTCGGAATTGATTCAGATCCAATTTGCTGAGCGTCTGGACTGTCGCAAAAGTCATATGACTGCCAATCTGAACCTTTCCCGCCGTAATCGTTCCCAAAATCTCCGAAGGTAAATACTGCTCCGCCCTGTTCTTTGACTGCGAAAGAAGATCTTGAGTATGCGTAATCCACAAAACCCTACGTTTTAGTTTCGTTGCCAGCGCAATCCCCATCTGTGTCTTTCCAGAACCGCAGGGGCTCTGTAAAATCCCACAGCTTGCATGTTTCATTGCCTCGACAGCCTCTTCTTGGTAGTCATACAGAGAAACATCACCCTGATAATCTAAAATCCCATTGTCTGCCAAATCTACGCTGATCTGATCCTCTTTCCCAAGAAACTGTCGGATCTGCTTTCCTACTCCAACTGGCAGAATCAGATTCGTTCCTTCCACGCGATACAACCACAAGAACTCTGCCGTATTTCCAGTCCATAAGCCTCTGCGCTTTCTGTTTGCATACTCAGGATTCCGAACAACCATATTCTCTTCACACCATTCAAGCAAGTTTTTTGGAATGCTCCCTTGAATTTGGATCTCACTGCCAATCACAACTCGCAATTTTCTCACCGCCTTCCTGCCGGCCGCAGTAGCGAAGCCATCTTTCAAGATCAAAACCGAACAGCTCGCATCCAGTACGGTCAATGCGCTTCATTCCGTTGTTCCGCGAAATCTCCAACTGCCAGTAATCCACCAGAAAGATCTCTCCACTGGCGAAGCGAATAGCAAACTTTCCACGGCTATTCCCTGTCATCTCAAACATTCTCATCGCATTAAGCTGATTTTCTTCCATGCGACGCAGTTCAAAGAAGTCTCCCTGACAGTCCTTACAATCAATCAGGTATGTAATTCCATTTCTGGCAACAACCATATCACACGGCTGTCCATTCTTATTATCCTGAAACAGGTGCACCCAGAAGCCTTCCGCTGCCAGCCGGACTGCAAAGTCTTTTTCAAACTGTGTACCGGCACTCTTATTGCTGATTTTCATCATTTTTCTCCTCTTATAGTCAGTAGTCCAACCTTTTTCCCTAGTTATCCAACCATCAGTCCAACCAGAAAAGCACCCGCAAACCCTTGATTTTATTAATGGTCCAACCGTCCAACCAAAAATCCGCTTATATACACCTATATTTTTAGAGAAAAAATAATTTTAATTTTTTTCGCTCCATATAATATATATAAATAGGTTGGACTAGTTGGACAGGTTGGACTATATATTAAAAAGCCTTATTTCATGCGGGTTTCAGAGTCCAACCTTGAGTCCAACCTTGACGATTAAGGGTTGGACTTTCAATTAAACGGTAATTTTTCCTGTTCTTCGTCGATCTCCATAAATCCATCTTTATCTGTGGTATCATCATCTTGAGGCAACACAAATTTTATATAACTCGACTTAATGCCATATACTTTCGTATTGTGAACAAATTTGCCCTGCGGTGTCTTTTTCAGATAGCCTTTCTCAGCCCACTTCTTACTCACTGCTGTGTAATCAAATCCATTCTGATCCAAATATGCCAACAGCACATCTCTGTTTACGACCAGCAGATCTGTCTTTTCGTCGTGTTTGCCCCACACTTCCCCTCTGTTTGGGGAATTTTCTGCCTTTGGATCTTCAAAACGGATTGGATTCTTCGCTACCCAGTTCAATACCTGCTGGTAGGCGCGCTCTGCCACGTCTACGTCCTTTGCACTTTGCAAATATCGCTTCACCTGTGACACCCGCAAGGGCTCTTCTCCCGTGAAGAACAGTTTTATTGCAATCTCATCTGCAAGTAAGATACAAGACATTGCCATTGCCTGCTTGTCCGTGGTATCCACCTTGCACAGCTCATCAAAAATCTCCCGATACCTGCTCACAAGATAAGCCGTCTGACTTTCCTGTATGTATTCCACGAACTTTCTTCCTGCGAATCCATAGTTTTCTTGAACTATACTGCTGACATAGTGACCGTCCGGCACCAGCGGACCGTCTATTGCAATTTCAATAACGCGGTTTTTTGATCCGCCACCGGAGTTTACCTTCGTGATCGGCTCCTCGCCGGTGAAAATAAAGCTGTTTTTCCATGTCTTGGTATCTTCTACACCGCCATATGCCCTTGCGCGACCACGATCAACACCCTCCGTGATCTGATAAATCAGCTGATCAAAATTTCCCTGCCACTTATCTTTGATCGTCTGCAACTCATCACCTGCAAACGGAATACTACAAAGAAATGCTGCATTGCGCATAATGGCATTCTTGGTCATATTCATCGTCTTGACCAGACCACCCATTCTGGGATTTCCCCATATTGACATTGCAACCATCAGAGCCACTGTTTTACAGGTTCCTGTCGTTCCCCAGACATGAAGTACAAATGGCAGCACCTTCAAAGGTTCCAAAAGCACCGAAGCAAAGCTCGTTGCCATCATCATTCTCAACGGCAAATTCTTCCGCAAACCACTGCACAGCTCTTTCCAAACTTCAAAGCTACCCTTATTCCGAATATTTTTAAAGATAGCTTCATAATCAGCTTCGCCTTCATATCGAATATCCTCTGCATACGGAGTAAAGAAAGATCCTACCCATCCCAAACGATTAATTGATTTCTTTGGGTCCATAATCACTGGATTCATACCGACACAGTCCGAAATATAGCGCACCATACTCTTTGCATTGTCGCTGGTAACTTCAATTCCAAACTGGCTCAGGGCATCTACAATCTTATTTGCATTAGCGCATACGCTACGGTCTACCGTAATTTTCTGCCATGTTGCCGACTTGTAATATGCCAACGTAATGCGTTCCTGCGCAGTATCCACGTTCTTGAGGATCTCCACCGGAATAATCGGATGACTGCACGCCCAAACTTGCATAGGTTGTGCATTTTTGTCATATCGAATCGTCCTAACACCCAGATCATCAACTGTCCATTCTCCGCATCCCAGCTCTATTGGCTGATCAGTTGCTTTCGTCTTCTGACCGGTTTGTCTCTGACTCTGTGAGTAATCCATTACAAAGGCTTTGTAGATATTATCAAACTCTCGTCTTCTCTTTATTTTATCAGCGCATCTTCTCAGTGACTCGAGAAACTGTGCTCTCTCTACAAAGTCCTCGATTTCGAAGACTTTATAAAATACTTCATCAGGAATCTCCTGATCTGGTTTCAGGTTGCTCAAGCCATCCAGCAATTCTTCCTTCGATTTTTCCAATCTCCCTCACCACCTTTTTATCTGCGTATACCTTTTCTGGACACTCTTCCAGGCAGTCGATCAGGTATTGCACATACGTCAAATTTCCAAGTCCCTCCCAGAAATGCTCATCTCGATTGCGAATCGAATCGCAAAGCAATCCGTAGTATGCAAGCAAGTACATCTTCGCTTTTTCAATAAACTGCTTTTGCTCCTGCCTTTTATTTTGCTTTAACTTTGCCTCCCGTTTTTCACGATATGTAACCGGATCTGTGATTTCCACTGCAAATGCCTCTGCCAGCTCCTTTGCTGCCTGCTGATTCCCTATTCCCTGATACTTTGCCACAAAGCTGATCTGATCACCGCCAACGCCACAGGCGAAACAGTAAAATCCTTTTCCGTTCGGATAAACTTTTAAGCTCGGTCTCTTATCATGATGAAAGGGGCATAAGCACAGCCCCTTTTGATTCATGCGCAAGCCGTAGTGCTCTACGACTTGCTGCATACTTACAGATTCTTTTACTTTCTGGAACAGCTCCGGATCACTTTTACATGAACGGAATGCCTTCATCACCTGAACCCTCCGGAATGTTCATAAACCCATCACCAACAGAACTTGGCGTTCCCGCTTCCTTCGTTGCATCCGGAAGCAACTCATCATCCGGAACTTTTGCCTCTGCCAATCCTTCAAGACTGCGAATCTGAAACAGCTCCGTGACAAATGCCTCGTTTCCTGTCTGCGTCTCATACTGTCTGCGCCGGAAGACTCCGCCGAACTTCTTTCCTGTCAGAGTCTTCTCGTTCCCATCCAGATCCCACTGGAAAGTGAAATTGTTTGATCTCTCAATCGCTGTGATGATTCCTTTCAACCACGGCAGACCCTTTCCTTCCATGTTCTGCTTAAACACACCATGCCATTTCGCGTTGGCACCGTTCCGAGCCTTATCGCTCTCAAAAGCCTTCTTGTAGAAATCCTTGTACTCCCCTTCTGCAATGTCATACAGAATCACAAGCTGAAGATTTCTGTTCTTGGATTCCTGCGTTGCAACCTGCTTAATTACACATACATACTTACCCTTCGGCAGGCTCTGCACCTCACCTGTATATGCCATCGCCTCATCATAGCCCTGCGGTTTCTTAATCATTCTTATTTTCCTCCTGAGTCTTATATTTTTCCCATCCGTAAAAATCGCGGATCGTATCGTCAACCAATTTCAGGTTGTTCTCAATTTCAGAGTCTTCAAACATTTCTTCCGGAGTCTTCGTAATATCAGAGCCATCCGTAACTGTCCGGAAGAAATGCTTTCCAGTTGCATCACTCATACACCGGATGCAGATCGTGACCATTCCCTCCATACAAACCTTCTGATCCAACAGCTTCCCCAACGTTTTCAGGCGCACCGTTCCAGAATCATCCTGATCTTCATGCATCATGATATAGACAATTACATCAATTGGAAGTTCTCGTTTCACACGCTGTACAATGTTATACATTACATCCGCAATGTCGTTATACATGTCGAACTGAGAGTTTCCTTTCTTGATCCGGTGATTCGCCATAAACAGATGCGTCATAATGTAACCTGCATCGTCAATCACTACCACCTTCTTTTCAGATTTCTTCGCCCACGCAATAATCTTGTCCGGGTCATCCGTGAACCCTGTTGTCACAAATCTCTTGCGGAACGGTAACTCTTTGCGCTCTGTATTCAGCAACAGCACCTCATTCTCATCGAAAAACTTCAGACTCCGGCTCTTTCCAGAGCCAGATTTCCCATAAATTAAAACCGGTAATCCCATAATGCCCTCCTATCTGATCCTCAAGCTCTCGCCACGCGGTGCCAAATGCGCCCACTCAGCCACATGCTCCGACAGAAACTGACGGATCGCTGTGTTATTTGGTACTGCTGGCTGAGGAATCAAGTACTCTTCCGGAATCTTTTCCGGCTCGTCAATTACAAGGGGCTGTAAGCCACCATTCTTCTGAATATTGAACGAGAACAATTCCGTCCTAAATTTAGTCTTGCCCGTCTCTCGCATACAGAATTCCAGATTTGCCTTGAGCGCCTCACGTCTTCCTTTCATTGTCTTCACTCTCATCGCCAGACGAGTCATCTCTTTTTCTGCACCCTCAATAAAAGCATCTACTCCGGCAATGATCTTGGCATAGCTGTCTGCCTTAACCTCAATCTCACCCCATACAGCATCCATCGTGTCCTTAAGGACCTGCTCGTCCACTTCCGGATCATAGAGCATCTCTTCCAGAATCTTGTATTTCTCTGTTAATTCATAAAGTACCATCTTGCTTTTCTCCTTATCTGCCTTTATAATGAAAGGGAACTATCTATGTAAGATATCCTTTCTGCCCCGCGTAGCGCCTACTACGTCGGGGCTTTTTCTTTAGCGCACCAGCGAAATTGCCAGCCACGCACCCAGCGCCATCAGCGCCGACGCTCCGGTCGCCCCGATCAGCAGACACTGGAAGATTGCCAGCAGGTCAATGCCCTCTCTCGGTGTGCTTGTGCATGTCACAACAGACAGCTCTCCCTCTTTCTTACCCTCGACACTTTTAATCTGCGATGTTCTCTTCATCATCTTTCTGCTCCTTTCCCTTCCATACATACCCTGTAAGTTCCCACAATAATTTAGGGCTTACATAATAATTGGTTTTCTTGTTGCGATCCAACTGCTTCATGCTTGTGACCAGTTGCTTCTCCTGAGTGGCTTTTCCGATCGGAAGCCACCCGGAGATAATGCCCGCCTGTACCCACGTCGCATCTTTTCCCATTACCTTCGCCACCACGGACACCGGCACGCTACCGATGCCAAACTTAGGCAGATGTACCGCCGATACAAGGCTCCGGCAGACGTGTTCTGCAATCTCTTTGGACTGCGTCAAGTCTTTTACATTGTTATCCATTGCCCACACCTCCTTTCGTTGCTTTTTCTGTGCTCCTGCCTTATACTGCACTCACAGGCTCCTGCCAGAGCCGAGTACAATAGAAAGGAAATACAACATGAAACTTAATCCTGATTGCATTCGTGATATTCTGATTTCCGTAGAATTAGAAACATCTTTGAATACTCACATTCGTTTCACTCCAGGCAAAATGCCATCTACACTTGCTCAATATTCAGATGATGTTATTTTTTACCATGTAAAGCAGTGTGAATTATCTGATCTTTTCGGCGGAAAAACATACTGGTTTCTCGATGGTGGATGCATGGTGCAATATCTCTCACCATCAGGTCACCAGTTTCTTTCTGATATTCGTTCGGATAACAATTGGAGCAAAACCAAAGAAATTGCAAATACGGTGGGTTCTGAATCCATTTCAGCCATCAAGGATATTGCTACCGGTGTTATTTCTTCTCTGATTCAGAAACAACTCGGTCTGTTGTAACCAACATTTTCACCAAAAGCTCCGCCGTACCGCCATTATCGGCGGAGTATTTCAAACAATAATCCGTTACACCCGGAATTTCTTCGCCATCCAAGAATAACCGCCCAGCAGAATCAATGAGTACTCTTTTCAGTGCCATTCTTCCTCACCTCCTTTAATTGGTTGGTTCGCTTTACACTGCTTTTTTTGCTTCCATAAGCGGTAAGATCTTTCTCTGCTTCAAGAGTTCATAGAGAAACAGTCTCCCCTTCTGAGTCCAGTAAGAATGCTCTCTGGAATGCTGTACTCCATCTGCATCCGCATAGTTGTGTGTCTTGGTCTTTAAATACCCGTTTCCCTGATACTTGGAATACAAAACCCAGACGCCACCCTGATTAAACTGAACACCCAACTCGTGAAGCATTGCATTGAACCCCTTCGCCGACATTCCGTAGTCCTTTGCGATTACGGTCGTCGCGATCAGCTCCTTACACTGAAGAATCATGTCGTAGTAAGAAGCCTTAGGCTGAAGCTCCTCGATCACCTTCTGCTGTTCCAGCACCTGACCACCAAGGAACTGACATCGGTCTTTCAGGCTGTTGATCGTCTGATCTGCCATACGGAGCGCCCGGGCAAACACCTGCTCCGGTGTGTTCCACGCTTTTTCCAGTGCCAGAAAATACTCACGGTACTGTCTGCCCTTTTCGCTACGCTGGATCATGCAGATCTGCTTCGCCATGTCGACGGAAATGTTGTAATCTGTTACAGGACGACCACCCTGCTCAGAGGTTTTTTCCAAAATTGGAAAAAACTCATTCCCCGACGAAAAACCATATTCACACATACGATCAAACCATGTTGTGAAATTGCTCTTGATCTCCAGTCCCTCATGTAACTTTCTCGCTGATACGGTCGGACCATCCGCGCCGTATGTAACATTGATTAATTCGTTCATGTTTATTACGCCTCCTTTTTGAAATTTTGATTTTCAAAACAAAATTCTTGCTTTTCTATTTAACTCTCGGTAAAATATAAAGGTAACTTTTAACCATTACCGAGGAAATTCTATGTGTAAAAGAAATGATTTACAGTTCGCTCTTGAGCAATTCAATAAACAACTCAGCCAACTTGAAACTCTTCTCATGAGTCCTTTTCGTGATGTACTTAATTCATATTCAAAAGCATGGGTAATTGCTTTCAACGAAGCACTTCAACCTGCCATTGATCGAATAGAAGAAAATTTTTTACCTCTTGCGGACTCACTGAAAAACCAAAACAATCTCCTTTGTTCTCAGTTGCTGGAAACGCTTGATCCTTTGCTATTATCGATTGCTTCCATCCGAATAACTCCTGAACATGTCGAAATCCCTGTAACTTTGATCCCTGATAACTTTGATTGTGATGAAGAATTAAATTCAGCACCACATCAAGATTCTGTTGTTAAATTGCCATCCGAAAAAGCCTTATCGTTGATCGGTATGTTGATATCGATTCTTATCTACATCGCTTCATATATTCAAAGCCAATCTCCTACGGCATGGCAAGAGCAATACCATCAAGAAGAGATTGATCTTCAGCGCAAGCAATACGATGCTATTACAGAAGAAGTCGAATATCTAAAAGCTATTTACGATCAGCTGAGTGCTCGTTCAGAAGACTATACAAAATGTCCCGCTTCAGATGATCGCTCAAATTCTCAGCCAGCCGAGTCATATCCCGCTCCTGCTGAATTACCGCATTCCACAAACTCTGATTTGCCTGGCGAATCTGAACCGCAGTCAGAAGCTGACTAATTGCGATCGAAAGGAGAATCCACATTTTCCACTCTGGGAAAGATGGATTCTTTTTCTTGTTCTCCTCATCCATTACATCACCTCCTCATTTGGTAATCTGGGCTTTAAGAAGAAATCGGTATTTACTTTAAGCGCACCACAGATCAATGCATATTCCTCTAATGTGAGTTTGCGATTTTCGTTTAAAGCAAGATTCAGTTTTGCCAAATTAAGCCCTGCTCTCTTTCCGACATATGCCTGCGAAATCCCATTTTCATCTAAATACGCTTTGATTCTCAGTCCCACTCCCATTTTGTTTCTCACCTCCTTTAGTATCTTTAAAAGTTACTCTTTAGCAAAAAAAATTGAAGCCGGATCATCGATATGAAGTTCATCTATCATAATTTGAATCTCATCGCTTCCGAATACTCCTAATTTCATTTTTTCATAAAATGTTTTCGGGGTAATTCCAATTTTCAATGCCATTGCAGACTGCGAAAGTCCGTTTTTTGCAATAATTCCTCTCAACTCATCTGTTTTAATCACGCTTTTCACCTCCTTGGTAACTTTTCAAGATACTTATATAATATCACATTTTTGTAACTTGTCAAGATATTTTTTATTGATTTTATAACATTTTTGTGCTATTATTAAGTTACTTTAAAGGAGGGTCTTGCATGACAGTTGGTGAACGATTAAAACAACTACGCGAAAAAGCAGGTATAAGTCAAGTTGATCTTGCTACAAAAATTAATGTATCAAAACAAACTCTTTATAAATATGAAAATAGTATAATTACTAATATACCATCAGATAAAATTGAAGATGTCGCCAAGATATTAAATGTTTCTCCTTCTTATATAATGGGCTGGACTCAATACGATGAGAACTGTGCTGGAAGAGAAGCCTCTGACGAAAAAGTCATGAAATTCCATGGACCCGAAAAACAGCTCATGGAAAATTACAAACAGCTTTCCGATACAAATAAGAAAAAAGTTGTTGATTACTCCGGTAATCTCTTGAAAATACAGAAAATGGAGGAAGAACAATACCTGATACCACAGGCAGCGCATGAACGCACAGATACTACCGTGACCGCTGAAATGGTAAAACATGACGACGACATTATGAACGACCCTGATTTCTGATAAGGCGGTGATCGCGTGAGCTACGAAGAATTACTTATGGAAGCCGATGCTTCTGGACTTATGGTAAAAGAAAAACCTCTTTTAGCAAGTGATGGGCGCGTGAACGGATATAAAATTGCAATCCGGCAAACTATCCCTACACTCCGCCAAAAGGCAGATGTGCTGGCAGAAGAACTAGGACATTACCACACTTCTGTCGGTCGCATCGTGGAACAGGATAATGCCAATGCCAGAAAACAGGAACAAATTGCTCGGCTCTGGGCTTACAACAAGCGCATCGGTCTTTCCGGCATCATCCAAGGATACCGCCGACACTGCCAAAACCGTCATGAGCTGGCGGAGTGCTTGGAAGTTTCCGAGGAGTTTCTGAAGGAAGCGCTCGAGTGCTATCGCGAAAAGTACGGATGTTCTGTCGAAGTGGATGGATACATAATTTTGTTTGAGCCGGTGCTGACCGTAATTGAGAAGCTGTGATCTGACGTTTTGTTGACGTCAACAAACCATTCTTCCCACTCAGGAAAAATGGTCGGAGCAATCTCGTGAGTATCTCGTGATTTCGCGGGGTATTTCACGAGATAAACCGTATGGAATTCCAGACGGTTTGCAAACAATAATATTGAATTTTTAGAAAGGATGTGTTTTTTATGATGTACCCATACATGACACTAAATGATGATACCGAGATCACGCACTCCGAGATGCATCCGGATGGTCGAGTAAAAGTTTATATTGAAACACCAGACGAAAAGGATGGTTTTCATGATGCAACTTGCTATCTTCCTGACTATACATGGGAAAGTATTCATGGATATTCCGAACAAGAAATGGAACATTTTAAGCGTCTGATTCAAGATAATGCTCATCTTATCATGGAGTTTGCGCAAGAAGGAGGCGTATTAAATGCCTCAAATTTTTAGGATTGGATCATACACTGTTTACTTTTGGTCAAACGAGGGGAACCCCTTAGAGCCAGTTCATGTGCATATTGCAGAAGGAAGACCTTATCAGAACGCTACCAAGGTCTGGATCACAAAAACTGGTCATGCTTTTCTTTGCAACAATAATTCAAAAATTCCACCTAAAATTCTTCGCGGAATTTTGAGAATGATCGAAGCAAACAGCACTAAAATTATAGAGCAATGGACAGAGCAATTTAACGATCGAACATTTTTCTGTTAAATTGTGAAAAAACCGCCCGGTGCTACCAACACCGAACGGCTTTTGATAAATTCTCTTGCCAGATCGCTCCGGAAGAAAATTCAGACTTAGAACACCTGAATTATATCATTCTTGGAGCGTCCTGGCAAGGGGGCGTATTTCTTTTACCCATTTTTCAGTTTTCTACGAAAGGACGGATACTATGGCGCTTATAAAATGTCCGGAATGTGATTTGCAAGTGAGTGACAAGGCGATCTCCTGCCCGCACTGCGGTTATCCCCTGAACCAGAAAGTTGTCACCCAGCAGACCCGCACTTCATCCAAGCATCGCCGTCTTCCCAACGGTTTCGGATCAATTACCCAAGTCCGGAACAGAAACCTTCGCAACCCTTTTCTTGCTCGTATCTGCGTCGGAAGAAACGAACTCGGAAGATACATTCTCAAATCTCTGAAACCGCAGTGTTATTTTGCGACCTACAACGAAGCCTACCAGGCACTCATGGAATATAATAAGAATCCTTATGATTTGGATGATGATATTACGGTTGAGGCGCTGTATGAACGATGGTCCGCGCTCTATTTTGAACAGATCACCGACGCCGCCCGCCGAACCGTCACTTCCGCATGGGCTTACTGCTCCGCTGTGTATGGACTCCGAGCGAAAGATCTTCGAGCACGACATATAAAAGGTTGTATGGAAGAAGGTTTCCGAATCGAAACCAGAGGATCTAAAAAGGGTGAAAAAGTATATCCCAGCGCCGGTATGAAATCTCGAATCAAATCCCTGTTCAATCTTCTGCTTGACTATGGGCTGGAATATGAAATTGTGGATAAGAATTATGCAAGAACATTTGATGTTTCCGAAGACATCGTAAAAGAAAAAGAGAATGCTACGAAACCTCACATTATATTTTCTGAGGAAGAAATGCAGATCTTATGGCAACACGCCGATGATACAAAATACGCTGACTGGGTTCTGATGCAATGCTATATGGGATGGAGACCGCAGGAGCTTGCAACACTCCGGCTGGATGAGATTGATCTGGATCAGTGGTATATGCAGGCGGGAATGAAGACACCGGCTGGAAAACAGCGCATCGTTCCAATCCACACCAAGGTCCGTGATTTTGTCCGGAAAAATTATGATTTTGCGATCTCGATCGGCAGTGAATACCTGCTGAATGACAAGGGGCAGACGCATGCCGGCTCCTGGAAGCTCACCTATGACAAGTACGCCAAGCGATTCGATAAGGTCATCGCCCAGCTCCAACTAAACCCGGAGCATCGCGCACATGATCCGCGAAAAACTTTCATAACCCGATGCAAAAAAGCCGGCGTTGATGAGTATGCTCTGAAGGAAATGGTTGGACACTCCATCAAAGATATTACCGAGTCGACCTATACGGTTCGTGATCTGGAATGGTTGCGATCTGACCTCGAAAAAATGCAATGAATTACCACGTCTGAAGTCTCCGTTTCCTACGCCATCAGGCGTGGTTTCCAAAAGACTACGATAAGTGGCTTATGGCTATTCACAAAGCCCTATCCCAATGGGATTACTTTTTAGCATTCACCCACGTCTAAATCCGATTGGTCAGGCGTGGTACTCTGCGATTTTGATAGGGACGTTTTTCAACGTCCCTATCTTTGTTCTCTTGGTGTGCAAGTGTGGTATACAAGTAATCGACAAGTACTATACAAGTCTTGTACATTTTTCTGCATTTTCACACTTTCCCACACCCTTATAAACGGCTTAAATCCGTTGTTTTTAGAACTTGCCAGCCTTAGCTGCTTCCTCTACGGAAACTGCTACTGCTACGGTAGCACCTACCATCGGGTTATTACCCATTCCGATCAGACCCATCATCTCTACGTGAGCCGGAACGGAAGAAGAACCTGCGAACTGTGCATCAGAGTGCATACGACCCATGGTATCGGTCATTCCGTAGGAAGCCGGACCAGCTGCCATGTTATCCGGATGCAGGGTACGTCCAGTACCACCACCAGAAGCTACGGAGAAGTATTTCTTACCCTTCTCCTGGCACTCCTTCTTGTAGGTACCAGCTACCGGATGCTGGAAACGGGTCGGGTTGGTGGAGTTACCAGTGATGGAAACGTCAACGCCTTCCTTCCACATGATTGCAACACCCTCACGAACGTCATTTGCACCATAGCAGTTTACCTTAGCGCGCAGACCCTCGGAGTAGGACTTTCTCCACAGCTCTTTTACTTCGCCGGTGTAGTAATCCATCTGGGTCTCTACATAGGTGAAGCCGTTGATACGGGAGATGATCTGTGCCGCATCCTTGCCCAGACCATTCAGGATAACACGCAGAGGTTTCTGACGAACCTTGTTTGCCTTCTCTGCGATACCGATAGCACCCTCTGCTGCTGCGAAGGACTCATGTCCAGCCAGGAAACAGAAGCAGTCAGTGGTCTCTTCCAGAAGCATCTTACCCAGATTACCATGGCCCAGACCTACTTTACGCTGATCAGCAACAGATCCCGGAATACAGAAAGCCTGAAGACCCTCACCGATTGCTGCTGCTGCATCTGCTGCACGACGGCAACCCTTCTTGATTGCGATTGCTGCACCTACGGTGTAAGCCCACTTTGCGTTCTCGAAACAGATCGGCTGAATAGCCTCAACCTGCTTGTATACGTCCAGACCTGCGTCCTTGGTAATCTTCTCTGCTTCCTCGATAGAAGCGATGCCATAGCTGTTTAATACTGCATCAATCTGCTTGATGCGTCTCTCATATGATTCAAATAATGCCATGATGACTTGTCTCCTCCTTCAAATTCGTTCGTTTACGCCTGTCTCGGATCGATGATCTTAACTGCATCTGCGATACGGCCGTACTGACCCTTTGCCTTCTCGTAAGCGGTGGTCGGGTCATCACCCTTCTTAATAAAGTCGGTCATCTTGCCGAAGTTCACGAACTGATAGCCGATGATCTGATCATCAGCATCCAAAGCGATGCCGGTTACATATCCCTCAGCCATCTCCAGGTAACGAGGACCCTTCTTCAGAGTGCCATACATGGTACCAACCTGGGAACGAAGACCCTTACCAAGATCCTCAAGACCTGCACCGATCGGAAGACCATCCTCAGAGAATGCACTCTGGGTTCTGCCGTATGCGATCTGAAGGAACAGCTCTCTCATAGCGGTATTGATTGCATCACAAACAAGGTCGGTGTTCAGAGCCTCCAGAACAGTCAGTCCCGGAAGAATCTCAGCTGCCATTGCTGCGGAGTGAGTCATGCCGGAGCATCCGATGGTCTCAACCAGAGCCTCCTGAATAATGCCCTCTTTCACGTTAAGAGTCAACTTACAAGCACCCTGCTGAGGAGCGCACCAGCCAACACCATGTGTCAGACCGGAAATGTCTCCCACCTGTTTAGACTGTACCCATTTTGCCTCCTCCGGAATCGGAGCAGCACCATGATGCACGCCCTGAGCGACGGTGCACATTTCTTCTACTTCCTGTGAATAAATCATGTCAAAACTCCTTTCAACTATGTAATCTCATAAAGTACGCGCCATAAGGTCGCGCTGTATGGTACTGCGCTTCTGTTTGACCCCGCAGTCTGACGCCACACAACCGTCTCTTTATTACTCATCGTACTTGATCATATTTTCTCATAAAACGACAATTTCGTCCAGTGTTTTTTACCATTTTCCCTAAAATACCCCCTGACGAAAAACAAAGGCAAAAATGATAATTTTTCAACACTTTTGCTTATTGACATTTTTCTAACAATCTGCTTACGCCGAGATTGTATCTCTCTGCCTCCTGCGCTGTCTGCTTTTTAGACATCTCTATGCATTCTCCGTAACCGCTTCCCCGTATACCACATCGCGCTTTCTCGGCAGATAGGCATCCACCGTCCGCACCGCAAGTCCCGTCTTGAAGGCAATCTCCTCCCGTGTCACTCCCATCTGATATAAATGTAGGATTCTTCGATGCAAATCACTCGTCGCAATCCCGTGTGTTGCTAACGTCTTCACAATCCGGCACCAGCTGTATCCGGTCTCCCTCTCCACCTTTTTTACCGAGTTCGTTTCCTCGTAGCTGTCCAGAATCATCTTGTCAATACTCATTCGGATCTCCTGCCTTCCTTTATTGCCTATCTCTTGGGTCTCTATTCCTTGCAATGTATTACTTGCTTATCTGCAAGCAATACATTGCAATCATTTTTAAAATACAGAAAAAACATGTCCAAACTGTGTCTACTTTGTGATTTTTTTCTCCGCAATCCCTCCAGACTCCCAAATCTTTCAAAAATAAAGTCGATACTATTTCCAAATCAAAGCAATGCTTATGGGAACGTTTCGCACATTCTTGCGCCGAGGCGCGGTTGCTTCGGCAACCATCTACTCCTGCGCCGAGTGCGCATCTTCGTTCCACTGCGGTCGGTGCATAACAAGCGCCACTGGCGCTTTGCACCCCTGCGGAGCATTTTTTGTTTCATAGGACGTAATTTCCTATGAAACAAGAAAAAGCAGGAGCCAAGTCATGTCTCCATGATCCTGCTCCTGCTTTTTATCACGTTTGATTATCACATTTAATCGCACGTTTCCACATTTTGTATTATCACACTTTATGTTATCGCATTTTGTGTTATTACACTTTGTGTTCCCGCACTTTATATGGCTGCCATCTTCAAGTCGATGATCGCATTTTATCGCAAATACTCGTTTGCTTTGCTTATGCATTCTGGTGCTTCTTGGTCAGGTACTCGTGAATACCCTTTGCGCCGTGCCTTCCAGCTTCCATTGCAAGGATAACGGTAGCAGCTCCGGTAACGGCATCTCCACCTGCAAATACGCCCTCGCGGGAAGTCTGACCATTCTCCGGCTCAGCAACGATACAGCGACGCTTGTTGATCTCAAGACCCTCTGTCGTATTAGAGATCAGCGGGTTCGGGGAAGTACCGAGTGACATGATAACCGTGTCCACATCCATCACATACTCAGATCCCGGAACCTCAACCGGACGACGTCTGCCGGATGCATCCGGCTCGCCAAGCTCCATCTTGATCACTTTGATGCCCTTTACCCAGTCGTTCTCATCCGTCAGGATCTCAACCGGATTCGTCAGCAGATCGAAGATGATGCCCTCTTCTTTTGCGTGGTGAACTTCCTCAGCTCGCGCCGGAAGCTCAGCCTCACTACGACGGTATACGATATGAACCTCAGCGCCGAGACGCAGAGCGGTACGGGCAGCATCCATTGCTACGTTTCCACCGCCGACAACGGCAACTTTCTTTCCTGCAACAATCGGGGTATCGTAATCGTCGCGGAATGCCTTCATCAGGTTGTTTCTCGTCAGGTACTCATTCGCAGAGAAGACTCCGTTTGCATTCTCACCCGGGATTCCCATGAAACGCGGAAGTCCTGCACCAGAACCGATGAAGACTGCCTCAAAGCCTTCCTCATCCATCAGCTCGTCGATCGTCACAGATTTTCCGATCACGACATCGGTCTCAATCTTAACACCGAGTTTCTTTACGTTCTCCACCTCACTGCGGACAACCGTGGACTTCGGAAGACGGAACTCCGGAATACCGTAAGTCAGTACTCCGCCCGGCTCATGAAGTGCCTCAAAGATCGTCACATCGTAACCAAACTTTGCGAGATCACCTGCACAGGTCAGACCGGACGGACCGGAACCGACTACTGCAACTTTGATGCCATTCTTCTCCTCCGGTGCCTTCGGAACGAAGCCATGCTCTCTCGACCAGTCAGCTACAAAACGCTCCAGTTTACCGATGGAGATCGGCTCACCCTTGATACCGCGAACACACTTGCCCTCACACTGGCTCTCCTGTGGGCACACACGTCCACAGACTGCCGGAAGTGCGGAAGACTCTGCGATCACATTTGCTGCTCCCTCGTAGTCTCCCTCCTGTACCTTTGCGATGAATCCCGGAATGTTGATCGAAACCGGGCATCCGTCTACGCAGTGTGGCTTCTTACACTTTAAGCAGCGGGTAGCCTCCTCGATTGCCTCATCCACATTATATCCGTAACAAACCTCTTCAAAATTTGTTGCTCGCACTTTCGCATCCTGCTCTCTAACAGGAACTTTCTTTAAAACGTCCATACTTGTCCTCCGATCCATTCTGTAACTCTGTCTGTTCCCGTTTTGGTTAGTTGCAGTTTCCACAGCCACCGTGATGGGTATCGCCTTCCTGCACTTTGAGCATAGCGCGTCCCTCCTCGGTTCTGTACATCTGCTGGCGCTTCATCGCCTCATCAAAGTTCACCAGATGACCGTCAAACTCCGGTCCGTCTACACATGCGAACTTGACCTCATCACCCACAGTCAGACGGCAGGCTCCGCACATGCCAGTTCCATCTACCATGATCGGGTTCATGCTGACGATCGTCGGAATATTCAGTTCCTTTGTCAGTTTGCATACAAATTTCATCATGATCATCGGTCCGATTGCAACGCAGACATCGTAGTGATTTCCCTGTGTCTCAACCAGATCCTTGATCACATCCGTTACCATTCCTTTTCTCACATAAGAGCCATCATCGGTTGTAATGTAAAGATTGCCGGCAACTTCCTTCATCATATCTTCCAGAATCAGGAGTTCTTTGTTCTTTGCACCCACAATGACATCCACATCGATGCCATGCTCATGCATCCATTTTACCTGAGGATAAACCGGAGCCGTACCAACACCGCCCGCAACGAACAGATACTTCCGGTCTTTTACCTCTTCCAGATCTTCCTTCACAAACTCAGACGGCTGTCCTAAAGGTCCGACCACATCCTCAAAGGAATCTCCTGCCTGAAGTTTGGACATCTTGTAAGTAGATGCTCCCACAACCTGAAATACGATTGTAAGGATGCCTGCTTCCCGGTCAAAGTCGCAGATGGTCAGCGGGATTCTCTCACCCTTCTCATCCATCTTCACGATCACGAACTCACCAGGCTGGCAGGATCTGGCTACCCGCGGTGCTTCCACATCCATCAGGTAAATCTTCTCCGCCAGCTTCTCTGCTTTCAATATCTTATACATTCTTCAACCTCCTGCTATTTGTATCTTGCTGACACATCTTACATCTCAAGTATTATCATTTTATCACTAAACACGAGTTGACACAATAGCCGAGGCTGTTTTTGTTAAAATTTTAGCAACTATTGCGTTTTTTCTGAAAATATTTTTTACAAAATTCATTATACGCTCAGATCTTTTATTTTTCTCTCCGGTAAAGGCGATAGGTATAGCAGAGGTCAAAATAGGTCTGCTCATCGCTCTCTGAGACGAGCTTCCATCCGTTCGCCTCCTCGAGTTTTGGCAAAAATGTATCTGCTGAATAGGTGAAATCAATCCAGGTCACATCCGCCTCGGTGCAGTACGGAAGAAACTGCCGGTAAATACTCTCCCCGCCGATCACGCTCACCTGATTTTCCGGAACATCTTTGACTGCCTCAAGTGCCTCCTCGACGCTGTGACAGACAACTGCATTTTTCACCTTGTAATCCTTGTTGTTTGTCAGAATCACATTCATTCTTCCATAGAGGGGCTGTTGTCCGGGCAGACTCTCAAACGTCTTTCTTCCCATGATGATCGCACCGCCGATCGTCTGATCGCGGAATCGTTTCTGATCCTGAGGAATGCTCACGAGAAGTTTTCCCTGATTTCCGATCGCCCAGTGGCGATCCACTGCTGATATCAATCTCATTCCTTCGTCTCCTCCTCGGCTACAATCAGCTCCTTCGCATAAGGCAGTGACAGAATCCAGTCACAGAATGTATGCCACTCCTGAAGTTTGTGATTACGTCTCGCAAAATAAATGTTGATCAGCGTCTCGTAGTTCATCGTGCAGGTGCGCATCTGGTTGTAGCTGGACGGAAGAAGCTGAATCATGTCATACCAGTCTTCCTTGTTTTTTCCCTCCTGCATGTATTTCAGGCGGATCGACTCCAACTGTGCAACCACTGTCTCCATGAATTTCAGCGTCTTCTCCGTCATGTGATCATGGCTGAAATCATCGAGTTCAAACGGTTTTGCATGGATCTTGTGCATCGTGCTCGTCGAATTTGCGACAGTTGCCACTTTATAGGTGTCATACTCCTTCCACCAGTACATCGGCGCTGTCACATCAACGGAGACAAAAATCTGGCGCACAAACTTGCGATGATCGCTTCCCGCCTTTCTCAAGCGTCTTGCCAGATCGAGATCATTCGGACCGAGTACGTAGTTGCCATCCTCATCGTAGGCACTGTCCATCCGCGCCCAGCTGTTCATTGGATTGCGCGCTCCGCGCATTGCATTTTCCAGATTCATCACGCTTGTTCTCTCACACTTTAACATGTCTTCTTTGTCCCTTTCTTTTCTCTATTTTTTTCTCTATTTCTTTTTTGTATCTCTTTCGTTTCCGTATCTCTATCTCTCTATCTCTTTTTTCTATAATTTCTTTTTTATCTCTTTTTTTCTGTATCTCTTTTCTGTATTTCTTTCCCTGTATGATTCCATTTTCTGACTTGTCCTGCTCCTCCTGGCGTGCTATACTGATGGCATTATGGACAAACATTTTTCTTTTTCATCATTATCATTTTCATTTCGATCTTCACTCTCCGAAAGGCAGTCCGATCGCGTTCTGTTTTTCTGCGGGGTCTTCCTTGCGGTCTGCGAGATCTACAAACAGATTTTTTTGTATGTGGCAATCTATCACGAGCATTACAACTGGTGGTTTTTCCCGTTTCAGCTGTGCAGTCTCCCGATGTATCTGTGCCTGATTTTTCCGTTTTTGAAAAACAGAACACTCAAGACATCAATTGCAACCTTTATGCAGGATTTCAACCTGCTCGGAGGGATTGCGGCGCTCGCCGTCCCGGATGGATTTCGCGGAATTCACTGGACACTGACTCTGCACGGGTACGTCTGGCACATCCTGCTGATCCTGATCGGGATCTGGATCTTTTTAAATGGAAAATCCGATCTCTCCCGGCGCGGTTTTCTGCGCACCCTTCCACTCTTTGCGCTCAGCTGTCTGATTGCGACTCTGATCAACATCTTTGCGCCCGGACACGGGGAGGCAGATATGTTTTACATCTCCCCCTACTATCCGACGACTCAGATTGTGTTCCACGATCTCGCTCTGAAATTTGGCATCGAGCCTGCAAATCTGCTCTATCTTCTGACGATCTGCATCGGAAGTGGAGTGATTCACCGTCTATTCTGCTCGCTCTCTGTGCGCTTTTTTGCCATACTCCGGCGAATCAGAAAATAGCAGATCACATGAGCGCTGAATGTAATGATCCAGGATACCGGATACGAGAGATAAAGCGTCTCAAGTGTCCGATGTCCCGCAAAGACCGTGTAGATCCAGATCACACGGAACAGGCACGCGCCCGTCAGAGAGACAAACATCGGAATGACGGAGTAACCGATTCCGCGGAGTGCTCCGACCATCGTATCCATGATTCCGCACAGAAAATACGTTCCACAGATAATCTGAAGGCGCGCAACGCCATAGCCAATGACATCCTGATCCGAAGAATAAATTTCAAGGAGCTGACGACCGAAGAAAACAGCTCCGTCTCCCATCACAATTCCGACGAAGACCACAATTCCAAGACAGTAACAAAGAATCTTCGTCATTCTGTTGTATTTTCCCGCTCCGAAATTCTGGCTCGTAAAGCTCAGCGCCGTCTGATAAATCGCATTCATCGAGGTGTAGACAAAGCCCTCAATATTTGCGGAGGCGGTACTTCCCGCCATTGCCACAGAACCGAAGGAGTTCACGGAAGACTGGATCAAAACGTTGGAAATCGAGAAGATTGCGCCCTGCATGCCTGCCGGAAAACCGATCTTGATGATCGAGAACAGCTTCTCCGGAACAAGGCGAAGTTCGCGCAATCTCAGGCGATACGGAGCTTCCGAGCGAACCAGACACTGAACAATGAGTCCGGCGGAAATATACTGAGAAATCACCGTTGCCGTCGCAACACCTGCCACGCCCATCTGAAATCCAATCACAAAAATGAGATTGAGAACCGCATTGATCACACCTGCGGTCAACAGGAAATAAAGCGGTCGCCTCGTGTCTCCCGCTGCCCTCAAAATCGCACTTCCGAAGTTGTACAGCAAAGTTCCCGGCATTCCAAGGAAATAAATCTGAAGATAGAGATCCGACAACGGTTTTACGTCATCCGGTGTTCCCATCATCGTCAGAAGCGGGGAGGCAAACGTCTCTCCTGCAAAGATCAGCAGAAGTCCTCCACCAACCGCAAGAATCACGGATGTGTGAACCGTCTCCTGAAGATCCTCAAATTTTTTTGCTCCGTAATACCTGCCTGCAAGTACATTCGCACCGACTGACAAGCCGATAAATAAATTGACCATCAGATTGATCAACGATGTCGTCGATCCAACTGCCGCCATCGACTCCTTGCCTGCAAACCGTCCCACCACGACAATATCTGCCGCATTAAATAACAACTGAAGCAAACCGGACAAAATCAGCGGAACTGCAAACAAAACCAGTTTTCCGAAGATCGGACCGTTGCACATGTCAATCTCATAAGATTTGGCCGTCTTCTTTTGCATCTTCTCTTTTCCTCCCATTTTACTTTGAATCCATTACCTGATTACCGGTATCTTAAGTACCTGTATCTCAGAGCGTGTTATATTCTATCATTTTCTCATCTGATTTTCCATAAGATGTTTTTGAAAAAATATCTACATCTGCTTTCTGACAATCGCATACTCATCTCCCCGGCGGTAATACGGGCATCCCTTGAAGTTATCCTGCAAGAATAAAATCATCTCATCCTCATCAAGATCAACCTCGCAGGTATAACACTCGTATTCCTCGTCGTACTCGTAATTCATACAGCTCTCACAGCTTCCCGCCGGGCTTCCTTTTTCCTTCTTTTTCTCCGTCATGCTTCTTCTCCTCTCCGAAACCTTATTTTCAAGTCGACGCTCGCAAATTCTCTGTCCTTCATTACTGTTCATGCGTTGTGCAAAGGGTCATGGAAAAAATTTTCCACTTTACACTGCTCATACTGGATGAAGCTACATCGGAATCTCCCGCTCAAGCGCAAGCGAGTAAATCCATTTTTCCTTGATCTTCTTTCCGGTCATCTGTGTCAAGGCGCGCGCATAGTAGTCGAGCTGTCTGCTGTAATGCTCGCGAAGAGCCCCCTCATCGTCCACACGATCTGTCTTGTAATCCATCAGCACAAGCTCTCCATTCTCCTCAAACCACGCATCCATGATTCCTTCCACAATCACGAGTTCATCCGAATCCCCTGCTCCCATATTTCGGGCCGGAATTCCGACTACAAACTGCTGTTCCTTATGAAGTCGCCCCTCGCTCTGTGCGAGGCTCATCCGTTTTCCAAGATCCGACTGGAGAAATCTCCAGATGGACATATTGCGGATATAGTGGTTTGCCGACTCACTCAAGCGTCCCTCCGCCATAAGATTCCTTCTCTGAATCTCAATATCTTTTCTGCATGTCACTTTTGAAAAATCAAGCAGTTGAAAGAAACGGTGATACGCAGTTCCGCGCTCCGCCCCGCGCTTCATCGCAAGGAGCCTGTTTTCTGCGCTCAGACCGTCCGGATGATCTCCCTCTTTCTGATCTTTCTGTCCGTTCTCCTCCTTCTTCTCACTCTGATCGCTCTCCTCATCCTCTTCGTCCTGTCTCTCCCACGCTTCCCAGTTCATCCCAAGAATCCTGTCGATGCACACGCTCTCCTCCTCATCGGTGAGCTGTCCCTGTTTTTTCAGTTCAGAGACAGACATCTTTGTGTGGAGTGTCACATCCGCCTCATACGGATAGACCTTTCCGAGCGTTTCCTGAAGCATCTGACCGCGCTCTGGATCGTAGACACGATCTTTATCCAGTTCTGCAAGAAACGTTCTCTGTTTTTTCGTCGTAACCTGGCGATTCAGCTCCTCTCCGACAAGACTCGGAATGCTGGTCTGTGAAATCCGAATCCGGACCTCCTCATTTGACTCTCCTCCGCACGCCATCAAAATCCAGTCCAGATATGAGTTTGCCGACGCAAGAATCGTGTACGGAATCTGACCGTCGACAAGCGGAACTCTCTGATATTTCATCCTCGTCTTTTCCAGCGACCGGTCTGTTCCCGTCATGATCAGATACTCCTTTGCGCGCGTCATCGCCACATAGAGAATGCGAAGCTCCTCACCGAGACTGTCAAGCTCCATCTTTCGCTTCAAAACATTTTTCTTTAAAGTTGTATTTTTCAAGCGTTGTTCCGGATCGACATAGTCCGTCGCAATTCCGAGTTCCGAATCGATCAGAATCTTTCCGTACAGATCCTGACGGTTGAACTTCTTTCCCATCCCCGCAAGAATCACAATCGGAAATTCCAGACCCTTACTCTTGTGGATACTCATGATCCGAACGGTATCATCCTCCTCACCGATCGTCGAGGCTTCCCCGAAATCGGTGTTATACTTTTTCAGGTTTTCGACATAGCGCACAAAATGAAACAGTCCCTTATAACTTGTCTTCTCGTAGGAGGAGGCTTTCTCCACAAGCATCTCGAGATTTGCCCTGCGCGTCGCTCCCGCCGGCATTGCGGACACATATCTCTCATATCCGGTCTTCTCATAGATCTCATAGATCAGCTGGTGAATCGGCATATAAATGCTCTTAAGACGGAGTTCTTCAAGAAGGCGTGCAAATTCCTCAAGTTTTGAAACCCAGGCTGGAAGTCCATCCACCCGCTGTCTCTGTAACCGCCCTCGTAACTGCCCCTGCGTTTGTTCCTGTAACTGTCTCTGCATTTGCCCCTGCAATTGTCCCTGTTCTGATTTTTGCATGTTTTGCATGAGTTCTGCCTTATTCAGCCAGAAACGCAGGGATGCATAAATTCCGCGATCCTGCCCTTTCTTTGCAGTTCCCTGATAGCCCGCCATCATCTGTGCAAGCTCTGAGTCACTCATCCCGCACATTGGAGAACGAAGCACGCAGGCAAGCGGAATGTCCTGCATCGGATTATCAATCACGGAGAGCAGACTCAAAACGGTCTCCACCTCGAGCGTGTTGAAATATCCCGTGCGCGACTCCGCATAAGCCGGAATTCCCTCGTTCATCAGCACTGAAGTAAAGACCTCACTCCACCCCGCCGTGCTTCGCAGAAGAATCACAATGTCACGACGCGACGCTCTCCGGTATGCCTTTGTCTCCTTGTCCCAGACCATCACACCGGTCTCCGGATCAGTCATCTCCCGGATCTTCCGAACAATCATCCTTGCCTCGATTTCACGCGCTGTGTAATCGGCGACATCCTCATCCATCTGGGCAATAGAGGCATCCCCGGTATCCGCAAGCATGAGTTCCGGAATCAGCGGATTTCTCATCTGGAAAATCGGATCTAACTTCATTTCCTCATCTGCATCTGCCGACATATTTGGGAGCGCATTGGAAAGCCTATCTGGAAGTGTATTCGGAAATGTATTGGGAAGCGGAGCAAACTCAGCGCCCGGATGAAGTGCACTCTCCTCGGTGTAGCGGATATTTCCAAGATTTCTCGTCATAATGCGATAAAACACATCGTTGACCGCATCGAGGACTTCCTTTCTGCTTCGGAAATTCTGGTGAAGCTCGATTTTTTTATCGCTTCCCTCCCCGCTCTCATACGGCTCATAGGAATCATATTTCTCGAGAAACAATTCCGGTCGCGCAAGGCGAAAGCGGTAAATACTCTGCTTGACGTCTCCAACCATAAAGACATTGTGGCGACCGAAACGCTCCCCCGACACCGCTTTTAACAGCGCTTCCTGCACGAGATTGCTGTCCTGATACTCATCGACAAGAACCGCCTCAAACTGCTCGCTCAGCTCATCTGCGGAATCCGTAAAACTCATGCTTCCATCGTCCTCAAACCGGATCAACACCTTTAATGCCTGATGTTCGAGATCATTGAAGTCCACAAGTGCGCGCTCCCGCTTCTTTGCCTGAAACCGCTCCTCAAACTCTTCCGCAAGGTCGAGAAGCATCAAAATCCCGTCCCGCGTTTCCTCCATATCGCTCCACATCTCCGACGGCATCGAAAAGCAACAGAGCTCTTTCATTTTTGTGACCGCCTTTTTGACCCGATCCCGGCATCCGGTCACATAGGCTTTCAAGTCCGGATCAACGTCCTTGCTCCTCACGGTTGCAAGGCGATCCCAGCCGACTTCATTGAGCACCTCATAGAGTTTCTCAAAATTCTGCGCCGAAGCGATTTTTTTGAGCTGAAAAATATCCGACTGAAACATCGGTGAGTAGGCATCTAAAAAATCATCATAACGGCAGATCTGAAGCGCATCCGTCATCTGAAGTGCAAGTTCCTGCGCCTGCTGTCTGATATCCACAAGCAAAAATTCCAGCCATCTCGGATAGTTTCCCGCCTTCTTGAGTTCCTGATCGAGGTTCTCTGACTCCAAATCAAGATCCTTCGGATTCTGATTAAGCTCTGCCCGACATTCATCAAGCCATCGCTTCGGATCGGGATTACTCTGAGAAAACGCATGCACCTGCGTGATATAATCCTCAATCCCCGCATCGCTCTTTCCCTGTGCATACATCCCGACAAAACGCTCAAATGCCTCCCCGCCATTCGCATACCGATTCTCAATCAGTTCTGCCATCACATCCTGGCGAAGCAGGAGAATCTCTCCCTCATCTCCGATTCGGAATGCCGGATCAAGGTCAAGAAGGTTGAAATGCTCCCGAATCACGCTCAGACAGAAACTGTCGATCGTCGTGATCTGCGCGTGATGGATCAGAGCAGACTGCATCTGGAGGTGAGCGTCATCAGGATGTTCGGCAAGCCTCTTCTCAATCGCCGTGCCGATTCTCTCTCTCATCTCCGCCGCCGCCGATTTCGTGAACGTCATCACAAGAAGACGGTCAATATCGAGCGGTTCCTCCCCCTCCGTCACAAGCTCGATGATTCTCTCGACGAGGACGGCGGTCTTTCCGCTTCCCGCTGCCGCACTCACGAGCAGATTTTTTCCCCGGCTTTCAATCACCTGCTTCTGCTGTCTCGTCCACTTAATCGCCGTTTTCGCCCCTTCCGGGCGCGCACACTCTCTCGCGCTCTCTATTTCTTTTTCTTCTCTCTCTGATCTGTCTGACATATTTCCTCCCAGATTTCCTCCGACTTCATCTTTTTCCACTTCTTAAACTCATATCCCGCAGACTTCTTATCAAATCCACAGACTGCATGGTACGGACAGTAATCACACGCCGATCGCTGACCGTTCTTGTACGGTTCCACACTGATTCTTCCATCGAGAATCTCCTGACCGATCTTGCGGACTTTTTCATGCACATAGGTGCGAAGGGAGTCAAAACGCTCCCGATTTGCGACCGAGGACTTGCTCTCCTGCACCTCCCCGTTCTTTAAGACGACCGGAATGATGTCGGACTCCTTCTCAATCGTGCGGTCGAGATGATGAATCGCCTCAAGCTCACTGTTGATCAGACCATTCATCCTCAGCTGTCTCAATATCTGCGCATCTACCATCTCTGCATCCGCATGCTCCTCCTTCTGGACAACCGGATCGGAAATGTTGTAGTAGAGAATTCCTGCCGGAACAACCTTTTTTTCCGGATAACGGCGCTCAGTCATCTCCATCACAGCGTCCATATAGACGACAAGCTGAAGCTGGAGTCCATAGTAGAGTGCCATCAGATCAAATGAGGTGCTTCCCGACTTGTAATCGATGATCTTGACATAGACCTGATCTCCATCCTCACACAGATCCATGCGGTCGATTCGTCCGCGCAGATGCAAAGACTCCTCTTCGGAGAGCGCGATCTTCATCGCATTTAAGTTGTCGGCAGAGGAGAATGACACCTCAAATCCCGCCGGGACGAAATCTCCTCTCTGAATCTGCTGTTGGAGCGCCCAGACCGTTCTCTGCGTGATCTGCTCCACGCGCTTTGCAAGGTAGGCATTTCGCGACGAACTTCCCAAAATCTGATTTCCGTAGTCTGACGCAACACTCTCCACACAGCTGTGCACAAGATCTTTTCTCTGCTCCTCTGTGATCGTCTGCCAGTCAAGTCCCTGATCTTTCACACGTTCAAAACACAGATCGATCGAGTCGTGAAACAGATTTCCAAGATCCGCCGGTGCAAGCTCAAATTTTGCCCTCTCCTCAAGTTCGAGTCCATATTTGAGGAAATGTCCGTAAGCGCACGCCGCATACTGCTCAAGTCGCGTCACGCTTCCGCTCAGAATCGTGCCGTAGAGTGCCTGCGCAACTGCATGACCGATTCCCTGCTTTTCATAGATGTAGCAGGAGGCATCCGCCAGCTTCTCCGCCTCACTTTGATGCTCGCCGGAATTTAAAAACCACCGGTAAAGCTCGAGGAATTCTGCGTGTTCTTTCCACACCTGCATTTCCTTCTGTTTTTTCGGATCGGCAACTACATTCACTTCGCCTTTTGATGCTTCTGTTGACCCATTTTCTTTTTCTTTTTGCGCCGATTGTTCTTTCTGCACCGAACTCTCGCGCCACAGTTCTACATCATCGCGAAACTCCCCGATTCCGAAAATCAGCTGTTTTCTCGCCTCTTCAAGCGAGTAAATCTTCTCCTTCTCCCTGCGAGTTTCCCACTCTTCGCGAATCACCGAGAGTCCCGGGAACATATTTTTCAGTTCTCCGATCAAATAGGACGGGCGACGGCTTTTTCCGTCCGGTCCCACGCAGGAATATGAGACGACAAGTCGCTCAGAGGGCTTTGTCATCAGCCGATAAAGGTAAAAGCGCTGGCGAAAACTGTCCTCCCTCGCCGTCGGTGCCAGCTCCAAATGGCACTGTCCGAAAAATTCACGCTCCCGGTCTGAGAGCAGGCTTCCGCTATCCCGGTGCATCGGCACAATCCCGTCATTGACTCCGATAAAGAACAGCACTTTAATATGTGCGAGTCGCGTTCTCACAATATCACCGACCACGACACGGTCGACTGTCGCCGGAATCACACCAACAGAGATCTCGGCAAAACCGGCATCAAGGATTTCCTGAAATTCCTGACGGCTGACTTTCTCCTCCCCGAGAAGCTGAGAGAGGCGGTCAAGAAGCTCTCTGACAAGCCCATAGACCTGTGTGTACTCCTTCTCCAGACGGAATTCCCCGATCTCATGGAAATACTGGGCGTACGCTTCCATCTTCTCCTCCGCGCGACACTCGGTCAACAGCTCGAAAAGTCCCTGCACCATCCCGGACACATTCAAATCTTCCCTGTGAAACGCTTTCTGCAAATGGAACAGCGGGGCAAGTGCCTTCTCCTTAAACGCATTGAGTTCCACCAGATTTAACTCTTTCGCTCCGCGGTATGTCCGCTCCCAGGTTTCCCGAAAGCGCCGTCCACCACGGATTCCAAGCGCCAGCACATAGTTTTCCATCCGGTCTGTCATCTCCGACTCACGGACGACAAGACCCGTTCTCAAAAAACGAAATACGCTCTCATAGGAAAAATCCCTCCGCACCGCTTCAAGTGCCGAGCGGATCAGCTCGACGAGACTATTATCGAGCACTGTTTTTCGGTCATCGAGAAAACATGGGATCTCATTTAACGCGAACTGGTGCTGAATCTCTCTGCCATACCCTTCTAAATCTCCGGTGACAACCGCAATGTCACGATAGCGAAGTCCTTCCTGTTTGACTGCCCGACCAATCTGATGAACCACGCGCTCAATCTCCTCCGACACTCCCGATGCCTGATAGAGCTCGATACTGTGATCCCGTTTCCCCTGAAAATTTCCGCCTCCATAGCGAAACAGATGACGCTCGAGCCAGCCAATTCCGGGGCTCTTCTTAAAACGGGGCAACGGTTCCTGATTTAACAGACGATCCGGCAGTTTCCTGACCTGATTCTTTTCTGCAAGTTCTGACAGGCGCACAACCATCTGGTGACTCATATAGAAAAGATTTTGCATTCCCATATTTCGGTAAATCGCCTCGCTCGGGTCCGCAGTCACGGTCACAGTCACATCCTTCGCATAGACGAGAAGCAGTTCAATCAGACGATACTGCACCGGTGTAAAACCGGTGTATCCGTCGAGTGCAATCTTGCTGTTTTTGATGATCTGAGATTTCGGAATCATCCGGCACAGCACATCAAGCACCTGCTCCGCCGTGATATAATGTCCCTCTATATACTGCTGAAAGCTCTCAAACACGACCGCAAATTCTTCGAGTTTCTGGCGCAAAAGCGGACTTTTCGCCTCCGGTGCCGTCTCTCTCAAAAGTTCCGGTGTCAGACCATACTGATAAAACTCCGAGATCATCGATTTGAGCTGTCCGACAAATCCCGCCTGGTTCAAGTGTCCGCTGAAAAGCACAAGCTGTTTCCGGCAGAGTGCCGTAACCTTTCTAAGCACCATCGATTTTCCCATATCGTCGAGAACCTGAAGATTCTCCACTGCCAGCTCTTCAAATACCCGGTATGCCAGACGCTGAAAGCTGAGCACATCGATATTCATCGTTCCGTGAGCCGGATGCATCATCACCATATCCTTCTGTGCCTGCATCGTAAACTGCTCCGGCACAATCACAAAATAAGACTCGTTTGAATTCTGAATCGACTCCTGAATCACCATCTCATAGAGAGCCGTCGTCTTTCCGGAACCAGAGCCTCCTAAAATCAGCTGAAGCGCCATAGTCTTGTCTTCTCCATTTCTTCCTCTTCTTTATCTATTTCTGTTTTTCCGTCATTGAAACTGCTAGCTTCAAGTATATCATAAAACGAATGGCAGGAGAATACACTGTATCAAACATCCCCGGAGGTCTCCCCCATGAGTTCCAAAACAAAAATCGTCGTTCTCCGCATGAAGGAAATTATTTATACCGCTGTTTTTATCGGTTTTGGCATCTTTCTGATCCTTCTGCTTGTGATTATGTTCCGCCCCAAAAAAGATACTCCAGCCTCCGCCAAAGGAACCGTCTACCACCCCGGTGTCTACTCGAGTGCTCTTCACCTCGGTTCTCAGGAGGTCAACGTCGAAGTCACCGTGGACGCAGTCGAAATCACCGGTGTCACTCTCGTCCCATTAAGCGATTCTGTGTCCGCAATGTATCCTCTCGTCGCCCCATCTGCCAAGAACTTGAGCGGACAGATCTGCGCAACCCAGTCTCTCAAAAATCTGACCTACCCACAGGAATCGAAATACACTTCCCAGGCACTGATCCGCGCGGTTGAGAGAGCACTCGCAAAAGCCTCCGTCTCCACGACCGAGACACTTTTTCCGGGACTGTAAAATTCAGGGCATTCCTGTAAAATTCTGTGATTTGAGATTCTGTGAAATGAAAAAAGCTGATGAAAAACCATCCCTGAGGGATCACCTCACTGTTTTTCACCAGCTTTTTTAGACGCAAAATCTCATTCATTTCATCCATCGTTCTATTCATGTAATTGGAGCATTTGAAATCGATCTTGCTGTATCCTGTCAATCTTCTTCCAAATTTGTTTGATGCTTTGTCTCTTCCTCTTCCGACTTCGGCACATCCTGCACATCCCCATTCACATCTTGTGCAGACGGGAACTCTTGCATTTCCTCGTTCTGATTCTGCCCTGCAAGTTCTGTCTCAGCATTCTGCTTGGCAATCTCTTTCTCGGTTTCCTGCTCGAGTTTTTCTGCCGGTGTCAGCTGATTCTCCGGCTCCGGAATTCCCTTGCATCTGCGGAAAATCTGCATAAACTCTTTTCCGGTGATCGTCTCTTTCTCGATCAAAAATTCTGCGATCTGATCCATCACATCCCGATTCTCTCGCAGAAGGCGTTTTGCCTCCTCGTAAGCCTCATCGAGAATCCGCATCACCTCTTTGTCGACTTCCGCTACCGTCGCATCTCCACAGTTCATGACAACACGTCCGTCGAGATACCGGTTCTCCTGAGAGGCAAGTCCCATCAGACCGAATTTCTCGGACATTCCATACTGCGTTACCATCGCACGCGCAAGTTTTGTCGCCTGCTCAATATCGTTTGATGCACCGGTTGTCACAGAATCAAACACAATCTCCTCTGCGGCACGTCCTCCAAGATATCCGACGAGCATCGCCTGGATCTCTTTCTTGCTGTTTAAGTACTTCTCTTCCTCCGGCACATGCATCACATAGCCGAGCGCTCCCATTGTTCGCGGAACAATCGTGATCTTCTGCACCGGTTCTGCGTCTTTCTGGAGTGCGCTGACAAGCGCGTGTCCGACCTCATGGTAAGAGACAATCCGTCTCTCCTCCCTGCTCAGAACACGATCTTTCTTCTCCTTGCCGACGAGAACGACCTCAACCGCCTCGAACAAATCCTTCTGGCAGACGGCATTTCGTCCATTCTTCACGGCAAGAATCGCTGCCTCGTTGATCATATTTGCAAGATCCGAACCAACTGCCCCGGAGGTTGCAAGCGCAATCGCCGGAAGATCCACAGTCTCATCGAGGGAGACATTTTTCGCATGAACCTGAAGAATCTCGGTCCGTCCTTTCAGATCCGGTTTGTCCACGATCACGCGACGGTCAAAACGACCCGGACGAAGGAGAGCCGGATCAAGCACTTCCGGACGGTTTGTCGCCGCAAGAACGAGGAGTCCCTTTGACGAATCCATTCCGTCCATCTCCGAGAGCATCTGGTTGAGCGTCTGCTGCTGCTCGGAATCGCTTCCGCCGTAACCGCCTCTGCTTCTTCCGATGGAATCGATCTCATCGATAAAGATGATACACGGAGCTGTCTGCTGTGCCTGCTTAAACAGGCTTCTGACTCTCGATGCTCCGACACCGACATAGAGTTCCATAAAATCTGATCCGGAAAGGAAGTAGAACGGAACCTTTGCCTCTCCTGCCACTGCTTTTGCAAGCAAAGTTTTTCCAGTTCCAGGAGGTCCGACAAGCAACGCTCCCTTTGGCAGTTTTGCGCCGATTTTCGTGTATTTCGCCGGATTGTGAAGGAAATCCACCAGTTCCACCAAGGACTCCTTCGCCTCATCCTCTCCCGCGACATCCGCAAATGTCACTCCGGTCTCTTTCTCCATGTACACTTTCGCCGTGCTCTTTCCGACACCGCCCATGCGCTTTGACATGAAAAACATCAGCATCGCAAACAGAGCGATCGGGAAAATCAAGTTGATGATTGTCTCAATCATCGCTGTCGTATCCTGAAGTTCCCGCTTCATCTTGACTCCGTGCTCATAGAGACGATCTGTCAACTGAAGATCATTCATCGGAATCGTGTAATACTGAATCACCGGATTGTATTTTTCAGAATCCTTTTTATACTGAAGCTGAATCTGCGTGCTTCTCACCGTCACAGACTCAATCTGCCCATCATCCACGTCCCGGATGAAGGCATCGTAGCTGATCTCTTTCTGGCTCTTGCTCATCATATAGCTCCGCATCAGATTTGCGGAAAAGAGTGTCACCAGAACTGCAATCAGGATAAGCAAAAGCTGACCCTTCGGTAATTTTCCATTTCCCTCAGAGCCGTTGTTTGTTTTTTTGTCCATAATTCAGGCAAGTTCTCCTGTTCTTTTTTGTCTGTTTGCCTCCCTTTTTTGGCGCAACTGTTCTCATTATAATGGCTGTTTTCCTAGAAATCAAGGCGCGCACTTAAAAAAATAACTTTTTTCAAATACCTCTGGATTTCTGTGATTGAGAGATGTATAATGTACAAGTTATTTTTACGGAAGTCATTTTTATAGAATTATCCCCACATGATTATGTACTTCCCCAATCTCCTTTTATCTAATCTCTTAATATTTATTTTTCATTTCATATTTGTTTTTCATTTGAAATCTTAAATTTTTTGAGATTTGACTTTATTTTGAGACTTTGGAAGTACATGCACAATGAAAAAGGAGGTTTCACAGTCATGCCAGTTAAGTACGTTTTTGTCACCGGAGGCGTTGTCTCCGGTTTGGGAAAAGGAATTACCGCCGCATCCCTCGGCCGTCTTTTGAAAGCCCGCGGTTACAAGGTAACCATGCAGAAGTTTGATCCTTACATCAACATCGACCCGGGCACCATGAACCCGGTTCAGCACGGTGAAGTATTCGTCACCGACGACGGCGCAGAGACCGATCTCGATCTCGGTCACTATGAGCGTTTTATTGATGAGAGCCTGACCAAGAACTCCAATGTCACCACAGGTAAAGTATACTGGAGCGTTCTTCAGAAAGAGCGTCGCGGAGATTTCGGCGGAGGCACCGTACAGGTTATCCCCCACATCACAAATGAAATCAAGAGCCGGTTCCACCGCAACTACTCCACGAACGAGACCGAAATCGCAATCATTGAGGTCGGCGGTACTGTCGGAGATATCGAGAGCCAGCCGTTCCTTGAGGCAATCCGTCAGTTCCAGCATGAGGTCGGTCATGAGAATGCAATTCTGATCCATGTCACCCTGATTCCTTACCTCAAGGCCTCCGGCGAGTTAAAAACAAAGCCGACCCAGGCAAGCGTAAAGGATCTTCAGAGCATGGGAATCTGGCCGGATATCCTTGTCTGCCGTAGCGAACATCCTCTTGACGACTCGATCCGCAGTAAGATCGCTCTGTTCTGTAATGTTCCGAAGACCCACGTTCTTCAGAACCTCGATGTCGAAGTTCTCTATGAGGCACCGCTTGCAATGGAGAAGGAGCATCTCGCTGAGGTTGCCTGCCAGTGTCTCCAGCTTGAGTGTCCGGAGCCGGATCTGACGGAGTGGCGCGCAATGATCGACGCTTGGAAGCATCCGGAGCATGAGGTGACCGTTGCCCTTGTCGGAAAGTACACTCAGCTTCATGACGCTTACATCTCTGTCGTCGAGGCTTTGAAACACGGCGGTGTTGCAAACCATGCAGAGGTTCATATCAAATGGGTAGATTCTGAGACTGTAACAAAAGAGAATGTCGGTGAGATTCTCGGCGATGTCAGCGGAATCCTTGTTCCGGGCGGATTTGGTTCCCGGGGAATCGATGGAAAGATCCTTGCGATCCAGTACGCGCGTGAGAACAACATTCCGTTCCTCGGTCTGTGTCTCGGAATGCAGCTCTCAATCGTTGAATTTGCCCGCGATGTAGTCGGCTACAGCGATGCGCACAGTGCAGAGCTTGACCCGTCCACGGTTCATCCGGTCATCCACCTGATGCCTGACCAGAATGGTATTGAGGATATCGGCGGAACCTTACGTCTCGGCTCCTATCCGTGTGTTCTGAATAAGGAGTCGAAGGCATACCAGCTCTACGGTGAGGAGACGATTCATGAGCGTCATCGTCATCGCTATGAGGTCAACAACGATTACCGCACCGTTCTTCAGGAGAATGGCATGATGCTCTCCGGAATTTCCCCAGACGGACGTATCGTTGAGATGATCGAGATCCCGTCTCATCCGTGGTTCATCGCAACCCAGGCACATCCGGAGCTGAAATCCCGCCCGAACCGCCCACATCCGCTGTTCCGTGGATTTGTTGAGGCTTCTTTGAAGAAGGCTGGAGAGATCTAATACTTTACGCTCCGACAGGCGAGTAAAGTTCTGCAAACTCGCTCTCGCTCCGGGTTCGACGTAGCGGTGCATAAGGTCGCAAAGTACGCGACCTAAGCACCGACGTCTCACACGGGTTTGCAGAATCTTTCCCGCCCGTCGGAGCTGTTATCTGTCTAACCAAAAAACTGTGAGAAACCAGATTGTTTTTAATCTCTGAGTTTTCACAGTTTTTTATATTTCTGAATATCTTAATTTTTCAAGTCTGTTTTTTTAAAGTTCTCGTCTTTTTCTGTATTTTCTGATATGATAGTCTCTACCACTTTACAACAAATATGTGAAAACCCCACTCCTTCAGCTATGGGATGGACTATAATGAAAGTTTAATATTTAGCTTTTCATCTTACACCCTAGAAATAAAAGTATTTTAGATATACAGATTTTGGAAAGGAACTTTACAAATGTTAGGAAAAACTCACTTTGCAGTCGGAATGGCATCTGCCCTGGCTATTTTACAACCGCAGACTCTTCCCGTTCTTATCACCGGAACGGCGGCAGCGGCAGTCGGGGGGATGATCAGTGACATCGATTGCGGTACTTCACAGGCTCACCAGGGAGCCGATAAAATCATGACTGCCACGATTGCGGTAACTTCCATCGTCATTTTCATCGATTATCGTTTTCGTCTTGGAGTTTATGACAGCCTGATGCAAAACAGCAGTGTCTCCCGCCTGTTGACCGGTTTAATGGCATTTCTTATGATCTGTGCCTACGGTTCCAGACAACCACACCGTTCATTTATGCACTCTTTTCCGGCAATGATTATGCTGACCGCCTGCATGGATGTCATTTATCCGGATGCGGCTCCGTACTTTGGCGTCGGTTTTCTCTCTCATCTTCTGCTGGATATATTTAATTTCCGTCAGGAAAAACTTTTCTGGCCGATGAAAAAGGGATTTTGCCTGCGCCTGTGCTCCTCTCAGGGCGCTGTAAATCGTCTCTTACTGATCGTTGGAAATGTGGCAACCGTTTTTCTGGTTATTACCTCGGTTCCAATCAGACGCTTTGCATCGCTGATTCTTGCCTTTCTCTTTCCATAAAAGAGAAAAAACTTTTACAATACCTGAATAAATTCCATAAAAATATTTCTAATCGTTTTTCTTTTACTTTCGATTGACTCAACCTCGCGCGATGTAAGGCAGAAAAGTGCAGACAAACCCGGAGTGAGAACGAGTTTGCATGACTTTTTCTGCCGTCGGCGCCCTGCCAAATAAAATCATACAATCCATACCAATACTTCGCATAAAATCCCCCACTCAAGTGAATGCTATACTTGCCACAAGAAAAAATAAGCAACCTAGCATTCACAAAAAGAAAGGGGATTTTCTAATGCCTAAAAATAACCAGCCAAATGATTTCCAAAACAAAAAAAGGAACCATGACCCGGATCCCTATCGATGTGAGGTGAACTCGTCCGCTCTCGACGAACTTGATTTTCAATCGTGCTCTGCAACTGACTGCACGGGACTGATCCCATTTCTTCCACAGTCAGAAGCAGAACTCGAATCTTATGCAGAACTTTATCCGTATTTTTGCGACGTTTTCACTGATTCAGATTCCTCAAATGATTAACGGTTCCTGATCAGATACAAGATACAAATATGCAAATACCCAGATGCCCGAAAAGTCTCAAATCCAGATTACTTTTTAACCCGGTAATCTCCCTGCTTCAAAAGATAACGCATATAAGAAAATGCCTTCCTCTCGCCCTGGTCGCGCAACATAATCAGAATTTTTTCCAGCTCAGCTTTTGTGTCCGGATGCATATACCCATCCAGATACGGCATCTCATGCTGATAATACTCCCACGGCGATGCACTCGTATAATCTTTTCCCCGGTAAACCCGGCAGGCCGCAATTCGATCCATCACCATCTCGACGAGATAGTTGACCGGCATCTTGCAACCTGCCATTCCACCGGCTGTCTTAGAAAAATCAATCCAATACTCAAAATGATGCTTATTTCTTCCCTTATGGTGAAGCCATGCGGAAGAATATCCTTTTTCATCACGCTCCGCTGCATTCGGACTACGGGTTCCCTGATAATAGCGAACTCCTGTCAAGAATTCCGTCGGGCTGTACTTCGACAGATCATGGAGCAATCCCTGCCGGTAAAGTCCCACCCGAAAACAGTTCTCCATCACCAGAATCTTGTGCTGTGTGATTGTCAGAAAATGATGCCATGCCTTATGTTCCATCGTTCTCACTCTCCTGTTTCTCTGCTTCTACTTCTTACTTCTATCTTCTATATCATCCTGTTTTTAAATAATCCCCTGCTCAAAACAGAGACAAAACCTGTACAGAAAATCACAGCTAGTCTCAATCTCATTCATCTGCGATTCTGATAGACAAAATTTTCACAGAGCACAGTTTAGCACATTCTCGTCACGGATTCCACTGTTTTTTTCTCAACTTTTCAACTTTTCCTTTATTTGAGTTCCTCACGAATCGAAGTTCCAATCGTTCCCTCCGGCATCTTCACGCCAAAGTAATCCGCAATCGTCGCGCCGATGACTGCAAATGTGTTCGTCTCCGGAAGCTCTCCGCTTTCCTCAAATCCCTTGGAATAAATCACAAGCGGAACCTGCTCTCTCGTGTGATCCGTTCCCGTGTAAGTCGGATCATTTCCGTGATCTGCGGTCAGAATCAGCAGATCATCCTCACCGAGCAGAGGAAGCAGTTCTCCGAGCTTCTTGTCAAATCTTTCGATTTCCTGCGCATAACCGACCGGATTTCTGCGATGACCCCAGAGTGCATCGAAATCTACGAGATTGACAAAGCAGAGTCCGTGGAAATCCTCTTTTGCAATCTCAATCGTCTGCTCCATTCCATGAACCGAACTGTTCGAGTGAAAGGCTTCGGTGATTCCATGTCCGACAAAAATATCGTTGATCTTACCCACAGAAATCACATCGAGTCCGGTTTCCTTGAGTGCATCAAGCGCAGTCTCCCCAAACGGCGGAACCGCATAATCGTGACGGTTGCTTGTACGCTTGAACTCGCCTTTCTTCTTTCCGACATACGGACGGGCAATCACTCGTCCAACCTTCCACTCATCCTTCATCGTCAGCTCTCTCGCAATCTCACAGCAACGATAGAGTTCCTGAAGACCAAACGTCTCCTCATTTCCACAAATCTGAAGCACAGAATCTGCCGAAGTGTAAACGATCATATGACCAGTCGCAATCTCTTCCTCACCGAGCTCATCGAGGATTGCCGTTCCGCTCGCACTCTTATTTCCGATCACCTTGTGACCGGTGCGCTTTTCAAGCTCTGCGATCAGTTCCGGCGGAAATCCGTGATCCGTAAATGTAATAAACGGCTTTACCGTCTTTAATCCCATCATCTCCCAGTGTCCGGTCATCGTATCCTTGCCGTGGCTCGCCTCATTCATCCGCGCATAGTAGGCAAGCGGATGATCTGCCTTTGGAACCTGGCGCAATGGGTGAAGATTTGCCAGTCCAAGTTTCTGAAGATTCGGAATATCCAGGGTCTCCACCGTATCCGAGATGTGACCGAGCGTGTCGGTTCCTGCATCGTGATACTCTCCTGCATCTTTCGCATTTCCAATTCCAAGAGAATCCAGTACAATCACAAAAGCCCGCTTAAATGTCTTTTCTGCCATTCTGTCCATCCTCCATTCTTTCTAACCATTCTGTTTTCTTGCGATCTATGCTATTTCTTAATCAATCCAACAGGTTTTCCAGACCGAAGCTGAGCGGAAAAAGCTCCTCCAGCAAAAACTCCTGATAGAAATCTGCTCCGTCTGGAAGAATGATGCGAAACGTACTCGGGTTGCAAAACTCCCGCATTACCTGACGGCAGACGCCACACGGAGCCGTCACGCCACTTGCCACACCGTTCTTTCCGCCGATGATACAGATCGCCTCAAATTCCCGCTCGCCCTCGCTGACTGCCTTGAAAAATGCCGTGCGCTCCGCACAGTTTGTCGGCGTATAGCTCGCATTCTCAATGTTGCATCCGAGATAGATTTTTCCATCTTTTGTCAGAAGCGCAGCTCCCACCTGAAAATGAGAGTATGGCGCATACGCGCGTCCCATCGCCTCTGTCGCCCGCTCAATCAGATTTTTTGTCATCTCATCCGCAGATGCCTGCGAATGCATGGTATCGGTATACATGGTATTCTTATGATTCATCTATGCCTGCTCCTCTGCTTCGAGAAGGCGCACGATCCGGCTCGTTCCGAGACGGTTTGCCCCGAGTTCAAGGAACTTTTCCGCATCCTCAAGGCTTGAAATTCCGCCCGCTGCCTTGATCTTTACGTTTTCTCCGACGTGTTTTGCAAATAGCTCAATATCCTCAAACGTTGCACCCGCCTTGGAAAATCCAGTCGAGGTCTTAATAAAATCTGCTCCGGAAGCCGTCACAACCTCGCACATGCGGATTTTCTCTTCCTCAGTCAGCAGACAGGTCTCAATGATAACCTTCAGAATTTTTTCCCCACATGCCTTTTTGAGCGTGCGAATCTCCTCCTCCACAAGATCATATTGTCCATCCTTGACCCAGCCGAGGTTGATCACCATGTCGATCTCATCCGCTCCGTCCTCAAGTGCCTGACGCGTCTCAAACTCCTTGACTTCGGTCGTGTTATATCCGTTCGGGAATCCGATCACGGTACATACCGCCATCTTCTCCCCGACATACTCCTTCGCCTGCTTGACATAGGACGGCGGAATACACACAGACGCCGTTTCAAAACGAATCGCCTCATCACAGAGTTTCTCAATATCCGCCCAGACCGCAGTCTGAGAAAGCTGTGTGTGATCCACATAGTGCGCAAGTTCTTTCTTCTCCATCTTGTCTCCCCCTTCTCCTTCACTTTGTTCGATCCAATATTACTCTTATTTTGCCTTCTCAAGCAGTTCCTTGAGTTCTTCAACCGTAATCGGATAATGCTTGTTGCAGAAATGACAATTGACCTCAATCGTCTCTCCGTCATCGATCATGCTCTGCAATTCTTTCTTTCCGACACTGATCAGTGCCTTCTCGATTCTCGACTTGGAGCAGTTGCAATGGAACTGAACCGGCACCGAATCCAGAATCTCCAGACCAAATCCGCCAAGCACTTTCTGAAGAATCTGCTCCGGCGTATTTCCTGCATCGAGCAGAGAGGTGATCGAAGTGATCTCCTTGAGCCTCTCCTCAAGACCGGAAATGATCTCCTCGGATGCTCCCGGCATCAGCTGGATGATGAATCCGCCTGCCTGACGAACTGTGTTATCCTTATTCATCAGAACTCCGAGTGCCACGCTCGACGGAGTCTGCTCAGAAGTTGCAAAATAGTAGGTCAGATCCTCGGCAATCTCGCTCGTCACAAGCTGAGTCTGTCCGACATACGGCTCTTTCAGACCGATGTCCTTGATCACGCTGAGCACACCGATTCCGACTGCACCACCGACATCGAGCTTTCCAAACTCATTCGGAGGAAGCATAACCTGCGGATCTCCGACATATCCCTTCACATTTCCGTGAGAATCAGCCGTCACTGTGATGCCGTGAATCGGACCATCTCCGTTGATCTTCAAGGTCAGAAGATCCTGATCTCCCTTCATCATCGAACCCATCAACACACCTGCGGTCATCAGACGACCAAGGGCAGCGGATGCCACCGGGCTCAAATTATGCGCTGCACGCGCATACTCCACCATATCTCTCGTTGTTGCAGCAAATGCACGGATCTGACCTTCAGCCGCCGTTGCACGAATCATATAATCTCCCATCGTTTGTCCCTCTATTCCTTTCCGCGCTCACGCGCAATCACATACACTCTCTCACTTTCCTCAGTCGGCGCCTCATGCGTAAATGCATCGTAAATCGCCACGAGTTCCATTCCGCCCTCCGCAATCGCCTTCTTGACTGTCTCCAGCTCATAGGCGCGCTGGTAGTGCGTCTCCTCATATTTTCCGTATCGTCCGTCTTCCTCGCGGATGAAAAGTGTCAGATCGTACTCGTTGACCATCTCCTCCTCATCGTAGAAATTCTCCCAAATGAAACTGCTCTCCTCACGATTCTCCGCAATCGTCTGCTCTCCAAGCTCTTCCCGGTACTTGTACACGGTGTTGAGATCAAAGATAAAGACTCCGTGCGGATCAAGGTAATTATTCGCAAGTCGGACAACCTGAACGAGATCCTCGTACTCCATCAGATAATTCATCGAATCGCAGATGCTCACAACCGCGTGAACCGTTCCGTAAAGCTCAAACTCTCGCATATCCTGTTCCAGATACAGAATTCCTCTCGGCTCCTCTGCCTCCTTCTGAACCGCGATCTGAAGCATTTCCTCGGACAGATCCACACCGATCATATCATAACCATAATCCGCTAAAAGACGAGTCAGTTTTCCGGTTCCGCATCCGAGGTCGAGGACAAGTCCATCCTCCACCCCATACTCCTTCAGAAGCCCGGTCAGATACTCACACCATTCCTCATATGGAATGTTGTCCATAAACAGATCATACACTCCCGCAAATCCTGTATATGCTTCCATTGTTTCTCTTCTCACCTCTTTTGCAACAAACACTTTGCAGTAAACACATTTTCTCCATGTGGCAAAAAGAGCAGGTGCACCCCGCCGTAAACCGGATACTCCTGCTCCTCTTTCACCTCTTATGGCATTGCTGTTCACTCACTGCGCAAACGGCAACGATCATGCACGGTATGTTCCCGCAACTTATGCGTTTTTACCACAGCACTTCTTGTACTTCTTACCGCTTCCGCACGGGCACGGATCGTTCGGGAAGATTTTCTTTCCCTTGCGGATTGTACCAGATGCCTTCTGCTTCTTGTAAAGTTCCTTACGGGTCTCCTCGCTCAGGATGGAATCCCACTGCGGAAGCTCATACAGCCAGGAAGCCTTTGCCTCTACCATGTTGTAGTACAGCTTCTCCGGATCGATCTCGATCTTAACCTCGGTATCCTCGTCCATCGTGTCGATCGGGTTCTCGTAGCCCTTTAAGCTCTCGTTGATTCCATCAAGGAATCCGGTCATGATCAGAACCTCGGTACCGTACTTCTCAGCCAGTCCCTTAACGGTTCCGGTAACAACCTCAGTCGGGTTGGAAAGGATCTGCTCGTAGATGCCCTTCTCGATCGTGAAGTAACCGTTCCACAGGTTTTCCTTCTCTTTATCACTCAAACCATTGCCGTAAGCAAGGTTTCTCCATGTCTCTAATAATGCCATGATTTTGTTTCCTTCCTTCGTTTTTTTACATTTTCTTACATCATTTCGATGTTATTGATTTCCTGTATATACCAAAACGTGTTTCATTCAAAATCGGTTTCGCAATACTTTCTGTCACAAACACATTTCGGGCACAGAGATCCCTCTGTACAGACTCTTACATAGTATATAACAAGTACGAAAATTTTGCAAATCTTTTCTTACCTTCTATGCAGATACTCCGGCAGACCATCCTTCATCGGGCGCACCGGCTCTCCCTGAATCAGAGGACGCGCATAGGTGAGAAACTCCTCGGAGACATCATTTCCGTTTACAATCCACTCTGCCGGCACCGGCTTCTCCTGATTGCAGATCTTATTGACATCCTCGATTGCACACTCCATCTGGTACGGATCATCGCCGGTTCTCTTGAATGCGACCATCACACCGGTCTCTCCTGCAAGCGCCACCTTCACGCCCTCACTTCCGGCGCGGGATGCCTCCTCGATATCGGTCAGTGACGACCCGATTCCACTGCATCTCTGGCTGACATTCAACTCCACCGAGCGCACCTTGATTCCAAGCTGACGGCGCACGAAGTTCTCTAACACTTTTCCGCATCCGGTCAGCATCTTGTGACCGAAGTTGTCAACCATCGCCTCATCTCCGTACTCGCAGATAAAGGTTCCAGACGCATCGGAGATTCCCTCGGACACGCAGACAATCACGCTGTTTCTCTTCTCAAGTGCCTTCTCAAGATCCTTCGCAAAATCTGCAAGCTCAAAGTTCGACTCCGGCAGATAGATCAGCATCGGGTTATCGCCCGGGAACTTTCTTGCAAGCGCACTTGCGGCGGTCAGCCAGCCCGCATGACGCCCCATGAGCTCCACGATCGTCACTGCCTTCTGCTGGTAGACAGAAGCATCAAGCACGATCTCTCTGACCGTGGAAGCCACATACTTTGCCGCACTTCCGTAACCCGGCGTATGATCGGTCAGAATCAGATCGTTATCGATCGTCTTCGGAATTCCGATGAAACGGATGTCGCTTCCATTCTCCTGTGCACAGCGGGACAGCTTGCTCACCGTATCCATCGAATCATTTCCTCCGATGTAGAAGAAATATCCGATATTGAGATCATTTAGTTTTTCAAAAATCGTCTGATAAAAAACTGCTGACAGATCTTCCGGCAGTTTGTAACGGCATGAACCAAGATAGGCCGCCGGAGTCAGCTTCAGAAGCTCTAACTCGCCCTCTGAGAGTTCCTCTCCGAGATCCATATACTTATCCTGTAAAAAGCCCTCGATTCCATTGATCATTCCATAGACATGACCAACTTCCTCTGATTTCAGTGCTTCGCGGATGACTCCGTAAAGACTTGCATTAATCACTGCGGTAGGACCGCCAGACTGTCCGACAATCACGTTTTTCATCTTGTAATTTTCCTTCCTGTGTTTCGCCTGTTTTCTTGTTTTCCTGACTGTTGAAGAGATAGCCTTAATTTCTTTCAAGAAAATTATAAGGGTTTCGGGAAATAACGTCAACCTGTGTTTCTTTTCTGACAAAGCTCTCATAAAACAGCAAAATCCATGTCTGGCCAGCATCCAAATGCAAATAAGACTATCAGAATCGTTCTGACAGTCTTATCGCTTCATCTATTTTTAGCAGAAGAATCCATTTACAGGTGAATCATTACTTTACCAGATAACCACCATCTACCGGAATGGTTGCGCCATTTAAGTAATCTGATGCAGAAGATGCAAGGAACAGAACCGGTCCCTTCAGATCATCCGGGGTTCCCCATCTGCCTGCCGGAATTCTTACTGTACACTCATCTTTTCTCGCCTGAGTCATATTGGCACACATCTCTGTATCCATATATCCCGGACAAATGCAGTTAATGTTGATTCCTCTTCCGGCACAGTCAACTGCAAGGCTCTTTGTCAGCTGAGAAACTGCACCCTTCGATGCGGTGTATGCCGGAACCGTTGTTCCTCCGAACCAGGTTACCATGGAACCGATTGTGATAATCTTGCCGCCCGTCTTCTGCTTGAGCATTACCTGCAAAGCCTTCTGAATCATCAGAAATACTGCATTCAAGTTGATGTTTAAGACAAGATCCCACTCCTCAATCGGGAACTCTTCCGGGAGATGACGGCGCTGAATTCCTGCTGCCGGAATCAGGACATCCAGACGTCCGTCAAGAATCTCCATCGCCTCCTTGAAAACACGATCCACATCCGCACGATCTGCCAGATTTCCGCATACACCGTATGCCTCGTATCCCATCTCACGATACTCCCTGCACACCTGCTCCAGCTTTTCTTTCTGCACATCAATCAGGACAACCTTACATCCATTCTCTAAAAGACCTTCTGCCATACCTCTTGAAAGTCCCTGAGCGCCTCCGGTAACAATCGCATTCTTTCCTGCTACATCAAACATTTTCTTGTAATCATACTTCATGGCTGTTTCTCCTCTTTTTCTGGTTTTCTTTCTTTATTTTTTGTTAGTTTCTCTTTTATTTTCGCTTTTGTCTTGCCTATTTATGTTTTCTTTCTCTGCCTGTCCAATGAACAATCTCAACATTTATTTAATTAATCAAACAGGATTACCATCTTCTTGGATTCCGGAGTCGGATGATCCATGTTGTAAAATACCTTGTCAATCTCAGAGAATGGGATAAACATCGTTGCAATTCCCTTTGTGTTCAGTTCTCCCTTCTCCATGCGCTCAATCGTCGGCTCAAACTGGAAGCAGGACATTCTCGAACCAATGATGTCAAGCTCTCTCTGGTTGATCATCGCCTGCGTAATCTCTTCTTTTCCTGTCGAGAATCCGAGAGGAATCATGCGTCCCGCATTGCAGAGGATTCCCGGCTGCATACACATGGTCAAAGATCCCGGGAAGCATGCAGAATCAAAAGCTACCGTCACGCCATGACCTTCTGTGATCTCCTGAATCCGCTTTACGACATCCTCCGTCTTAGAATTGATCACATAATCTGCACCATATCCCTTTGCACGCTCCAAGGATGCCTCATCCACATCACAACAGATCACAGTCTTGCATCCCTTCGCCTTGCAGGTCTGAAGAATGATCGAACCAATCGTTCCTGTTCCGAGAATGAAGACAACATCATCCGGAACGATTCGCGCACGGCTCGTGCAATGTCCGCCGATCGCATACGGCTCCACGAGAGCTGCATCCTTCCAGTCAACAGAATCGCTGATCTTGTACACTTCCTTTGCCGGTGCCGTAAAATACTCTCTCCAGCCTCCGTCTGCACCTGATCCACGCACTTTCACATGCTCACAGACATTCTTTCTTCCGATTCTGCACTGATAACAGGTTCCGCAGGTCGAAATCAGATCGACAATAACGTGATCTCCAACCTTTACATTCTTGACATTCTTTCCAACCTTGGCAATCACTCCCGCATTCTCATGACCCGGAATGCGCGGATAAGTGGAACACGGATTCAGTCCGTGATAGATGTGATGGTCACTTCCGCAGACACCTGCAGATTTCATCTGGATCAGAACCTCATCCTCATTCTGAAGCTCTGGAACCGGAACTTCTCTTACCTCATATTCGTGCGGTTTTACTACTACAACTTCCTTCATCGTATTTTTCATTGTAATATACCTCCTTTTCGTACAGAACTCTCATCTTTCCCATTTTTCCATTCCAGCATGGACGGCATGGATCATTTTGATTCTTTTAACTCTTTTTGATTCTTTTTATTTGTTACTTTAAATTGCTTTCGCAAAAATTCCTGCTCCTCGATTTCCGATTTTTCCTGTTCTTCCTGATCTCATTTTTATCAGGAAATCAGGCTCGGAAGTAGCGTTGACAACGCCGGTACCAGTGCAAAAAGGATTCCACACAAAATCTCAACCAGAACAAACGGTACCAGTTGTTTTGAGACACCGCCCACGGAGCGTTTGCTGATTCCGCATGCAACAAACATACAAGTTCCGAATGGCGGAGTTGCCTGTCCCATTGCTAACAAAAATACAAACACAAGTCCAAACTGAACCGGATTAATTCCAAATGCCGCTGCAATCGGTGCCAGAATCGGTGCTAAAATCAGGTTTGTCGCACCAACCTCGAGGAACATTCCGCAAATCGTCAACAAAATGATGATAATTGCCCAGAACATGTATTTTCCAGAAACGTAGGAAAGCATGAACTCTGTCACATACTGCGGAATCTGATAATAAGAAATCAGCCATCCAAACATCTGGGCTGTCACAACCAGGATCATCAGGTTTGCCGTTCCGACAGCAGTATTCTGAATGATCTCCCATACACTCTTGAGTGTCACTTCTCGGTAAATCATCAAACATACCAGAAGGCCATACACAACTGCTACAACTGCGGATTCCGTCGGAGTAAAGATTCCAGCATAAATTCCTCCGAGAATGATCACCGGCATAATCAGAGCCCAGATCGCATCCTTAAAAGAGAGAAGAAAACGCTTGAAAGAAAATTTGTCTGCCTTTGGGAAATTGTATTTTTTTGCCTTGTAAAAAGCATAAATACAGAGGCAGACACAGCAGATGATTCCCGGAAGCATACCCGCCATCAGAAGATCTCCGACCGCAACACCTGTGATATTTCCATAGATAACCATAACAATACTCGGCGGAATGACAATTCCGAGTGTTCCTCCAATCGCCTGAACCGCTGCCGAATAATCTTCCGGGTATCCGCGCTCAACCATCTCCGGGTACATCAGACCACCAATCGCTGCGGTCGTCGCAACGGAAGAACCGGAGATTGCTGCAAAAAACGTACATGCCACAATTGACACCAGAGAAATGCCGCCTGAGATCCAGCCAACAAGGGAATCCGCAAACGCAACAAGACGTTTTGAGAGTCCACCTTTCGACATGATGTCACCTGCCAGCATGAATGCCGGAATCGCAAGCATCGAAAAGCTGTTGGAGTTTGCAAAAATTCTCTGAGAAATCACTACAAATGTTAATTTCGGGTCAAGAAGGACTGCTGTAATACACGCAAGTCCAAGCGCCCAGGTAATCTCAAATCCAAGCGCCATCGCAACGATCAGAACCACAATCAAAGCTATTGCTGCTGTCTGCATTTATTTTTCCTCCTTTCCCGATACCTGACGCACATAAGTCTGATAAATATCCATGAGTGCTGCCAGCACATTCAGCACAAATCCAACCAGAATAATGCTGTACAGGAAACTCATTGGAATGCTCATTGCCGGGCTTGTCTGATAACCGCCAATCTCAATCAGCTTAAATGCACTGTACATAAAAATAATATTTACAAACAATGCCGCAAAACGACGAACCAGATTCATAACTACTGCTGCTTTTCCCTTCAGGTAATTGTCAATGATCTCGATTCTTACCATCATGTGATTGCTCATTGCAAGATTGACACCGAGAACAATCACTGCAACAAATAAATAACGTGACAATTCCTCTGACCAAGAGAGACTTTTAAATATCACAAAGCGACAGAAAGTCTGCAAAAATACGACTGCAATCATGGCAGTCAATGCAATGCTGATCACCGCTGTGATCACTTTCTGCATTATCAGAAATGCTCGAATTATCTGCTTCATTCTCGTCCTCCCACCTAATTTGTCTTCAGTGCTCGAATATCCGACATCACTTTTCCATAATCTTTCTCCCATGTCTCATACAAAGAAGACGCTGCATCAATAAATGGCTGTTTTTCCGGATAAGTAACGGTCATTCCCTGCTCTTTGAGCTGTTCCACAGCTTCTGTATCCATCTGGCGGCTGAGCACTCTCTCCTTCTGGCTGCACTCATCCATGACCTCCTTGAAAATTTTCTGGTCTTCCTCGCCCAAAGATGCCCAGGTTGTCGGACTCATAATCAGAAATACGGTAGAATATGCATGCTCCGTAATTGCAAGATGACTGTTTACCTGTGCTACATTATTTGTCAGAATAACCGTAGACGGGTTTTCCTGTCCATCAAGGGCACCCTGCTGAAGTGCGGTGTACGCCTCACCCCATGCCATCGGAGTCGCATCCGCTCCGAGCGCCTTCCAGAATGCAATGTGAATCTGGTTCTCCATCGTGCGGATCTTGAGTCCCTTGATATCATCAACCGAATTGATATCTTTTTTTCCATTCGTCAGATTTCGGAATCCAGACTCCCAGATCCCAAGACCGACAAGCTGTACACCGGAGAGCCGTTCCAGAAAAGAATCCCCAATTTCTCCCAGAAATACACGGTCTGCCTGATCGGTCGATGTGATCAGATACGGAATATCCAATGCCTGAAAATTGCTGATAAAGTTTCCAAGTGTAGACTGATTGACCACCGCAATATCGATCGTTCCCATCTGACATCCCTCAATCGTGTCAATCTCTGCTCCAAGCTGTCCATTGTGATAAACTTCGATTTTATATCTTCCGTCTGTCCGGTCATAAATTTCATCGGCAAACTCATTCATGCTCTGTCCGATTGCTCCTGTCTCCGAGGAAGTCTGCGCCATGCGAAGCGTAATCGTTCCATTAGAAGATACCATCGGTTTTGAATCATGCCAGATTGCTACCGCGCCTGCCACAAACGCGCCCACCGCTACGAGCGCTGCTACCTGTGTGCGTTTCATTTTAATCCCTCCCAATACAAAAATGCCCCTCGCTTACGGTGTCTGAAGCGCTCCGTCTTTCCTTCTCGTCTGCGTCCAACGGGTAACGGTATTTTCACACGGATATTTCTCTGCCTCTTTTTCGTTCAGATCCACGCCAAGTCCCGGCTTGTCATTTGCATATACATAACCGTCCCGGTATTCCGGAAGACCCGGGAAAACTTCAAGAAGTGCCCCATGCGGTCCTTTCAGATCCTGAATCACATAGTTCGGAGGCTCAATTCCTGACCACTCCTGTACACCAAAATTCTGTGCCGCCAGATCAATATGGATATTAGCAGCATGTGCGATCGGAGACATATCGCCCGGTCCATGCCATGCAGTGCGTACCCCAAACTGCTCTGCAAAAATCTGAAGTTTTCTCGCCGGAGTGATTCCTCCGATCTGGCTGATGTGGACACGGATAAAATCAATTAACTGCTCACTGATCAGATGCTTCCATTCTGCCGGGTTGTTGAAAAGCTCTCCTTCTGCAATCGGAATACTTGTCTGACTGCGCAGACGGCGAAGCCAGTCAGTCTGCTCGATCGATACAGGATCTTCAAGGAAAAACAGATCAAACGGTTCCAGCTGCTGCGCCAGACGGATCGCCTCAACCGGAGCAATTCTCTCATGAACATCGTGAACCAGATTCATCTCATATCCAATCTTATTTCGAATTCCTTCAAATAATTTTACCGTGTCACGGATATAAGATTTAGAATCGAGATAAATGCCAGGAAGTGAGCCCGCCGGAGCATCCTTCGGCGTATTTCCATAATCTTCTCCGCCGTATCCACCGCACTGGCAGCGGATCGTCTTAATTCCCATCTCCCGGAAACGCTCAATGTTCTCACAGAGTTCCTCGAGATCTCTTCCATCTGCATGACGGTAAACCGGAATTCCCTGACGGCACTTTCCTCCAAACAGCTGATATACCGGCATTCCTGCCATCTTTCCCTTGATGTCCCAGAGTGCCATATCCACACCGGAGATCGCATTGTTCTCCGCCGGTCCGTTTCTCCAGTAGGCGTTCTGATGCATCAGCTGCCAGATCTCCTCTATATTCTCTGCATCCCGTCCTCTTAAAAGCGGATCAAGATACTCCTCCACGATCGTTTTTACTGCAAGATGTCGATAAGCAAAGGTTGCACAACCCAGACCATATAATCCCGGCTGATTCGTTTCCACTTTTACAACCACAAGATTGATTCCTTCTGGTGCGGTACAAATTACCCGTACTTTGCTGATTGTTACTGCCATCCTTATACCTCTTTCTTGTAAGTCGTCTGACAAGTTGTTTTTTTGTTTAAGGCTGTCCTTTGACAGCCTTTATTGCTCACTTTCATTTGTTCTATCTTGTCTGACAAGTTACATTGTGATTATAATCACCCTTGTCTGTTTTGTCAACTACTTTATCTGTTTTTTTATTTTAAATGCATCTTTTGTCTGTTTTTCAAATCTTTGCATTGTTTTATTATGCATAATGCACTATTATTTTTGAGATTTGATCTCAATCTCCCTGCTTTGGCTGTTCAACTTATCAATTCCCATCTGGAGATGATCAAACATGCTCTCCCGCGCCCGTTTTGCATCTCCTTTTTTGATTGCATCCAGAATCAGACGATGATAATAGATTCCATCTTTAAAACCAAAGAGCTGAAATGTCCGTGCCTGATCTCGCCCTGCCTCCTCAAACACCTTGCTCATGCTCTTCTCCAGAAGCAGATTCTCCGAGGCATTGCAAATCAGCTCATGGAATCGAAGATCCGCCGCGATAAACGCTTTCTGATTCTCCTTGTTTCCTGCCATCTCATCGAGTGCCTTTTGAAGCTGATCAATCAACTCGTCCGTTGCATTCTCCGTCGCAAGATAACACGCTTCCGGTTCAACAATCCGTCGGAATTCCAACACTTTCTGCGTATCTTTGCAGTCCTGAGCTGTGATTTTCCCGTCTCCCGCTCCTCCTTCATCCACCTCATCATCGAGAAGAAAAGTTCCCTTTCCGTGACGGCTCTCAAGCACCCCGATCCCGACCAGCTGCTGAATGGCAGTTCGGATACTCGCACGGCTCACCCCCAGAGTCTCCGTGAGCTGATTCTCCGATGGAATCTTCTCCCCGACTTTCCATTCTCCAGAAACAATCTTCTCTTTGAAATATTGAACAATCTGATCCGTGATATTTGAACGCGAAATAATCATAAGATGTCCTCTTTCCCCTTGTATTTTCATAAATTATGTAATCACGGTTCTCGCCCCTTTTCCGTCCCTTCTTATTTATCAGACAACCGTACAACATACTTCTATTATACGAATCATCAATTTCTTTGTCAATCAATTATCAATTTCCTGTCATCAAAAACAAACAGTCCCCCAAATCTGTATAGAATGTCTGACAGATTTGGGGTTATGAATACTAAAATTTTCTATAGCAAAACACCAGACTCAAAATCATCAGATTTTTTTATTTTCCTGCATAAACCGGCTGATCCGGGAAATACTGTCATTAGTACCAAAGAAAAATGAAAAATACTTATCCTCCCCTTTTTGATCCCCTGTCCGTTTTCCGAAGAGAAAGCGAACGGGGGATTTTTTATGCCCTCTTCGCTCTGTCTTTGCGGATCAGTTCACGCAGTCCCTCCACGGCAACACGGACAGCCAGATCCGTATCATAGACCTGCGGATCCTCAAGTTCCATCGCACGGCGGGTCTGGTTTGCAATCACAAGCATCACCGATCCGACCCGGACGCGACGCACCCCACCTACAATGAAAAGAGCTGCCGACTCCATCTCTGATGCGAGTGCCCCGCACTGGATCCATGCATTCCACTTGTTTTCCAGCTCATAGGATACCGGCATTGTCTCCGGAGAATGCTGACCGTAGAAATTGTCCTTGCACTGTACAACACCGACATGACTCTTCGCATTCATCCGGTCCGCCGCTGCCTTTAGGGCCTCAACAACATCATAATGCGCAACTGCCGGATATTCGATCGGAGCATATTCTCTGCTTGTCCCCTCCATGCGGATCGCTCCGGTTGCAATCACAAGGTCTCCCCCACAGATCTCCGGCTGCATTCCACCTGAAGTTCCGACACGGATAAACGTGTCCGCTCCACAGTGAATCAGCTCCTCCATCGCAATCGATGCGGACGGACCACCGATTCCGGTTGAACAGACAGACACCTTCTCCCCGTCAAGTTCTCCGGTATACGTCACAAACTCACGGTTCTGCGCAACCTTCTCTGCGTGATCAAAATATTTTGCGATCTTCTCACACCTTCCCGGATCTCCCGGAAGAATCACATATTTTCCTACAATCTCCGGTGTTGTCTGAATGTGAAACTCTTTTCCTTTTGCATAAACAAGCGACATAAACAGCACCCCTTTACATAATAAAATTTTGTTTTTTAAGTTTTTTCCTCACAAACACAGGAATCCTGCATTTAATGGGTACCTTTCATTATACCCGATTTTTATGATTTCTGGAAGTCACAAAAACGAGGAAACATCCATGCGGAGCGTATCACCCAGAAGGGGAAACCATCCCACTCTGAATGATGCAAAAAAAGCGAAAACCTCCCGGGATTTTCTCATTTCATCCCGGAAGGTTTTCGCTTTTCCCCAGGTATGCCCAGACATACTTTTTGCATATGTCTAAGCATCCAAGTTGATCGTTTGGTTGATTATCACATTTTATCTCACATCTTTTGGTAGAAAGATTGGATTTCTTATTTGATTGATTTACTCAAACTTCGCACTTGAATAAGTGCCTACGCACCTTGAAAATTCAATAATAAC
>ERZ1106915.438-NODE-438-length-60933-cov-5.910657_pt1 | contig 60933 bp, 41 predicted proteins | sample MGYA00403653_ERZ1106915 | MGnify/ENA primary metagenome ERZ1106915 (study PRJEB35170, sample SAMEA104062404) | human gut metagenome | biome: human gut; feature: human-associated habitat; material: faeces | place: Denmark | collected 2012-06-06 ...
TTCTGCGAATAAATCAGCAAATGAGGGAGCTTTAATCTTCATAATCACACTTTTCAGTAGTGTGCTAATTATATCACATCACCCACCTTTTGTGCAGAGGTTCCTAAAGCTTTATTATTTATTTGATTTGAATTAATTATTTAATTTAAGGAAAGATTTTATGATAATTTAAAGGGTAACAATAAATTAAATGATCTTGATTTAAAAAAAATAAATGAAACGCATCAAAATAACTTTTTATTAGAGTCGACAATAACCTTTGCTAAATTATAATTTTTACCTTTAGATTAATAAAATGTAATGATCAGAAAGCGTTGGTTAATTTATTGATTCGAACATTGATCGATTACAGAAAGTATTTTTTCTAATTGAATTTAAGTTGCAAGAATCGCAAAAAATAGAATAATATTTGTTATTTGTAAATGCAATCATTGAAATTTATTGTCAGAGCATTTAAATAGTTTTTTTGTCTATGGGTGCTTTTGGATGAAAAAAAAACTTATTTTACTTATTGAAATAATATTTTAAAAGTATTATGAAATTTCATGAATCATCTCTAACTTTTTATTTATGAAACAGTATTCAAGAAGTTCAACTAATAGTTTTTTCAAAAGAATAGGTTGTTTATTTTTATGAATGGAGGTACCCCTAAAAATTAATAATTTGCTTAATAATACAAATTGACTTCAAAATATTGATACTTAAAAAAATCTTATATATTTTATTCAATGTTCGGGTAAGCGTAACTTAGTTCATTAAACTATATTGTTTATAGAACGCTCTGTAAGTTTTTTGATAATTAAATAAATACAAACCATAAGATTGTCTATTAACAATTCAAATCTATTATATTCTATACGGATAGGCATAAGGGGTGGAGGAGTTAAGACACACTCATCCAGTATGACTGTTATTCCATTTTCTTCGGATGAAACAAAGCAATTGATATATTCTTTCAATTTCTCACATATTTTGCCGTTATTGAAAGTTCCGGAATCTTTTGCGACTTTTAGTATAAATTCATTTTTATCTGATAAATATCCTCTCTTGTGAACAATGATATGTCGTAATTTTTCGACAAAAATGATTCTTTGTTTTAAGGATAAACCTTCCCATTTTATATTGCATTCCAAATAATCTATTAATTGCATGCCAATTTTAATCGCACCTCCTTTTCTTTGATTTGCTTTTCTGCAAAAATATTTGAAATCCTTTTGTATGATTTCTTCATTTGATATATTCTTTATCTCATTTGGCCAAATATTTCTATCATTAATCATTGTATAGGCATATAACTCTTCCAAAGTATCTTCGAATATCTCATAGGCCTCCATTAACAAGAACTGATATTCTCTGTTCTTTTGATTATTTATGAGTAATAATTTGTCGTCAAGATACATTGATTCATGGTTATAAAAAAATCTTTCCCCAGATGTAGGGTCAATGAAGCTCATATTGTGAGCGCTTATCGGAATTTTTTTATTAATTCTTTGCGTTGTTTATTTTGAGAAATAGATTTAAGCTCTGAAATCCGTTTGTTATAAATATCTTTAATATCTCTCTTTAGCAAAACGACATGACCAATCCTCTTTGAATATGTCTCCCAAATCCTAACAATATCCATAAATAAAATTCTCTTTATTCACATAGATAATAATTTCTTAATAACTAGTATAAAATATTATCCAAAAAGAATTGGACATTTTATTTGTTTCCTTAATTGAAAAGTTATAATACGCTGGATTGTAGACCCAGTCTAGAAGTTTTGATGGGTTACTTACACTGGCGGCTTGCCATCATGTCTGTAAAAGTCTGGCGTATCAACGAACAACTTCTTAAAACAGGGGACGCATTCTTGCTACTTATCTAAGACTCTTTCAAATACCATCCATTCCGATTTTGGTTGCCTTTGAATGAACTTCTTAAAAGAGACTTATCCGGTTACTATTTCATAGACGGAGATAGATAGGCGTTTGAAATAGATACATTCAAAATTTTCGCGCTAGTCAACCGTAACTTCTTGATGGCAAGATCCATCAGAGTCATTCATGACAAAGCAATCACGAAACTAATTCGACGATAAACGTAAGTCTTATTCTCACTTGTATCAGCAAAGAGAAGTCCAAGAAATGACAAAAGATGGAGAGTCTTGGTACAAGGAACAAATTTTGGATCAAAAAATAAAATTATTAAATTTTTATTAGAGAATTACTAGAAAGACCGTTAGCAAAATCCATAAGTTAGTCGATCAAGTCAATTAAGACTTTAATTAGGAGAGCCGCCTAGATCCTCCAATAATATTAAAATCTCAGGATTCCATTGATACGGAATCCTGAGCCAAACAGAGGGTTAAAATCGGCGAATTTAATTAGTCAACAAGACTGGCCTTATCCTTGTTTACTCATGTGCAGCGGTGGTCGAATAACCAAAGACGGTTTAGTCGTGCTGCTGGAGGGCAGGGGAGCAATGTCAGCGTTGTCGCCATATTTCTTACGTAGCTCCGAAATCTCTCCGAATTCTATTGCGCGTTGAGGGCAAGCTTCAACACAAATTGGGAGAAGGCCTTGAGCCAGCCGGTCTGCACATGCATCGCATTTATGCATTTTGTGGGCTGTTTCATTTAACACTGGTGCTCCGTAAGGGCAAGCCTTGGCGCAGGCGCCGCATCCGATGCACTTCTTCTCGTTAATCAGAACGATTCCATCCGATTCACGCTTGAAATGTGCCTTTGTCGGGCAAACCTTGACACAGGCCGGGTCAGCGCATTCGTTGCAGGCGATCGGGACATAATAGCCGCGAACATCCTGCAACCAGGCACCGTTGGCATCCTTCTTCCAATCGCCTTCTACAAACTCGATGACTTTTCTGTAATTCGTTCCGACTGGTAGAGAGTGTGCATCTTTGCAAGCAATAACGCAGGTCTTGCAGCCGGTACATTTCACCAAATCAATATAAAAACCATACTGTGACATATCAGCTCCTTAGGCAAGACTTACTTCAACGAGGTTGGTATGCATGGGAGAGCCCTTGGAAATCGGGGAGACAATAGAGCTCGTCAAGGTGTTCATGCAGGCACCTTCGTCAACACCGGATTTCGGATTGGGCTGATACCAAGAACCCTGAGGCAGAGCAACGACACCCGGAATAATTCTTGGTGTAACTTTTGCTTTGATGAACAGAGAGCCTCTGTCATTCTTGACTAAAACGCGATCACCCGATTTAATCCCTCTGGGCTGTGCGTCGACAGGATTGATCAGCAGAAGATCGGGCTGCAGCTCCTGAATCCGCGGCAGATTGGCATAAGAGGAGTGGACGTGCCCTTGACCGTGGTAACCGTAGCATTCAAGGGGATATTTCTTCTCAAGAGGATCTTGGTGTCCTCGCATTTCCTGACAAACAATGTAGGCAGGAATCGGCAGAATGACTTGACCTTGGCCTTTGGGAAGCTCCTGTTCTTTTGCTAACTTGGCAAGACGTTCGGAATAAATCTCAATCTTTCCGGAAGGAGTCTTGATCGGATATTTTTCCGGATCTTTACGGAAGTTTTCCATCGTAATGCCGCTGTCGCCATTAACTTTGTATTTAACAATGCCTTGGCGAATGAAGTCGGCATAAGAGGCCGGTAACTCGGGAACATTCTTACGAGTTTTCTCATACAGTTCCATGAGCCACTGATCATAAGTCTTGCCTTCCGTGTATTTGTCTTCTACGCCGAAACGCTTAGCCATTTCGCGCATGATGTCCCAGTTTCTCATCTGGCCGTGCTGTGGGTTGACTGCTTTTTCCATGGCAATCAGATAGCAGTGGCCGCCGACGGAGTAGGAGTCGCCGGAGAAGTCGTTGTTTTCCTGGCCTGCGACATCAGGAAGCAAATAGTCTGCAAACTTCGCGGTCGGCGTCATTTGAGTGTCAACGACCACGAAGCATTCAACCAGTTTCGGATCCTTCAGCAGCTTAGCCATTAAGTTGCTGCCGGTATGTTGGTTAATAACGTTGTTGCCCTGAGTCTCCCACATGAACTTAATGTTCTGTTTGAGCTTGTCGCAGCCCCTGACTAAACCTTGCTTAGCTGTTAATTGGTCTGCTTCGTAAATGGCTCGATGCCAAACGTTCAAGCAAACTGAAGCTTTGACAGGATTGGGAGGAACCGGGAGAGATGCTGCAAAACCGTTTTGATCGGCTTCTCTGGCGCCATTGTTTGTGCCGGGAAGACCAAGCTGACCGGTAAGAATCGGAAGCATTGCGATCGCAATAGAAAGGCTGTCGCCATTTCCTCTTCTTTGCGGACCCCAGCCCTGAGCAACGAACAAGGGTTTCGTCGTTCCGATCTCTCGAGCAAGACGAATAATCGTTTCTTTAGGAATTCCTGTTTCTTTAGAAGCCCATTCGGGTGTCTTGGCAATGCCGTCGGGACCTTTTCCTAAGATATGGCTCTTGTAGTCCGAGTTCTTGGGAGCTGATTTCGGCAAAGTAGTTTCGTCGTAGCCGATGCAGTATTTATCCAAGAACGGCTTATCGATTAAATTCTCTGTGATTAAGACGTACGCAATGCCTTCAACCAGAGCAGCGTCTGTACCCGGGTTAATGGGTATCCATTCATCCTCTCGTCCCATCATCGAATCAGAATAAATCGGGTCGATCATTATGACTTTTGGACGGCCTTTTTCTAATGAACAGTTAAAGCCAAAGGCTTGGCCTCCGCCGGAGGCACGAGTAACAGCCGGGTTGTTACCGAAACCGACATAGAGTTTGGCGTTGGCAATCTGTTCCATATAAGAGCCGACGTTGGTGTCTTGGCTCATAATGGCACTTGTGTAACCGGAGCGGTCAAATGAACCCATCAGATACGGCCAAGCGTTCTGGAATTGCCCAGCTGAATAATCAGAGAAGAAGTTTAAGTTTCCTCCGATAAGGTTAAAGAATCGCTGGGCGCACTTGCGCGAGTTCATGGCAATGCCGTTGTTGCCTGAGCCGTGGTTGATAAATACAGCTTCGTTACCGTATTTTTGAATCACGTCTTTTAATTTTCCGGCGATTTCATCAAACGCCTGATCCCACGTGATTCTTTCAAACTTACCTTCGCCTCGTTCACCGACGCGTTTCATGGGGTATTTCAAGCGTTCGGCAGAGTAGAGACGTTGGCGAATCGAGCGGCCTCTGATACAGGCGCGGACTTGTGGAAAATCTTTTCCGAAGGCGCAGGAGCAGGGATTTCCTGTGTTATCCGTTTCGATACGGATGACTTGGCCGTTTTTACTGACGACACGAACCGGACAGCGGCTTCCGCAGTTGACGGTGCAGGCTGACCAAGTGATTTTTTCAATATCATTTGCAGCAGCATTAACGGCAGCGACAACGTCTTTTAATGGGAAAAGAGATGTTGCAGACAAGGACGCTAATCCCGTAAGCAGGCTTCTTCTTTTCATTTGAGGTATCAACATAGCTTCTCCATTGGGGTTGAAGAAAAATTTGCTGAATTACTCAGCTTGAAAAAATTCTAATTTTGAATGTCTTAGGGATGTTTCGAGAAAAGGACACCCTTCAAGAGAAAAAGACATCTCTGAAGAATTAGCAGCGTCCCAATACTTGTTTTCTATATTCTTGCGGTGAAAGCCCAATCTCTCTTCTAAACATTGCAGAAAAGGCGCTTGTACTTCCGTAACACAGCTCTGAGGCGATCCAGCCGATATTCTTGTCCTTAGACATAAGCTCAATGGCGTTCACGACGAGTAGTTGATTCTTCCATTGCTGGAATGTAACTCCCGTCTCTTTAACTACAAGACGATTAAAAGTCTTACTGCTTATGTGAAAGAAGTCGGCCCAATCTTGAAGAGATACTTTCTCAGAAGGATTCTCCAAAATATAGGAATTTACGTGCTTTAACCTTTCGTCTTTCGGAACTGCCAGACCGAACATAGGACGGGCATGACTGTTCATCACTTCTTCTATGATCAGTTTTAATAATTTTTCTTTCTGATTTGGCAGAGGCTTCGTTTGATCACTTTCAGCGATGTACATTAATCCATGGAGAGCGTACATTGGAAGCTCGACGGAACACACCTGATTAAAGCCAGACCAAGTATCGCAATCCAAATAGAGATAACCGGACGAAGCACCCTCGGAATGGAAAATCCGATGAGGAACGCCTGCAGGCATCCAAAAAGCTTGGTCCGGCATAAGTGTCCAAACCTTATCTTTCGTATAACAAATACAGCTGCCGCTGATGGGGAAAGCAAGTTGTCCGCGCTTATGCTTATGAAAACAGCTGTCTAATGTCTTTGGAGAATCCTGATTAACTAATGACTGGACGTGAGCAGTTGCAAGCGCTTCCATCGCATCGGTGTCAAAACTAAAGTCTTGTGCTGGACTCGTCTTCATTTTTGTTGGGGTATTTGAAGCAATAATAGGATTATATTTTTCTCATGGAAAATAAATAATTCGAATTTTTACGGATAAATATTTTTTGAAAATGATTGACGATTTTAATGTTTAACTTGTTGTATTCAAAGCAATTGGTCTTAGGTATGTAAGTCTGCAAATCTGCCCCCTCATAAGATTTGGAGTTAACGCCTTATTTATAGTCTAACTTGTTAATTCTATGTATAAAAATCTCATCTTCCCGACTTTGTTTTGTTGCAATTGAGTGGATTGGTAAACTCAATTAAGAGATCGTTATTTTGAAAGGTTTGTATTTCCTACCTCCGACAAGAAGGCAGAGATAGTAATCGAATGTGACCTTTATCCGGCTATTAGGTTTTTAGAATTTCTTAATCTTGCTGACGGTTTGATGATAAGTCGCGAACATCAAAAATCACGGATTTTTGATTGTTGGAAATACAGTCATTGCGCAGCTTTGTTGCTTTTGTTGCTGATATCGAACTGTTTCATCCGCTATTGCGTGGAGTAGGCAGTTTGTTTCTCGGGTTTGATCAAAAGAATAAGAGACAACAAAATCAGCACAATTCCGGAGAGGGTTGTGAGAGAACAGGGCTCGTGCAAAAGGGTTATTCCCCATAAAGCTGCTCCGAGCGGTTCGGCCATGCCTAAGGTGGAAGCAACGGCAGCAGGAGTGGTCTTTGTACCTCCAAAAAACAGCGCAAACGCCATAGACGCTGTCACAATGCCAAGTCCAAGGCAAACCAGAGCACCTCTGAAGGTCAAGATCCACGTTAACTCGTTGAAGAATATTGAAGGAAGATTGAAAAGGGCGACAAGAGCCATAACAATCATCATGCACACTTCAGAAGAAGAGCCTTGCATAGCCTCTTTTGCAAAAACAATTTCCAAAGCATAGGCTAGCCCGGCTAACAAGGGGAGGAAGGTATAGAGAATATTTACTTGCCCCGAAAAGTTCTGAAGATTTAACAGGATTATTCCGACGACGGCGATTGTTGTGGCGATGAACCAAACACTGCGGGGAGATTTATTAAAAAAAGTTTTTTCTATGATTGCCGTCCAAATAGGCGTAGAGCCGATGGCAACCACGGTTCCGACCGCAACGCCTGTTTTTAGGATCGACGAGAAGAAAAGCAGTTGAAAGGAAAGTAAGCTCACGGCCATGAGAACGAGATATTTCCACCTTAAACTGCCGAAAGAAACACTGAATTTTCCTGATAAAAGACACCAAAATAGTAATCCCGCCGCGCCGATTAACATCCTCGCTTCGGTGATGGTAAAGGGCGTCGCCCCACTAGGTGCAAATTGCTGAAAGGTTCCGGAAAAACTAAAACAAACCGAACCGAGAAGAATTAAGAGCGGGCCTTTGTTGATCATAACAATCAAAATAATTTCGTACGAACAGCATTGTTACTGGGAATGCAAGGCGGTCGAACAAAAAACACTTCAGCTCATGCTAATCATGAGCAAAACTCAGGATTCATCTTTCGTCGGCTCTTTTACCTGTCATATCAACCATCACACCGCTTGTAGGATCAAGAACAAAAATATCCTGTTTCAACCACGGGGCAATTTTTATTAATTCCGGGGCAACTGATTCTTTGAGAATGGAACAGGCCAACTGTGTGAATTCCTGCATCAAAGCCGAAGGTTCATTTTGACGAGTGAGCACATAAACTTTTCTGACCAGCAGAGGTTCGGGCATTGGTAAATACAAAATTTCATTCATCAGCCCTTTGTTTTGGAGGATCGTAGATGCCCTTGAAATCGTCCATCCGGCCCCCTGGGCAATTAAAGAAAGCATCGTGCTGTTGCTGTCAACTTCTATTTGATTAGCTACTGAGATTCCTGCGGTTCGCATAAAAACATCATTTAATTTGCCTCCTCCGGAAGCATGGTGATATTTGATAAAGGGCAAACCGCAGAATTGAAGGCCTTTCCAAGATTTCCAGCAATTGGAGTCTTTTAATGATTTTGGCAGTACGAGGAGGCTGCCTTCCTGAAAAATCAATGTCCTATTCAAGCCGGAAAGTTCTGCGGTGGAGTCCGAGGAGATAATGATGTCAAGTTTTCCCTCAAGCAGCTCGCGGTGCAGTGAATTGGAAGTAGCCAAAATCGTAACGATTTGACGTGTTTTGTCTCTGAGCTGCAGGATAAGTTTAGGCAGGAGGTCCACGCTCAAACTCTCGACACAGCCGACTCTAACGACCGGCTTCAAGTTGCTCTCTTTTCGAATCGAATCTGCTAAATCAAGAAAAGATTTCAAATGCTTTTGAAGTTCCTGATTAATAATTCTTCCTTCAGCTGTCAATGATATCGGCCGAGAACTTCGATCAAAAAGGGGACATCCCCAGCTTTTTTCCCATTCCCTCATGGATCGGGAAACTGCGCTCTGAGTGATCCTAAAAAATTTGGCCGTTTCACTGAAATTCCGTGTTTCCGATGCCTTTAAGAAAATTAAAGCCGAATGACTTAGAAACAGGTTCGAGAAGTCTTTTTTCTGTTCCATAGAGTCCTCCGCGGTAAAGGTGGGTTTATTAATTTTTTCACGGAATTACCGTCCGGATATCCAACCTGAGTTTAACGCATACTAAATATTAATTTAAGTTGGGATTGTCTCAGTCTATCCGAGTTCGGCTCAAAGATAAAAAAGATCCTTTTGGATCAATCCTTAAATTCCTGGAGAAATCTTATGATCTGGATTCAAGCCCTGATTATTCTGGCCTGTATCATGCTAGGCGCCAGAAAGAGCGGTGTGGCTATGGGTTTTGCCGGAGGTGTCGGACTATTTATTTTGGTCTTTGTCTTCGGATTAAAACCGGCTTCTCCGCCTGTCAACGTTCTGCTTATCATCATCGCAGTCTCTTCCATGGCGGCGACGCTTCAGGTCGCCGGCGGGTTGGATTTGCTCGTCCATCTTGCAGAAAAAGTTCTTCGGAGTCGCCCTGACAGAATTACATTCATGGCGCCTATCGTCACATTTTTGTTTACAGTCTTCACCGGTACGAGTTATGTGGCACTGGCCGTCTATCCCGTTATCTGCGAAGTTGCTCTGGAAGCAAAGATAAGAGTGGAAAGACCAATGTCAATCGCGCTGGTGGCAAGTCAGCATGGAATTTCCGCGAGTCCGGTTTCTGCCTCCACGGCAGCTCTGCTGGCTGTTTTAGCCGCTCACGGCGTAAGCCTCGGACAAATTATGATGGTTCTGTTCCCGGCAATTTTCCTGGGAATTATTGTTGGAGCTTTGAGTGTTTATAAAAAAGGACTAGAACTCGAAAAAGATCCTGAGTTCCTAAAGCTCGTCAAAAACGGTGATATTACCTTTGGTTCCGGGGAATCTAAAAATTACAAACCGACGAAGGAAGCCGTCCTTTCCGTAACGTTATTCGCATTAGGCGTCTTCTTCATTGTCCTTTTGGGAAGCGTCAAGGCATTGATGCCTAGTTGGAACGTCGGAGGAAAAGTCTCTTATCTGTCAATTCCCAATGCGATTGAAATCATTGCCTTTCTAACATCCTTCATCATGGTATTTACCTGCAAATTACAGCCTGGAAAAATCGCCAAGAGCAGCGTTTTCTCCGCCGGTATGACAGGCGTAATCGCAATTTTCGGTATCGCATGGATGACGGATACGTTTTTCTTAGCACACAAGGCTTTTGTTATTGATAGTCTCGGCGGAATTGTAAGAGAGTACCCAATCCTCTTTGCAGTGATGATTTTCGTGATGTCCGCTCTTCTTCTTAGCCAAGGTGCGACAACCAGATCCATCATGCCGATCGGAGTTTCCTTAGGGCTGCCGCTGGGCTCCTTGGTGGCATTTGCGCCCGCCGTAAACGGACTGTTCTTCTTCCCGGCAACGGGCAGTGCTATTTCCGCCATCACTTTTGATCGATCCGGGACGACAAAAATCGGCCGCTATGTCTTGAACCACAGCTTCCAGTTGCCCGGTTTTGTGACGTGTATCAGCTCGATCCTGTTCGGTCTTGTTATTTCCTATTTCGTGTTCTAAGGAGTTAATTCATGCGTATAGAAAAAGACGCCTTAGGCGAACTTCCTGTTCCGGAAGAAGCCTACTACGGTATTCAAACTGTCCGATGCGCTCAAAACTATGATGTGACGGATCATACTTTCAACGAACTTCCTCACGTGATTCGAGCGGTTGCTGAAGTAAAAAAAGCCGCGGCGCTTGCCAATAAAGAAATCAAGGCTCTCGAAGCTCATAAAGCCGATGCAATCGCTCAAGCCTGTGATGAGATCATCGCAGGAAAACTCTCCGATCAATTCCCTGTCAATATTTGGCGCAGCCATGGGACCGGGGTCAATATGAACGTTAACGAAGTCATCGCGAACAGGGCTAACGAAATTTTGACGGGCCGCAAAGGTTACGATGAAGTTCATCCGAACACGCACGTCAACATGTGCCAGTCTTCCAACGATACCTACCCGGCTGCAGAAGCGATCGTCCTTTACCGGATGATTAAGAAGACAGTGGAATCCGTTAAATATTTCGAGGATGCGCTTAAAGAAAAGGCGATCGAATTTAAAGACCTCCCGCGTCTGGGGAGAACATGTATGCAAGATGCTGTTCCCATGACTTTCGGTCAAGTTTTTGCTGCTTGGCAGTCTCTGGTCCAAAGAAATCGTAAAAGGCTGGAGAAATTATTGCCGGAATATCAGGAAACAATCCTTGGAGCAACGGTTCTCGGCAGCGGTATGGGTGAAATGCCCGGATACAACGAAGCCGTCTACAAGCACCTCAGTGATATTGTCGGCTTTGAAATGCGTCAGGCTAAGAATATGGACGAAGTAATCGAAGATTCCGCTTTGTTTGACGGCTCCCAAAACAATGACTCATTTATTTACCTTCTTGGGGTTTTGAAATGTATCGCCTGTGCGGGAGGCAGAATTGGAAATGATTTGTACATTTTCAGCTCCGGCCCGAGAACTGGAATCGGAGAGTTTATCCTTCCGTCGATCGCTCCGGGCTCCTCCATCATGCCCGGAAAGATCAACCCCTACATGCCGGAAATGCTTCTGCAGATCATGCAGCAAGTCATCTCCCACGACATGATGGCCACTCTTACGGTAAATGAATCTGATTTGGACCTTTGCTCGAGTACTTGCGGTAGTTTCCTTGGCGCTATGGAATCTCTCGAATTAATTGAAAAGGGATTCAGACTGGTCGCGGATCTTTGCATCAAGGGGATCCAGGTTAACGCCGAATTAGCTAGAAAGAACGCTGAAATGAGTACCTCTCTGGCAACGATGGTTTCTGCCTTGTACGGATACCCCATCGGTACAAAAATTGCCCATAAGGCATTCAATGAAGGGAAATCCTGTAAAGAAGTCGCCCTTGAGGAGGGGCTTATTGATCCGAAGATTGCAGAAGAGTTATTTGATGTCAGAAAGCTGGCCGATAGAAAAGAAACTATCGAGATGTTCCGCAAATATTCTTCTTTAAGAAAAATTGATTAATAGGTGCAATATGAGATTAGAACATGATGGTTTGGGCCAGATGGAGCTTCCTGAGGAGACCTATTGGGGTATTGTCTCGGAAAGGAACAGAAAAGCATTCGATGTGGGTCCTCTGACATTGGATAACTATCCTTCATATATCCGTGCAATTGCATTGTGCAAGATCGCCTGTGCTCGTGCTAATGCAGAAATCGGGGCCTTAGATCCGGAAAAAGCCAAATTTATTGAAAAAGCAGCTTGGGAGGTTGCCGAGGGAAAATTCAAAGGAAACTTTGTCGTTAACATTTACAGAGGATCCGGCACTCCTGCCAACATGATCGTCAACGAAGTTATCGCACACCGCGCTAACGAATTGATGACGGGAGATAAGGCGAAGGGAACGATCCACCCGAACACTCACGTGAACATGTGCCAGTCAACCAATGACCTTATTCCGAGCGCCAAGGAAATGGTTGTTTATGACGAAATGGGTAAAGTCATCAAAGCTTCGGAGTATTTTGGCGAAGTTTTAAGAAGCAAGGCAGACGAATTCGCAGACGTCATAAAAATGGGAAGAACCTGTTTGCAGGACGCGGTTCCGATGACGCTCGGGCAAGAGTTCGGCGCCTTTGCCCATGCCACCGAACGATTAGTCAAACGGCTTAAAACAGAGCAAGCCAGATGGAATCAATCCTGTATCGGCGGAACCTGTGTAGGCACGGGTATGGGCTGTATGCCCGGATTCAGAGCCGTGATTGATAAACACTTATCTGAGGTTTGCGGCCGTCCGATTCATACAGAAGAAGATCTGTATGATGGAATGATGGCAACAGACGGATTGGTGATTGCACACGCACATCTGCAAGCCCTCGCAACGTTAGTTTGGAAAGTTGCGCGTGACATCAGACTGCTGGGTTCGGGCCCGAGAGCCGGGTTTGGAGAAATCAACCTTCCGGCGGTGGCACCGGGGTCTTCGATCATGCCGGGAAAGGTAAATCCCGTTATTCCCGAGATGGTCTTTTTGTCTACTGATCGTGTTTGTGCCAATCACGCAGGTCTGGTTTCAGGCGTTTTATCCGGCTGGCTTGAGCTTGGAACATCTTCCGGTATTCCGATTAAGAGCTTCATTGAAAGTGCCGATCTGATTTCAAGAACTATGCGTGTTTTCGCAGACAAATGCATAAAAGGAATAACCGCAAATCGGAAACACTGTCTGGATATGACCGAAAAGTCGACTTCGTTAGCAACAATGGTTTCGGCTCTTTTCGGTTATGAAATCGGAACTAAGATTGCGCATATCGCGATCGACGAAGGAATCACGTGCAAAGAAGCAGCTAAAAAAGCTAATGTTCTTCCGGACTCTGTCATTGAAGAACTATTCGACGTAAATAATTTGGTCGATCCTAACAAGATGGAGGCTCTATTCAAGAAGTATCAAAACTATAGGTCCGTATAAATCTTCCACCTAAGGGCAGCCGGGTTGATTAGACATGAAATTGGAGGAGTTCTTTTCAATCCGGTTGTTTCACTTTTATTTGAAATCGTTTATTTGGTTAATTTTGTAATCAGCGGGAGAATAATCCATCTGATTTCCTTCTTTCAGTTAACGATAAGAAGCTCAGCTTGACGAACTCAGGAGGATAAATAAGGGGCGGTTCATTTTTTCTTGCCCTAAAAATTGCTTTTTTTCTTGCAAATTAACTTATTAATTCTTGTAAATTAATGTTTTGATTTTAAATAACTTTTACGCTCTGGATAAGTGTAAAAAGATAACAGACGTTCTCAATCTTGTCTCCATTGCAAAAAAAGATTTCTAAACCATTGGTGAGCCGGATCCCTATGCTTACTGTCTGACCAAATGATGGCCATCTTTGGACTGTTCAATTTGAGATGCGGGACTAGATCGACAATTGTGAGGTTCTGATAAAGGGTGCAAGCGGTTTTTGCGCTTTCTTCAGTACTAATCAAAATAAGATCGGATTCCGAAATAGCCTTCCAAGCCATGTCGGCTCTATCGGTTTTAAAAAACACGGAGTCGTTTTTATTCCGTCCTGAGAAAATCTCATCGTCCGGCGATCGCCAATCCTGTTTGCGTCCCGAAGATAACGAAACACGTTTGTACTGAGTCAAGTCATCAACTGTGATCTTGTCCTTGAACACCAATGGATGATCCTTTCTGACCAATAAACAGCGATGTCCCGTTTTTAGGTCGGCGTAATGTGCTTGCTGTGGTAGCCCGACGGCTCTCCCGATCAGAAGATCGATATCTCCGCTCATGAGTACTGAGATAGGACTTTCTCCGATGCTGACGTGTTCAACGGTACATTCAGGAGCTTCGGAAAGTATTCTCGGTAAAACATAAGCCATCATAGAAGGAGCAAAACCCGGTGAGCAGGAGAATTTAAAGTGGCGCCGGCAGTGTTTTAAATCGAAATCTCGCTCACGGATAGTGGAGGCGAGTTCCAGGAAAGCTTCGAGCTTCGGTCTAAGGTTGTGGAAATAAGAGGTGGGGAGCAAAACGCCCTTAGACACAACAAATAATGGATCGCCGAAAAAATACCGGTACCGATCGAGCAGCCGTGTAGCAGCGGAGGGAGACAGATTGAATTTCTCTCCGCTTTTGCCTATCGCGCCGGTATCCGCAATAGTTAACAGAAAATCAATATGATCCGAATTAAAGGGGTCTTTTTTGGACGGCATCTAATTTACAAAAAACGCAATTCCAAGGTTGATTTGTTTGCTATTTCTAATTGTAAACAAACTTCATAGAATCAGGAGGTGTATCGACACATCTACCAAGGAGAATATATGAAGACCTTTGCTTTAGCCCCAATTACCATCCTCGTTTCCTCCGCTTTGACGTTAGCTTGCGGCTCGTCCTTCGCAGAAGAAGTTGCTAAAACACAAGCCGTGAGTGCCGCATCGCCCCAAGTTCAGGAAATTTCCGGTGCTACTAAGAAGCGTGAAGCAACTTCTGGAGCATTTGTCTTAACCAAGACAGCCGAAGGCAAAAAACTTTTGGCAGATATGGCAGCTGATTTCCTTTATACCGGTCCCAGCACGTTCGACGGAAAGAAAATCGGTGGCGGTAGAAATATGTACGCAATCGCGACTTCTTACGGCAACAGACCGGAAAACATCACTGCAGAGTTGACGACAGATTACGATCCGGCTAAAGGAACTTTTGTTTTCTACGGAACAACTGCCAAAGACAGCGGCAAGATCTTGAGAGCAAGCAAGTCCGGAACAGGTGTTTCTGTTGCTTGGGTCAAGCAGCTTCGCGAAAATGAAATCAAAAATCATGGCTATAACTACTACGACAGCTATGGTGTGCAGTTTGACGGTCCGGTAGAAGTCATCACTTCTAAATCGATCAATACTGGAGATCCGAAGAAAGATGCTGAAGCTCTGAAGAAGCTTGAAGCCATTATGAGCAAGTCCTTGACGACCATTAAAGAATGGAATCTCCTTTGGCACTTCGATCCTAATCTGAATCCCCAGCAGTTGGCAAAAGCGAAAGAAAATGCGATTCGCGATTTCATGTCTTATGAAGACGTCTACGTCGTGAATCCCAAGAAGATGATCATCATCGGTTACTTCTATCGTCCTTTAATGGTCAATCCCAAAAACGCCTTTGTCTACGGCGACTATGGTATTGATTCTTCCAAACCCGGATTCAAACTTGAAGAAGCTCCCGGATATCAAAAAGCACTGAGAGATACAAACTGCGCATATACCGTGAGCAAACAAGGCCGTGCTGAATATCCGTTCTTGGATGCAAAATACCCAGCTTCTTCTCCGAACAATATTATTAATCGTTTAGTGGCCTATAAAAACGAACAGGTGTTCGGACAGTCAAAACCTGCAGCTAATGCCAAACCTTTGCCTGCTGCTTTAGAAAAGATAGAGAAAATGTACAACGGCGGCGGAAAGATGCTGACCAAAGCTGAAGCAGAGAAACTTGCAAAAGAAGCAAACGGAAAACGTCAGGCAATTTATTGGGAAGACACTAGTAAAGCTGCTGATATGCCGGATCGTTACATGATCACATACACGGGTGTTGACTCCAACGGCAAGAATTACATCAGCGTTCAGCCGAACTGGAACCGCTTTTTTATGCTCCAGCCTAATAATATGTGCGGTATCGCAACACGTCACACTCTGACCTGGAACTAATCTTCAAACCCACATAGGAGACAACGGATACGTTGTCTCCTCGAACAATACGAGGAAAAGTTATGAAAAAAGTTCTTGCTTTATCTGCGGCTGCTTTACTCATGACCGGGGTTTATGCAGCAGAAAGCAATGTTCAGGTCTACGGTGTGATTGATGCAGCTGTCACCGGCTATAAGGTCAAAGGGCAGGATGCAGTGCTGGAATTTACATCCGGTTTTTCAATGGGAAATCGTATCGGCATTCGCGGCAGAGAAGATTTAGGTAATGGCTATTCTGTCGGATTTGATTTGGAACAGGGCTTCCTTTTGGACACAGGAGCTCAGTTCAATACTTGGAGCAAAGACGGTGTAGTACAGAATGGTGCCTTCAATCGTCAGAGCTATTTAGATGTAACGGGTCCGTTTGGCAAGATTGCTTTCGGAAGAATGGTTTCACTTAGCGGAGGTACCGGTGATTTCAATATGGCGAAGTGGAGCCCCTTTGGAATCGGTTACGGTGTAGCCTCTTTTATTGGCTATACCTTTAACCAAAGCCGCGTTAATAACGCATTGGCCTACGTTTCTCCGAGTTTTGACGGCTTTAAAGTCCAAGCCATGTACTCTAACGGTACAACAACAGATGACGAAAAGTGGTCTCACAACGATCATTACTACGGAATCGGGGCGATGTATGACAAGGGACCGTTAAATGCAGAGCTTATTTTTGAAACTCTCGACAATAAGTCTTCCGAAGCGCTTAAACCGGCTTATGTGATTTCTGCCGGCGGTTCCTATAAGTTCTCGATGACCAAAGTCTTCTTCGGTTATCAATACGGAACCCAGGACAATAAACGCAAACAGCATGTGATTCTTCTCTCAAGCGCAACTCCTTTGGCTGGTGGTACGTTAAAGTTCGGAGGCAAGTTGCTTTTGGGTAAATTGGATGGAAAAGCCAAGAAGGCCGGTATGGAAGATAAATACAATTCTTGGAACATCAATGCTGCCTATGAGTATCCTCTGAGCAAGAGAACTTACGTGTACGGATTCGCCGGCTATGCTGACGGCGGAAAGTTGCTTTCCGGAACTGCTTCTTTGAAAGCAAGCGGTTTACCTTTCCGGGCCAATATGGTTAACGCATGGCAGCTTGCTGTTGGTATGAATCATAAATTCTAAAAATATGAACCCAAGCCGGAACACGAATCCAAGTTACAGCCTATTGGTAATTTGTTCCGGCTTTTTTGCAGCAAGTATTACCGCATGTCTAAATGTTGCCAACAATGAATACTGTTTATCCCAAATTTTATTCGTTCGGTATTTTCCTCTGGCCTTAATTTCATACTCGCTCCTTAAGCATTCTCACGTTTCCATTAAGACTCCTAACGCACTTCTGACAACGATTCGCTGTTTATGCGGTATCGGTGCAGTTGTTCTGTTTATAGAAGCTGCACAAAATATTCCGGTTATCAACGCTCAGACGATGTACTACACGGCACCGCTATTTACTAGCCTCTTTTTCTGCTTGCATGCTTTCAATCAAAAGCGTTCGGTATGGTTAAAGATTCTTCCTTTAATACCTCTTGGCTTCTTCGGAGTTCTTCTTGTTAACCGTCCTTCTTTTAGCGAGGTTGGTTTTGGCTACTCTTCAGCCGCATTACTGAGCGCATTGTTCCTTTCACTTGCAAGTCTTTCTCTCAAGGGTTTAGGTAAAAGAGGGGAACCTAGTGAAAGAACAATTTTTTATTTTTCGCTGACGTGCTGTATCACTGCGGCAGTCCTTTTCCCGTTAGAAAGTAAACCCTATAAAAGTTTTCTCGATCCTATTTTTATTCTGTTGGCGCTCTTTACTGTACTTCAGCAGTTTTGTGTCACCCTAGGCTGGGGTAGAGGCTCGACGTTACTTAATTGTGTCTTTCAATTTTCCGGCGTGCCGTTTGCGGTAATGTTTGGAGTCCTGCTTTTTAATGAGCGATTGGGCTTGTCGGCAATTTTCGGAATGGCGGTACTTCTTGCCAGCGAGTTAGTAGCGGTTTTGATTATGCAGAAGAAGCCGCATTCTGTGAACGGCAAGAAATAGAAGCTAACAGGCCCGCTAATCTGACTAATAGAGAAGCGGAAAAAGACGCCCAAAAAAATGAAATTATTCTGCTTCTAATAAGTTTGATCCATCTGAGTACGGTACTTCGACAGCCTGACAAAAGTCACTGCATAAATCAGGATGGTCAAGAGTTCCTCCTATGTTCCTATAGGGACACAATTCTTAATCGAAAAAGCCAAATTCAGGGTGGCTGATTTTGTACAAAACAGTTTTTGTACATCTCCAGTTTCTTAATGCTCATATATCTCATTTATTTTTAGCAGTACTGGAGAGTCTTAAAGCAATCTCAGCTGAAGTTTTAACTCCTAATTTTTCAGCAATCCGGGCCTTGTGAAATTTCACTGTCCTTTCCGAACAACCGAGACGTTCAGCGATTTGTTTATAAAGTAAACCTTGTGCAAGGAGCTGAGCAACCTCTCGCTCTCTTTGCGAAAGAGAGCTCGTCGCTTCTCTTTCAGCTTCTTCCTTTTGACTTCTTAAGAAGTGAAGCAAGTCACTTTGGCATGCCTGAAAAACTGCCCCCTTTAACCTCTGAGGATCAACCGGTTTCAGCATGAAGTCCTGAGCACCGCGTTTCAATGCAAGCACGGCCATATCAACATCTCCGTGTCCGGTCACAAAAATGATAGGAATCTCACGCTCGAGAATCTCTAACTTTTGCTGAAGCTGCAGACCTGAAAGTCCCGGCATCCGAACATCAAGAATCAGACAACCGATTTGAACGTTTTCAGAAGCAAGGTAATCTTCCGCACTATTAAAGATCCTGCAGTTCCAGCCGGAACAGCGAAGCATAAATTCATAGGATTTCGCGACAGTCTCATCGTCGTCCACAATTCTGACTAAAGACTTTCCCTGAACTAAGCGGAGGACGGATAGATCTATAGGCTCGGAAGAAGGATACATGCGATGACCTCTTTATTGTGCTGACGAATACTGAGCTGACCGCCCCAGCGTTCTACGACTCTTGCCGCAATTGCTAATCCCAGTCCGAGACCGTTGACTTTAGTAGAGTTCTTCACGGCAAACAGATTATTAAAGCATTCTTCATGTTCTAAAAATCCTTCATTGGCGACAGTAACGGCGGCTTCACCGTTTTCACCGGAGATCTCTAAGGTGATAATCGGTTTCGTTTCTTGCTGCGTTATGGCTTCGGAAGCGTTATTGAGCAAGTTGAGTAAAACAATTTCAAACTGAGTGGGATCAATCCGGACATAAACCGGAGCGTTGTCCGACGCAACGAGATTAACTTCATATTTTCCGCCTAGCTCTTTATAAGTTTCGAGGATAGACGGAACCGACGAATTCAAATCAACTTCACGAACCTTCGATTCTTTTCCTTTAATCAGTCCTCGCATATGCTCAATAATCGAAGAGGCCCTGATGGATTGCTCATCAACGACCTTGAGCGCTTCCTCCAGAAGTTTCGCATCGTAATCCTGAGAATGAAGAATATCTCTGAGTCCTTCGGAGTAGTTTCTGATAACGGTGAGCGGCTGTCTGAGCTCATGCGCGATCATGCTCGAAAGCATGCCGACAAGGTTGATTTTCTCCATGTCATGTAAGTGACGATTCGCGCTGACGGCTGCTTGATGCTCCGCCATTTTTTCCTTCATCGTCTGTCTCAGACGCTCGGTTTTCCTTTCAACCTGTTGTTTCAAGATGAGGTTGTGAAGGAAAACCGCAATCATCACAACGAAAACAATGAGAATAAAGCTCCAATAATTCCGAATAAATTCTTTCCAGTCCCAGTTTCTCAGATATTCGTAATGTCCGACCTTTAAATTCTTATAGAGATTGTCCAGGTCGGCAAAGTTCCTAGGAACACTCCATTCATTGCCTTGAATGGCAGGAAGGGAAAACAAGATTTTGGTGGTTTCTTTTCTGAGTGCTTCAGAAGTGTTCTTGGTTGCGGCAAAAACCCATCCGGGGTAAAGATCGCTCGATCGAATGCAGTATTCCTTTGAACTTGTGGGCCTAGGCTCGATCACTCTGAATTCATTGCCTTTAATCTGTCCGGAAGACGAGAGTTCCTCGAGAAGGCATGTTCGTACGATCGCAGCCTCACATTTGCCGGCTTTCAGGTCCTCAAGAACTTTTGGCATGGGATAGCCGGAATAGTGAATAGAACTAAAAAATTTATCCGGATCAAAGCCTCTGCGATTGAGCTCACCTAAAGCAATGTATAAACCGCCGTAAGCATTCGGCGCGACGGCGCAGACGCTTTTTCCCTTTAAATCTCGAAGAGAAAAATTATTGCCGTTCTGCTGAGGAACAACAAAAACAGAACCTAATGCTCTGTCTGGGCGCCTAAAAAATTGATTGCTTTGAGAGGCAAGGGCAGTGGTATCGAGCTTCTGTCTGCTCGAAACATAGAATCCCGGATTGGAGATAAAGAAATCTAATTTTCCTGTAGCAATGGCTTTCTCTAACCCCGGAAGATCGTAAGTCGAAACCTCCACATTCCTCGGTTTTAATTTGTCCTTGAGAACAGAGGCTGTCTCGGCATAAAGAACGTTTTCGGCTTCATTGCCGGAAGTGTTGAGAATGCCGAGATGAATGGTCTCCGCATACAGCTGAGAAGAAAAAAGGAGCAGCGGAATGAACAAAAGCTTGATATTCATCAAATTTAGGCGCGGAGACTCCTTCCTTCAGGCAGGGGAGGAAGCGCCTCCTCCTTTCGAATTTCTTTTAAATAGGTCCGTCTCTTCTCCAGCAGACGCAGCTTTTTGTAGCTTATGCCCGCTGAAATGCGGGTGCCGTCGAGCTTTCGTACATCAAAAGACCCGGAGGATCGACGGCCGAAAATAAAGCCTTCTTCTCCCTGGCAAACAACCTTGTCAAAAAGACGGAAGCCTTTGACCTCAAAAGGCGCCTGATTGCGCTTTCGAAGCCCGTGTTTGAGGATGGAAAGCTTGTGAATCTGCCGGTTGTTCCGACGCGTCTGCTTCTGGAAGAAGAATTCGCCGAGCCTTTTGGCGCCGAGATTTCCGGCGATGCAGAAAGCATCCGCACAATGCGACTTGTCGATGCCGTTCACGATTCGTGTGTGCTTGGTTCGGTAGCCGTAGGTGTTGTGCACCTCCAGCTCAGGATGCGACGCCTTTAGGCGGTTCAGTACCTCCCAGCGCATAATTCCCATGAAGGCTTCCGCACGGAACGACTGCCCGCGCTTGGTCTTCAGCTTGATTTCTCTGCGATGAAGTGCTTTATGGCACGTCTCACAAAGCGTGAGCAGGTTGCCGGGCGAGTCTCCGCCAGTGCGTCTGCTTTCCAAGTGATGAACATTGAGCACCGGATCTTTCGATCTGCCGTGACAATGCTGACAAGCGTGCCCGTCTCTGAAAAGAACATACTCTCGAACATTCCAGAAACCAAGCTGTTCTCCCTCTTGGTACTCTTTTCCCGAAATGTCGGGATTCTTCAGCAGCTGCGTGTCGAAGGACGCCGTTTCCACGGTGATCTTCGTGACCGGCAACAGTCGAAGAATCGCTCCTATGCGCGACAAGTGCGCGTTGATTCGATTTTCAACTGATGGTGCAAGCCAGCCTTTGCGCTTGGTGCGGATGCGGTTGTCGAACCTCGGTGCGCGATAGCGCGTTTTGCGGTTACGGCGGGACTGCCGTAACGTACGACGAGCAGAGAGCAGATCAGAGACGTCCGGACGGAGTTCGACTTCTGATGCATAAAGCTCAGCCTTTTCCGTTGATGCGGAAAGGCCGACATGTTTGTATCCGGCATCAACACCCAGACTCACCGGCTGTTTGGACTCGCCCGTTGCAATCGTCAGTTGTATGGTGAAAGGCGTGCGCCTTACAACAATAGCTTTCTTCTCTTTAAGCAGTAGGCGCGCTTTTGCCGGTGAACAGGGCATCAGCGGCTTTCCACGTTTGTTTAGTAGAAATACTCTCAAGTTTTCTCTCCTCGGTCTTTCGACCGGTTGTGATCCTTCGCCAATGTTGGAAGGGGTTTCAAGCCGACAGCACCGCTCCTACCTCTCAGAGCTTTTAACCATCGGCCGCAGAGCGCGGGACTAGGATCTGCATCCCGCGGTGCCTATAGGTTCCCGACCAACGTAGTCCGCCAAACGACGGCCTGAGGCTAGTCAACTAGAGGCTTTTTCAAGCCTCGGCCTTTAGGCCGAGGTAGTTGACAACTGCTCCTAATCGTTTTTATTTATCGTTTCATTAGCAAGTCTATTCGCTATAGAGACGATATTCGAATAGAAATTACCCGCATGCCTATCCGAGATAGCTCCGGCGAGGAGTCGCGTCCACTTCAAGTGCGAAACCGTCTCCTTCAGCGGACTCATATCCTCCGACTCTCTTAAATCTCCGTCTGCACCCCTCCGTTTTTCCAGCAGCATCCCGACGCAGTAATAGATAAAGCCGAGATGATCTTCCGGTTCATTGGAATTCGTGTTCGGTTTCAAACTGCACGCTCTTAAGATTTTTCTTAATTCGTCCCTTGGCTCTTGCATCGCCAGGCCGGTTAGCCAGACGCTCTCATAAAGAGAAAGGCTGGAACTTCCGAGACAAAAGAGAGATCCGTAATCTCGGCCGAGTGCTTGCAAGTCGAGCTGCTCCGAAAGCTCCTCATACTCGGCTTGAGAAATCAACCCGCATTGTCGGCAATTCTCTAATCCTAAAGTTAAGAGCTGAACATTCTCTTCACTGGGGCCGTTTAAAAAGAGCAGCCCCAGTGTTTTGAAGAAGAGCTCTGAACATTGTTCGGAAGAATGATTCAATGCAACCTCGCTTTGTTTGATGCTCACCATATTAATTAGAAGAAGAGTTCTCGGGACTCAAAGTAAATGTTCGGTTTCGTACGGTTGACATCCTCTTGCTTAAATCCGAGAGCAGTGCGTGTTGCATTCGGATGAAGCTTCAGAATTTCTTCTACGGGAAGAAGCTCTAATGCTCGTCCGGGGCAAGATGCCACACAAGCAGGTTTAAGTCCTTTTTCTAATCTGTCATAACAAAGATCGCATTTGGTCATGGGAGGTCTGGGCCCCTCAGCCTGCAAATCTTTGTAGTACTGAGGTGCGTCCCACGGACAGGCAGCTCGGCAGGCTCCGCAGCTGATGCACTTGGAAGAATCCACTCGGACTGCGCCGTATTTAGCTTCCTTAGAAATGGCCTTAACAGGACAAACCGGAATACACGCCGGTTCAGAACAATGATTGCAGCCGATCGATAACGGAACAATGGCAATGTTCGGAGCTTTTGTGCCGAATTCAAAAAACGTCACGCGTCTCCAGTTTTCTTTCGCATCAAATCTGCGAAGAATATCTTTGGAGTGTGCGCCGTTAAGCGTATCCGGTCTGGCGCCTGCGCCCCAAGAGGCGGGTGTTTCAAAGGTTCCGGCAGTTTCCTCTGTTAATGCTCTGTTGAGATTTGCGTCTCCTCTTTTGCTCTCATTCCATTCTTTACAGGCAATGACACAAGTTTTGCAGCCTAAGCAGCGTTTCTGATTGAAGAAAAATGCATATTGAGTCATGGTTTATTCCTTATATCCTTGTCGATGAACTTAGGCTGGTTTTTGTTTGCTGACTTCGCAAAGATTTCCGCCCGCTGCAAATCCGCCTGACTTGTTGGTCTGCAGGTGAAGCACTGGATCTGCTGCTCCGATATCACGGTCTGTCGTTAGTGTGTTGACGGCTCCGCCGACATCCACTGCGACAATGTGCTTCTCAGGTTTTCCATCGCCGTCTAAATCAAACCATGCTTCGTATTTCTCCGTCGGGCTGGGCTGATACCAAGCGCCTTCACCGATAGAAACCACACCCGGCAATTGACGCAGAGTAATTTGTGCCGGAATTTTCATGCAGCCTGCATCGTTATGCACATACACTTCGTCTCCGTCGGAAATGCCTCGTTTTTGTGCATCTTCAGGGTTGATGAAGACGCAATGCGGGAAGGCGTCCATCAAAGAAGTCGTGTTATCAAAAGAGGAGTGACTTCTGTTGGGCATATGAGGAGTTGTGAACTGAAGACTGTATGCAATTCCTTTCGCACCTTTTTTACCTTCAAGCAAATCCTCAATTCCCTCGGGCGGTCTGACATACTGAGCACGAGCTGCTTTCTGTTTTAATCGTCCTCTTTCCGCAAGGAAAGGAGAGTAGAAGTTAATCTTGCCGGTATCGGTCGGGAATTCTCCCGGAGCAAATCTGGCCGCGTCGATGACAGAAGTTTCCGGTTTAACAAAGAGCTGAACGTTGCCTTCCTTCTGCATTTCTTCAAAGGTCGGAAGCTTGAATTCAGGATTGAGTTCCTTGTATTTTTCCGGAACCTTGGCGCCTGCCCACTGAATCTTCATGACATCGACGTCGGACTTACCGTCACGACCCCAGTTAATGCCGAGACGCTGAGCAATCAATTCGTTAATCTGCCAGTCGGTTTTGCATTCATACATCGGATCAAGAATCTGATTCACGAAATTCGTATCTGTTTTGACTCTGGAACCGGTGATGAAACTTTCTTCGAAGTGAGTGACAACCGGGAAAATAATATCCGAGTACCTGGCCGTCGTGCTCATGAAGCGGTCATAGGTAATAACGGAAGTTAATTTATTCCAGGCTTCTAATTTCGGATTAATGGCCGCACGCTGATTGAAAACGTCTCCGCTTCCGGCTCCCTTAATAAACATTTCAAGATGGAGCCTCGGATCTTCGCCTAAATCGATGCCGTTCAGAAGCTTAATATCTTCTCTTAATTGTTCCGGTGTGCGCGTGTCGCGCCCCGTCATAATGACTTGGCTCGAGACGTGTGTAGAGAACAAAAGCGGTTTGAAGGTCTTGCCGTGTGCCATGCCCGGAGCTTTGCCGAGTTTCACGGACATACCTTCATTCGGAGACAAAGAACCGATACCGCCGCCTCGAACAGTGGCATTTCCTGTCATTGCAGCCAGAGCCAGCATGAGCCAGGTGTAGTACATGCCGTTTCCGGTTCTTTGTGCCCCGCCGGCTGTCCAGGCAGAATAGATACAGGCAGGTTTGGTTTTACCGTAAGCAATCGCCAGATTCTTAATCGTCTTAGCAGGAACGCCGGAAAGAAGTTCAGCCCATTTCAAAACGCCTTCTTCGCCGCCATGTGCTGTATTCAATTCATCTAAATATTCAACAAAACTTTGTCCCTGCGGGACAGTGAAGCTTTGACCTTTCCATGGATGACCGTCAATAGGGCTCTTAGCCGGAGAATTGCTGATGACAGAGTCTCCGGGGAAGAATCCGAAGGTGTATTCCTTGATATAAGCGGGATTATGCAGATTTCTGCGATAGATCGTGTTGGCCATGGCAGCAAGGATTGCGGAATCAGTTCCGGGTCTCGGAGCTATCCAAGCAGGTACACCCGGAATGCCGGTTGCCATTGCTCCTACCGTTCCGGTGTATCTCGTATCAATCACGACAATCGGAATACCTTTCTCTCGTGCCTTCGTCATGATGAAAGGTAAGTGAGGAGAAGTGGTTTGTGGGTCGGCTGACCAAACAATGATCAGTTTGGAATTCAGCATATCGATAGCCGGATGACCTTTAACGCCTTTTCCTAAGGCGTTATAAAGGCAGTCGTTTTGATTGCCGGCCGAATGGTGACCGTAAGCAGAAAGGCATGGCCCCAGCATATTTAACGGAGCGCAGCCATTGTTCCAAATCGGCAGGTAGCCGAGTTCTTTTTGGCGATCCTGCATTTTGCGGATTGCCTCACAAGCTCTGTCTAATGCTTCGTCCCAGGAAACACGTTTAAAGCCGGCTGTATTTCCTCTTTCAATCGTTTGAATCAGAGGATATTTAAGACGGTCGGGAGCGTATAAACGTTTTCTTTCTGCATAACCTTTCATACAGGCTCGGCGCTGCATCTTTCCGATAGATTCATCGGAAGGAAGACAGTCTTTGGAAGGAATGTCGCCGGCACTGGTTAAGGCAAGGAGCTTTCCGTCTTTGACGTGAGCTTTGAGCATGCATTGTCCGTGACAATGGATTTCATGATAAGTATTAACAACTTTTACGTCGTCTTCCAGGGCAGGAATCGAACCGTTAATCAAAGGGGATTTTTGATTGTTAATGGCTTGAGCCCAAGTATTCAGACTCAATGAAGATGTGGCAGCGCCCACGGCTGTCGTACCTAAGAAAGTCCGACGTGTAATCTTTTTGGCTGTCATGTGCTCTCCTTAGTATTCGAGAAAAGAGGTGATGCAGCTATTTTGAATTTTTAGAGCAGGAGCGGGAACTGTCTATTAGTGCAGTTATTCAGTTTTGGAATAGCGAATCTCCCTTTAATTCTCCGATAACGCTGTGCGTCAGTAAGTTGGAGATCTCGAACTGTGATTTGCCTCTATTTTTGTTTCACCGGCAAAAATGCAAAACAAGTGTCTCAAGGCGTTGACACTAGTTTGCTTGCTTCAGATAATTTATTTGTTCTAACCAAGGAGAACAAAATGACCTCGATATCTAGAAGAAGTTTTCTTGTCGGTTCAACAGCAATGGTATGCAGTCTGCCGACATTTGCCGCCGAACCGGAAAACAAGTTTGATGAATCTGCCGATGTAGTGGTTGTCGGATTAGGCGGTGCCGGCGCCGCTGCTGCGATAACTGCCGCGGATCATAAGGCTTCTGTAATCATTCTTGAAAAACAACCTTTAGCCACTTTGCGCTCCAACACTCGAATGTCAGGCGGTTGGGTACATTGTCCGGATAAAGACGGAAATAAAGAAGAACTGCGCAAATACTTCAGAGCTTTATTCTCTGCTAAATACGCTGACAAACCATCCGTCGGAGAAGAAGATGACATCTCGAACGGAATGGCTGAATATTGGGTCGAATACACGCCGAACTTGATGGACTGGCTTAAATCTCTTGACCCTGAACTTAAAGGCCAAAAATTTAGCGGACCGGCTCAGTATGTTAACTTTCCCGGAGCTAAAACCAGCTCCTATGCTTCCTATCACTTAATGTTTCCCGCCAGGATGGGCAAAACTTCCAGCTATAACGGTCCCAAGAGTGAAGCGACAGAAGGGGAGGCTCTTTGGCGCGCATTAGAAAAAGGCATTCAAGATAGAAGCAGCCTGATTAGAGTCATCGATAACGCTCCGGCAGTTTCGTTAATCCTCAATAAAGACGGCCATGTAGTAGGTGTAGTTGCAAAGAAAGACGGTAAAGACATTCATATTCAAGCTAAGAAGGGTGTGATTCTTGCGTCCGGAGGTTATGAGTACAACGCTGAAATGCGCAAAGCATTTTTGCCCGGACCTTCTGTCGGAGGCTTTGCGTTCTACGGAACTCCTTACAACGAAGGAGAAGGTATTCGTATGGGCATAAAGGCCGGAGCTGCTTTATCTAAAGTCTCAACTTGTGCTGCACGAATGATCTGGGCTCCTCCTGTTTACCACAACGGAATGCGCTTAGGTGTCACAACTGTCGGAGTCGGAGCTCCTGGTTCTTTCGTTGTTAATGCTCTGGGAGATCGTTTCATCGCTGAGAACAAGATCATGGGAGGAATTACCAACAATAGCGTCTATGAAAAAGCCGCCGAACAGAATCTTGATACCATGACATATGACAATATGCCGGCGTGGCAGATTTTTGAAGAGAAAATATTCAAATCTCGCCCATTAGCAAATCTCACTCGTTCGACAGTTGGCTACGGTTTCGTTGACTACGGGGCTTCAGATAATTCTGATGCCTTAAAGAAGGGTTGGATCCTAAAAGCAGATTCGATTGAAGAGCTAGCTAAGAAGATTGCCGAAACTTCTGTCAATAAAGGAAGAATGAATCCCCAGAAACTGGCAGAAACATTGAAGCGTTTCAATGAAATGAGCACGGCAGGGAAAGACGAAGACTTCGGACGAAATCCTAAGTCTTTAAAACCTCTTGAGGGAACTGTCTTTTATGCTATTCCGTTGTTTGCCGGCGGATCAAATACCAAAGGCGGCCTGAAGACGAATGCAGAACACCAAGTTCTTGACTGGGACGGCAAGCCGATTAAAGGTCTGTACGCAGCTGGAGAAATCGCCTGTGGTTTAAATAGAGGCGGAGCGATGCTTACTGATGCGCTGGTTTTTGGTCAGGTGACAGGAAAAGCGGCAGCGTCTAGTAAATAAGCCATTGTTTGTTGAGAAGAAGATTTAACGCATTTATTCAATTCAACTCCTTTTCAAGTTCCAAACGCCCTGATTTACAGGGCGTTTGGATATGATTTAGTTCAATTTATAAGCCCAACATTCATTCGAGTAAAGAAAATCAGCCTAATAATACAGACTACAGCTCCGGCTACTAATGTGGCGCTTCAAGCCTAAAAAAACGTTTCGGAAGTAAGGAATTTTCTTTATCGTGAACGAGGAAGGCCTAGATTAGTAGATAGCTGCGGATCCAGAAGTTGCAGATAGGCGTGGTTCTCCAAATTTTCCAGGAAGCGTCCGGGATCTCCGAGAAAGACTAGACAAGATATTTGTCCAAAAAGGGTTACATTGCAAAACAGACTAGTAGGGGATCGTTTTTCAGACAACTTGGGCGGAATCCCTTGGGAAAAGCTTAAGAAATGACAAAAGTAGGGTGCCTTTTCGAACCCACAAAGCAACACAAATTTTCTTGCAAGAGATTCATCATTGGCCAGTAAGGCTTGGCGCATTTCTTGGGTATTCAGCCAATTTTCACAATCAGGAAAGGATAAGAAGAGGAATTCATAGGCAATTTTTAAGAATGGTAGAACCGGAAATTTAGTATCGAGAGTTATACTCCCCTCCAATAACAGATTATCGAATGTCCTTTCGACTAAATCGGTATTTGTAATTTTGGGACCATATTTTTTTGTTGCCTTATCTAACCTTTTTTTAATAGTTTCTTTATCCGAAGAATCGCAACTCCATCGCAGAGTAATTTTTCCCTCTTCTTCACTTTGAACTATAGGAGAAGGGAGACTTCGAGCAACTAACTTACCCTCATCTTGAAACAGTCTGAACTTTCTACCATTCTGGTCATACATAATGGTAGGAAGAAGCAGTGGAATTTTTCCCGTTTTTCCGGTTATACCGTGGGTTGCCCTAATTATTTTGATGGGTCCGTAGTTAGTTAGTTGAGTGTCGACCTTTTCTCCTAATTTAGAGTTGCAGTCTTTACACAAGCAATTAAAAATGAGTTTGCCATCTAGGGCATCGGGGATTATATGCTCCACAGTAAGTGGAGAGATTTTGTTGCAAAGAATGCATTTCGCTAACTGTTCGGTCATCGCAGTTTTATTCGCTTAACTAATTAGAAAAGTTATTGTTTTCCCTTCGGAAGGGTTACGAATATTTTTTGTAGCTTTGTAGTCCAGAGCTTAGGAAACTTATTAAGGTCTGACTAAAGGTTAGTCAACCTTCATAGGATAACTCCATTTTGAAAAGGAAGCAGACGAAACCTAACATAGAGTAGTTCACTAATATCTTTTTGTCATATTTGTTGGCAGTCTTTAGAAGGGATGTCGCCGGTACTGGTTAAGGCAAGCAATTTTCCGTCTTTGTCGTGAGCTTTGAGCATGCATTGTCCGTGGCAATGGATCTCATGGCAAGTATTAACAACTTTAACGTCGTCTTCCAGAGCCGGAATCGTTCCGGTAATCAAGGTGATTTTTGGTTGTTAATGGCTTGAGCCCAAGTATTCAAACTAAATGAAGTTGAAGCGGTGCCCACGGCTGTCGTACCTAAGAAAGTCCGACGTGTAATCCTTTTGGCTGTCATGTGCTCTCCTTAGTATTCGAGAAAAGGGGTGATGCAATCATTTTGATTTCTTGGGTTGAACTTGGAAACTGTCTATTAGTGCATTTATTCAATTTTGGAATAACGATCTTCTCCCTAATGGTCCTTGTTTTTCCTTAACCATCTTTCAACGACTCATCTGAGTTTATTCGTTCGTTAGCTTTGGTTTCGTAAACTATTGCGCCACGGTTAAAGCGGGTGCCTTAAAGAAGGGCTGGAGAATGCTAAAAGAAGATTCGATTGAGGAGTTAGTCGAGAAGAGTACTCGAACTTTTTAATCAATAAAGGAAGAATGAATTCTCAGAAACTGGCAGAAACATTGCAAAGTTTCAATGAAATGGGCTCAGCCGGAAAAAACGAAGACTTGGGAAGAAATCCTAAGTCCTTAAAAGCTCTAGAGGGACACGTTTTTATGCCATTCATTTTTTGTGCAGGAGTATCAAAAACAATAGGCGGTCTGAAGGCCAATGGAGAGCATTAAGCACTTGATTGGGGCGGAAAGCCCCTAAAATCCCCCTACGCAATAGATGAGGTCGCCTGTGGTTTAAAAAGAGAAGGTGGCTTACTGATGCACTGGTTTTTAGTGGTGAAATATATTACGGATAATAAATAAGTCGGTAATCGAACGTTATAAACCTTAATATTCTTTAGCCTCTTTGGAGGCTGAAGAATGATGTGAAAGAATGAGTTAGACGAGTAATATTTTGTTAAGGATCTAATTAATTAGCGAATCTTAATGAAATCTAATATTACTAGAGACCCGCGAGTAGGCTAAACTTTAAATCCAGTTTTTAGAAAAACACTATTCAGAAAAAATGTCCGACCTCAAAAAAGCACTAAACCAAGCTCTGTCTCAACTGTCTATTCTTTTAGAAGCTGCTGATGAAAAATCTGGCAACCTCTCTCCCGAAGAAAAGAATTGGCAAAATGGAACAGTTGGGGATATCAAAAAAACAAAGAGTTGGCTAGAAGAAATACTGGTTGATAGTAAATTATTTGAGAAGAATATTTCTTTTCAAAAATTTGTAGTCGCGGTTCTAAAGAACTTAGATCTGAATACTGTCCTCTACTTCTTAAATTATCCTAGGAGTCGTTCTGTTTATTCTGCATGTGGAAATCGTTTCAAAGGCGTATTGCAGCTAGAAGAATCTTACAAAGTAATGAGAGACCTTGACTTCGGCGATCGTAATACGGTAGTTGTTGGAGCCAATGGATGTGGAAAAACATCGCTCGCCACTCAACTGCAACAAATTGTGCATAAAAATCTTGGAATCGTAATACCGGCCCAAAGAGTTCTTCTAATCCCCAATATTAAGAATATTCCTTCTAAGACCACTGCGGATGCAATTTATGAAACGTTTGACAGGTCCATTCCAAATTACAAAAAAAATTTTAGTATTGATAACCCAACTCGGTATCATTCTTACGAAGAAGCCATTGGTAGCGAATTTACTTTTCTCTTGACACAGCTTTTTTCTGAAAAAATAGCAAATTACTTTAAGTTGGAAGATGAATTCAACGCGAACCCGAAAGATCCAGGAAAATTTGCATCGTTTTTTAATTCAAAAGCAAATGAAGTTATAGGGATATGGGAATCTTTATTTCCCGGTTTAATACTTAAGTTGAAAGAGACAGGATCTCTTCGTGTCAGAAGAAAGACCACAATAGAATACGATGGTAATTCGCTGAGTGAAGGAGAAAAAGAGGCCCTTTACCTTATCGGGAGAGTTTTGCTGGCTCCTAAAAACTCTTTAATTATTGTTGATGAACCAGAAGCTCATTTACATAAATCCGTTGTTTGCGCACTTTGGGACAAATTAGAACAGAAAAGAGAAGACTGCGTATTCTTTTATTTTACGCACGATATAGATTTCGCTGTTACAAGAGACGCAAAAAAAATCTGGATAAAGTCTTTTGAATATCCAAATCACTGGGATTTTAGATTTCTGAGTGATGACACAATTCCAGAAGACCTCTATCTGGAGTTACTGGGAAGTAAAAGAAAAGTTCTTTTCTGTGAGGGAAAAAAGCAAAGCTTTGATTACAAATTGTATTCTGCACTTTTTCCAGATTTTTTTGTTGTACCAGTGGAAAATTGCTCAAAAGTACGAGCATATACAAGGGCTATGAATTCGGGAGGGCTGGCCAATGTACAAGCACTGGGGATTATAGATAGGGACTTGTTGACTGAAGAGGATGTTTCAGAGTTAATTAAAGAAAACATTTACGTCTTAGGTGTTTCTGAAATAGAAAATGTTTTCCTTCTCTCTGAATTATTGAAACCCTTTGCTTCAGCACAAGGTGACAATATCGATTTTGAAGCTATGCAGACTGAACTTCTTAATAAAATTGCAGAAAAAAAAGAAGAGATGCTTCAGCAAGCGAGATGTTTCTATGCAACACAAATTTTTTCTAAAACAGAGTTTAAAAGACGCTGTTCAGACTCTGAAATTTTACAATCTCTGAATGATAGAACTGAAAAAGGTATCCTTATTCTTACAAAATTAGTAAGGGATCTTGATTTAAAACTTTCGGACGCAGTAAACAAACGAGACTATGCAACTGCGGTAGAAGTAGCGTTCGATAAAGGTCTGATAACTACTGTTCAGCGTTTCTTTTATAGTTCGAGTGCCGATTATTTAAGAGCAAAGTTGATTAACTTTCTAAAGCGGGATAGAGGTGTCGCCGAAAAGGTTATCGAAAGAATTGGCCTTGGTGGAATACTTTGTGAACTTGAAAAATCCAAGTAGGGAGGTGGGCTCGATTATTCTTGATCCATATCTTAATTCTCCTAATAAATACCTACTTAAAATGCGGCAACGAAAATGTTAGATAGGAGCGGTCCTAAAACAAGGATAATTTTTACCTGATCATCTTTTTCGGTTTGATCAGTTGAAATGCTCTTAATAGGGAATAAGATATTTAGTGGTTGCAACTATATTTAATTGATAACAGATGAATAAACGTAAATCGGAGTAAGTTATTCAAATAAAAAATGTTGTAATCTAAAATATAATTTAGTTTAGGATTATGAGTATTTTCTAATTCAATAGATTTATATTTTTTCTTTGAGGTATTGTTCAATTAGGGTTGGTATTCCATATTTGTTTTTGATACGTTGAATCATCTCATTAGAAGGTCTACCTTGTGCTTTATAAATTTTTTCTAAAGTACTGAGGAGGTTTTTCCTTTCATTTACAAGAGAGGGTTCGTTAAGATTTAATTTTGATATTGTGTTTTCAAGTTTTATAAAGTCACGAGGAGATAATTCATCAAGAGGTAGGACCTTTATTTCACCCTCTCTGGTGTAAAAAAGAAAATTCTCTATATATTTACCATTTATTAGTTGATCCGGTTTAATTGTTTCTTTGATGTCTATTTCTTTACATTCTGTTAAGTTATCTTTCGCGATACCGCAATGACCATTGCTCATGCAAGATAGATAAAGATTGCTTTTGTCGTATGTGAGGTTGGTGAATAAACTCCTAGAAAAATAATGATCAATGTGGCTATTTTCTATATCTATTCTCTTCTCACAGTAGGCACAATACTCTCCTTGCGAAGACAGAAGGTCTCTTTTAATATCAGAGTATAGATTATAGTGTTTCGTGACAAAGTCAGACCAGCTCAAGCGTAATATCTTCTTCTTTGTTTGCTTTCTCAATGTGTCAAACAATTCTCCCTGAGTTTTTGCGAAATATCTCATTTTATTGTTTTGATGTTAATAATATATCCAAGAAATTAACGTATGGGTCGTCTTTCCCAAAGTGTAATTTCAGCTTTTCTAATTCTCGTTTGGCTATTTCAATTTGATTTGATCTGATATGGGCTTCGCATTCAGATAGCAGATTAACAATTTCCTGATCTCCCCTTTCATTTAAATCAAAAATATTAGCAATTACGGAGTCGAATTGACTACCTTCGGTTTGAGATGTGGGATGGCCGGCATCAGTTGGATATTGCGAATCCAAAACATAAATTTCAGATTTGGGAACTGTCTGAATAACGAACGGACTATGTGTAGATGCAATAATCTGTATGTTTGGAAAAGCTTTTTTTAATGTAGGGAAGATCTTTCTTTGCCAAGAGGGATGAAGGTGATTCTCTATTTCATCAATTAATAAGACTCCTCTCTGATTTGAGATATTTTCTTTTGACTTTAGAAAGATATTCATGAGGATATCTAAAAATAAAATCATAAAGCTCTTTTGACCTAGGGAGAGATCCTTAAATTTGGTTCGAAGATCATTTCTCCAGTCAAGAATAATTTCATCTTCTCCTGAGCTTTGATCGAGCCTTATATTTTTAAACGTTTCAAATATTTTGCTTAATAGTTTCTTAACCTCTTCAATAATTAGTGTTGATGACGCATATCCCTCGGAAGAAGGATTGGAAATGACCTTGAATTGTTTAATTAACCAGTTAATCGAAGGAAAGGTAGAAAAGTTGTTTTCGTCTGCCCGAATATTTCCAGAATCTATCCCTTTGGAAACAAAGCGGTTTGCTGGGTAATAAAGAAGGACTGGAAGGGCGTGACCATATTCATTAGCGAGTATTCTTAAGGTTCTACCTAACGATCTAAAAGATGCTACTTCATTTGTTACAGTTTCGGTGGAACCTTTTTTCGTGGTTCGAAGGATCAATGTCCGAGTTTCAGCGGAATAATTAGGAAGAGTAATAGAAAGTGCGAGCTCTGTGAAGCTACTAGGTTGATTGTAACTTATATCGCTTTCTGTTAAGCGTTTCCCTTGGGATTGTTCTCCAGAAATACCAGCATCCAACCAAGATAAACCTCTTGCAATCGCTGTTAAAAGATTGGTTTTTCCTGCCCCATTTATTCCCACCAAAATCGCGTTCGGGCTTTGATTTTTTTTAGGAGAAAAGTGAATAGAAAAAGGTTTTCCGTTAGCAGAACTAAAATTTTTGTAATTGAAAAGGGTTAATCTCGATACGAAAAAAGACTGGAAATAAGCTTTTTCGTCGATCTCATGTACAAGACTCTTTTGGCTCCCTATCTCTAACTCCCAACCAATATTGTCGGATCTTTCTATTTTTGCTTTCAGTTCTGAAAGTGACATATCATATTCCTAGTTTTGACAGTAATACTGGGCTATATTTTTTCTGTAAAGAATGAATAAAGCTTGGTTCAATGGATTTAGCAAAGGACAAGAAACCTTTTAACTTCATTACATCCTCTTCTTCTAAACGCCCTTGTAGGTATTCGAAAGTTAAATGTTTTATATAACGTTTGTTATTCCTTCCAATGGAAATTTTGCCTTCGGGGGTGATGATAAGACCCGTTACCTTGCAAAGGTGCTTCTTGGAGGTGAATACCGTTTTAGAAGGATTTAATCGGATTGCACCATTAAATTTTTGAGTCAGGAGCTCTTGAACAAAAGGCAAAACCTCATATAAAACATTTGGCTCATTAGTCGAGAAAGTCAAATCGTCGGCATATCGAGAAAAAGTAATACCTCTTTGATAACAATAAGAATGTATTTCATTGTCAAAAGACAGCAGACAAAAATTAGATATTGCAGGGGAAGAGGGTGCTCCGACACTAAGGACTAAATCTGATTTATAGGCACTAGGCTGCCAAAAAAGTAATTGCTCGAGACAGATTTTATCAACAGCGTTTAAATAGTTTTGCTCCGGAAATGCTAATTTCCATTGTTCCCAGAAAATTCTGGGGGTGATTGAGTTAAAGAAATTATCAAAATCCAACTTTAAAAAATATTTATTTCCTTTATGTAGTGAAGCATTCTGAAAAATATTTTTGCCTTGTTTGTACGAATAAACGAAGTTACTCGTGGGTAAGTGAACGGCTGAAAGAAAAACTCTTTGGAGAAATTTAATTTCTTTTGATGGTTGAGCTATCGCGCGTTTTCCTCCTCTTTTTTTGGGAATAAAAAAGAGTTTGTACTTGCGGGCTCCTCCATTTAGATGACTCACAAGTAGCGGTTCGGACATATTTAACCGAACCGCCATCCGAGAAATAATTCCCACTTGGGCTCCTTACTAGAGACGGCCTCTCGCCGCTTTATTGGCTGTTATCAGGCATTAAGGCGGCGAGAGGCCGCTCCAATGCCAACAGGAAAATTCAATCTGGCTTAACACCCGACTTAATCTATTAAACGCTAAGAAGCAGTCAAATAATAGCATGAATGCAGCAAACAACCCTAGGCAGTTTTTGGGTGACAAGCCTGAAAATGAAGCACTCAAAACTTCAACATGAGCATGGATAAGAAATTGACATACACCCCCTAAAATTATTTATGGCGGATGTGTTCCCAAATCGTTCGTTAGTCGAATTAAATTCTAGTTTAAAGAGTTATTTCATGAACGCTGTATTAACTCTTTCCTAGATTATTTGGCGTTTACTTACAGTCTCCTGTCCTACCTTTGTTTTCCTCCGTAGCAAACGATAAAATTTTGTCAGAGGTGTAAATGACGAGACTTTTTTTCGCCCTGGATATTGCGACGTAAAAATTTTTTCTGTCAATAAATCTATGAGCTCCCCAGATAATAACAGCATCGAATTCAAGTCCTTTTGTAAGTAAGGTTGTCCCTATGCATTTCCGAGAGTTGCGATTCCCCCGAATTCTTTGGCAATTTTTTACATGAACCATTTCATCATGAATGCTTTGCCCTGAAATCGTTGAGTTTTCTAGTGCTCTCAATAAGGAATAATACAGAGGCGGATGTTTCTTAGAAACTTTTGGCAAAGATGCGAAAAAGGTTAGAAGCGACAATAGATTGTCAGGACTTCTTCGAGTCTTTAAATTAGTAAAAAGTTCTTTTAGTTTTTCCGAATACCTCTTTTCATCCGGATTACGTTTGTTCTTTGGCTTTCCAGATCGATCTAACCAATTATTCAAGCCACTTTTATTAAATTTTAATTTAACCAAAAGATCATGAAAATGCTTAAGGTACGCTTCTCCTCCGACAAGTACACGGACTGCACAGAGTGCCGCTTCGTAGTAGACATTTTCATCTATGGCGTCAAGTACCTTAAGTTGTTGACCCAGATATGAATTTAACTTTAATCGGTCATCTAACAAACCGACCATTCGACCATTTTCTTGTTTATGTATCGGGTAAATCACTAAAACTGACTGATTCTTTTGTTCAAAATATTTGATGGCTTTAAATAAAGACTTGTAAGCTTCTGGTTTGTACTCTTCCTTAAGTTGAGGAAAATCCCTGATATAGAAATCAAATTCCGAATGTTCAAGGAGTTCCACAGGTTTTCCTTCTTCTAACTTATTTCTCATTGAGAGGATGAGTCTACCCAGCCTTTCATTATTAGATTGCCACCTCCAGGGTGTATTCAGAAAATTAAATTTTCTAAACGCTGTTAAATCTTTATCAAAATCGACCAAGGGTTCATCTCCGAAGTTATAGATTCCTTGAAGGGGATCGCCTAAAAGGTGCAAAGGCAAGCTCCCCAGAAGAGTCATGAGAAGGGAGTGCTGAGAAAATGTACAATCCTGATATTCATCTACAAAGATCCTGCTGTAACTCAGTGATATGACAAACTTAACTTGTCTTTTTTGAAGTAAATCAGAACATAGTTTTAAGGTTTCTGAAAAATAATGACGGTTTTTATCATCTATTGAAGGAAGTGACGCTTCTCCAAGTATGTTCGTTACAATTCTTTGGGAAAACCCGGAAATTGTTTCTAGTACATACTTATTTCCGGGGATCTTATTAGTTTGAAATTTGTTTTTAAGAGAATCTATTCCTGCGTGAGTGTGGGTAAGAATCAGGAATGGCTTTTCATCCGAAGCCTGAGACAAACATTCAGTGATAAAGTGGGTTTTGCCGTGCCCGGCAGGTGCAATTAAAACACTTGCTTTTTCAGATAAAAAATTTTTGATATGTTCTTTAAGCATTGGTGCTCCAGTTCTCTATTTCTGTCAGAAGGTTACGCAGAACTGAGAACTCGGGATAAGGGACACTCCCGTACTGATTCAAGATGAGCTTCCCAAGGAATTCTCCCCCGGGGATGTTTTTGAAGATTTTCTTTGTAAGGATAGGCATCGGAAATTTGGTCTTAAAGTCGTCTTTATGTTTTTTATAATCTTCTAAAAATTCCGGTCTATTTAAGGGTTCGTCCGATAAAAGTAATAAAAACGGTTCGATGTATTCTTTGTCAAAATCTTCAAAAAACTGCGTTTCGATACAATTTCCAACAGAACATAGAAATAACCGAATCTTGAGGTCTTCCGCTTTTTTTTGGTGTTCATGAAGATCTTTGAGGCTGTCGTTGTCGGCAAACACACAAGTTTCATAGTTTAGTTCTTTGAGCCGGCAGGCAAAATTATACATTTTGCTTCCGCCTCCGCAATCTATATAAGAAACCCCGAGAGAAGCTAGCGAAAGGTTTTTATTTTCAAGAAGCCATTCATCAAGACTTCTCATGACTCCAAACTCGGTCTTTCCCTCGCAGCAAACGATTTTTTTTGCGAAGAAAGCGTGGGGGGTTGTCCGTCTGCAAGCCGTCATCTCAGATGAAACTGGCAAAACTTGGTGTGTTGTACCGTCGGATGATTTAACTACCTTGTATAACTGGTTTGCTTCGGCCTCTATTAAAACATATGAGGAATGAGTACTTAATATAATCTGGCCTTTCCGCGTTCTTTTGTACAATTTAATAAGATTTACGATCCTATCGGGTTCTAATCCCTGTTCAACCTCATCAATGAGGACAATGTTTCCGTTTTTTGATAACTCTTGTTGCAACCCCATTGAAATTAAACGTTTTGTTCCTTTTCCTTGTAATCGCAGAGGAAGACCATGAGAATGAAGAGAAAGAGAGCTGCCATTAAGAGTATTTTCTCGGAAATCAAAAAGAGTCTTGATTTCATCTAAAAGTAGGCCATAGGGCTTGAACCGCTCGGGCAAGTCTTCCAAAATTTTTTCCAATTCTGCTAATTCTGACTTACTGTACTTTGATTTCAAATCCCTTAGCAAATGCGTTTGGATTTCCTCGATAGAAGTTCCTTCTAAAGAGTTTTTTGTTAGCCTGTATAGAGGGGATTGCTTAGAGTAAGAAAAGTGATTATCACAGTAGTCAGCAACGAGAGTTGCCCCTATTTTTGCGCGATCAGTTGCACTAATTGGAACTTCTGTGCCGAAATTATTAATCACTGTCCATTTGGGCTCCAAACTATCATCGACACGTAGGCGGATATTCAATGTCATTTTGGCCGGATCAAAATCTTCTCCCGAGTCTTCCTCGGAAAGAGAGGGGGAAAGTAATCCAAATTTATGGTCTTTTAACAGAGAACTAGGAAGTTCGGAAACCGAAACGTTTATCTCAATAGGATTGCAAATATCTTGGTTGTAAAAATCTAAATCAGAAAAGCTAAGGTTCCATGCCGGTGAAAGGGCGTAATTAATAGCGGTAAGAATTGTACTTTTTCCAGAATCTCCCCGGCCGATAAGGATGATAAGTCTTTCAGAAAGAGAGGTCGTTTCCAACGATTTAATTCCACGGAAATTTTTGATTGTTATGCTTTCGATTTTGCTCATAATTGTTTTAGCGCGGGTATATCAGGCTTACTGTTCGTAACTTTAAGTCTCTTTTAGATTCTCAGGTTACTTTATTGAAATAGAAGGGTCAATAAATAAGCGCATCATAAACATCAATCCATTGTTTCTAGAGAAATAAATATGATTCGAAAGGAGCAATTTAATAGCAGAACCTCAATACTTTCTTTTAGGAGGCTTTTGCACTTCTATAGGGGAAAGATTTATCGTTGAAGCTACTTCTCTTTATTCGATATGCTCCAATAGTAAGATAAAACGAAGAAATACCCCGAAAACCTTTCCGGTCTTCGGGGCCATTATCTACTTCAGAGTTTCAAATTATTTAACGTAATCCGCAGCGTTTTCACCGGCAATTCGACCGTATGTCAAACCGATAATCGCCGCAAAGCCAACTTCATTGGCATAAGCTTCATGTCCGGATGCTGCACCGGCTGCATAAAGTCCGGGAATAACGTGGCCTTTAGTATCCAGCGCTTCAGCTTTGGTATTGGTCTTGATACCGCCGTAAGTGGACTGCATGGACGGTGTGACAAGAGCGGCATAGTAGGGCGGATTCAGCATCGGATACTGGATCTTTCTTCCGAAAGCCTTGTCATTCTTTAAGCCTTCCTTGCAGTCTTTAATGTAAGTATCCATCGTTTCGATGAAAGCCTTTTGGTTGACATCGAGCTTCTTGGCAAGTTCCGGAATCGTATCCGCTTTGACAAAGTAACCGGCGTCTGCGTAGTTGCGCATCAGCTTAAGGTTGTCCATCGCTTTCTGGTCAACAACAGCATAAGCCTCGTGCTTCGGCTGCTTCATCATGGCTTTGCTCTTGAAGTTAATCGAAGGATGGTTTTCATCAACGAAGCGTTTGCCGTCATGATTGACAAGAACGGTATAAGGCGTGATTGCCGTCAGAGAAACTCCGTCTTTCTTAGTAAGCGGGTGGCAGAGGTAGTTAACTTTGATCTGTTCCATGGAAGCGGTGTCTGCACCGATTGCTTGCGCCATACGAATGCCGTCGCCGGTCAGAGAAGAGGCACCGGTTGTCGGACGACCGATCCAGTCAGGTGCGTAGCGTTTGAGGAGCTCCGGACTCGCGGAGAATCCGCCGGTTGCAACAATCACCGCTTTACTCAGAACTTTGTATTTTCCTTCCGGTGTAGAGACTTCAACACCGATGGCTTTTCCATGATCAGACAGGATTTCTGTGGCTTTGCTGTTGAGACGATACGGAATGCCTTGTTTTTCGACTTCGGCTTTCAGTGCCTTCATGATGTGCGGTCCGGGAGCGCTTCCGTCTTTAGTAATGTGGAAATACTTATCTTCTTGGAACCGACCAAACGGAACGCCAAGCTGCTCTAACCAGTCGATGATTTCGCCGCCTTTGCGTGCATAAGTCTCGACATTGGCTTTGTTAATAGGAATGCCTTTGTCTTTGGCCTGTTTCATCAGGTGATCGACATAATCCTGTGTGGATTTTCCTTTAATGCCGTGTTCTTGAATGAACTTGCTGCCGCCGGCAGTGATTCCGGTGGAGATGTTCATAGAATCTCCGGCGCCTAACATGCCTTGTTTTTCAATAACGAGGACATTGCTTCCTTTTTCTTTAGCCGCAATGGCAGCCGTCAGGCCTGCAATACCCGATCCGATAACAACAATATCTGCCTTCTCGTCTTTCATAGCCTGTTTTGCTTTTACGGGCAAAGTGGTAAGAAGCAGAGGTGAAAGATCTTTAGTGGCTTTGCTCAAAGCGTTTTGAGTCGCTTTAATTAAACCTTGGCTGCTGAAAGTGGCACCGGCGATGTTGTCGACCTTAAGCGTCTGGCGCTCGATAATTTCTTTCGGCAGTTGAGTAAGCGGCGCGTCAGAGAGACCGGCAGATTCACGGTGAGAAAGAACCTGGATGTTGGTGATCTTGTTCTGATTAACAGTGACTTCGACTTTCATTGGGCCGTTTCGACCGTTTGCTTCTCCGATATATTTGCCGGGAACAAATTCTACCGAGGAGGCTGCGTGCAAGTTCGTTCCTAAAAGGCCTGCAGATAAAAGCAGCGCGAGTTTTGAGATTTTGAACATTGAGATTTCTCCTTGAGTGAGTATTTCTATTGAGCTGCATCAATAACGATACCGAGTTCGATACTTAAGTACTCATCCTTTTAAAATTTAGTAAAAGGGGATCTTTCAACTAAAAATGTTTGCTCGAATCTCAATATTCCTGTTATCCCAGCTAATGCTCCTTTCAGTTCATGCGGCTGAACAGGTTGTCGTAGGTGTAAGCCTAGATCCTCCGCAGGATAATAATCAGAAGATCGTAGAGCCGACGCTTAACGTTCTTAAAAATACGTTCGGCCCCCAGAATCTTAAAATCGTACGTCTGCCTCTTCCTGAACTGGAGAAAAACTTAGAAGCGGGAAAAATCGACATTTTTCTTTCAACTTCCGGTTTGTCCAGAAGAATGGCACAGAAAGGAGCGAAAGAATTGGCAACTATGGTCTCTGATCGCTTGCCAAACCCCAATGAAGCCTATGGAACTTTGTTTATTACAAGAAAAGACAGTCCGATTAATAACATCTCAGATATGCAGGGTCATTCATTGGTCGCGAATCTGAAAGGTGGTTTCTATGGACATCAAATCGGACTCGGAGAACTCGTCAAACAAGGCTACGACCCTTATACCTTCTTCAGCTCTGTTCATTACGTAGGAAGAGACCTCAAAAAGGTAGTTGATGCTGTTTTGAAAGGAAAGGCCGACGTTGGCTCAGTTTCCAGCTGTTTTTTGGAAGATACTTATCCAAAGGACGGAGAAGTATGGAAGAACCTGAAAGGTATCGGTCTTAAACCAAATGGAACAGGCTGCCTGGCTTCCACTGATCTTTATCCTAATTGGTCTGTTTCGACGATGCCCACAGCAGACCCGGCTGTTGCAAGGAAAGCAGCCGAAGCACTGCTTGCAATGCCGAAGGCAGAGGGAGGAATGGGTTGGAGTATTGCGACGGACTCAACAAAAACTGATGAATTATTCAAAGATCTTCAAATTGGTCCATTCGGATTTCTGAAGGATTGGTTCTCTAAAGAATTCAGAACAAGATATGCGGGTTGGCTCCTATTAGGCATTGGACTTTTTGCCTCTTCACTCCTCTTAAGTTTCATTCTCGGACAAATTGTTCGTAAAAGAACGAGATCATTAACGGAGTCTCTTAAAAAACAGAACGAACTGAGACGGAAAGAAAAGGCGGTATCCGAAAAACTCAGTGCACTCGAACGCTTAGGTGTGGTTGATCAGCTTAGTTCAATTGTCGTGCATGAATTGCGGCAGCCTCTCACAACGATTCGAGCTTTCTTATTTGGAGCAAAGAAAAAGGCAGAGAAGGGTGTTTTGAGTTCTGAAGAAGCCTTAACCGTCTTTGAAAAAATCGAAGCTCAGTCCAATCGTGCTCAAAGAATCGTGGACGATGTGCGTAAGTACGCAAAGCAGAAGACAGGAAAGTATGAAAAGTTCTCGCTCTCGGATGCAGTGGATTCCGCACTAAAGGATTTCAAAGACTCGGGCTCTTATTCGGGGGCTCTAAAGGTGGCTGTCAATGAAAACATAATGATGCGAGGTAGCAGGCTTGAGATTGAGTTGGTAGTACACAACCTTTTAAAGAATGCTGCTGAATCAATCAGTCAGCACCGACGCCGCCATCCTTTAATTTCCATTGCTCTGTCAAGAAAAGACGATAAGGCTGAACTTATTGTTTCCGATAATGGCGGAAGCATGGCAGATGCTCCTTCTAATGTTCTTTCCTCCAGCAAACCGGAGGGACTTGGCTTAGGCTTGTTAATTGTTAAGGCCGTTGCTGCTCGCCATGGAGGATGTTTTAGATTAGATGTTGATGATAAAAAGGCATCGGCTTGTTTGACTCTTCCTATACCTGAGGACCTAAATGAAAAGTGAGAATGACCCAATCCTCCCTTTAATCCGTATCGTTGACGACGATATGGACTTGTTGGAAGGCTTGGCGTATATGCTGGAAGGAGAGGGCTGGGAAGTTAAAACTTACCCGACGGCAGAGTCTTTTCTTGTTTTGGATGATTCTGCGAGGCCGGGATGCCTTGTCTTGGACTATCTAATGCCAAAAATGAACGGCGTTGAACTTCAAAACCGCCTGAAAGAAAAGGGCTTTTCTCACCCGATTCTCTTCCTTACGGCACATGCAGATCTAGACATGGCGATATCCGTATTTAGGAAAGGAGCAGACAATCTTTTGAAGAAGCCGGTCGATCCACAAGAGCTGATCGATGCAATTTCCGAAGGTATAAGGAAAGATTCGGCAGAACAAACTCAGGGAAACATTGAAGACCTGAATAAACGTTTTCAGTCTTTATCGATGAGAGAGAAGCAAGTGCTGGCACTTGTAAAAGAAGGACTGACGAATTTTGAAATTGCCGAGCGGCTTGGATTAAGTGAGCGTACCGTCGAGAGTCACCGCTTTCATGCCTATGGGAAACTTGGCCTTAAATCGAAGATGACTGAACAAACTCAGTTGAAAGAAATCCTTTCGCGACTCAACCAGTAATTATGAAGACCAGGGTGTTTTAGAGGAACTTTAATTTTCTCCTCTTAATTATTTCGCATAGGAATTGACGTTAACCTTAAATTTTGGTGAAAGCAAGTGCATCAATCTTCTTAGTTCCCTAAAAGAACTTTGAGGTTAATACGCTAACAATACATATTAAATTGATCGAGATAGTTTCCAGATTTTCTCAATTCGCAGATTGATACATGTTGAAATTCTTTTATGGTGGGTAATTTATTTCTGAGAGGCTATCTATCTGCTATAATGCCCATTAGTCGATATCCAACTATTTCTACCGCCAGTTTGATAACTAGACATAACATTCGACAATTTTTGTCAACTTTTGATTGACAAGATAGTTTAATTTTTTTAACATTGACCATGAAAAGGTTGCTGAAAGGCAACTAGGGCTGGTCGAAAGACCCTGGTCCTTCACAGGCGGGATTGTGTCCCGCCATTTTATTTATGAAAGAGCTGAGTGTTTTTATTGATGAATCAGGTGATTTTGGGAATTTTGAACCTCATTGCCGGTATTACATCGTATCTTTCGTATTCCACGATCAAGCCGTTGATATCTCAAGCCAAGTCTCAGTTCTTGATCAGAAATTAGATAACTTAAATATAGACCACGTGGTTCATACGGGCCCGATTCTTAGGAGGGAGCCTCCATATAATCATTTGCAAATTCAAGAGCGAAAAAGAATATTAAACGCCTTTGTTGCATTTTTAAGGCACGTAGATGTTTCTTGTGTATGTTTCTTAGTGGATAAAAAATACATAAATGATCCGATGAAATTAATTTCGGATTTATCCCGTCAGATCTCCCAATTTTTGCAGCAACACACCTCTTTTTTTCACTCATTTAATGTTGTCAAAGTTTATTACGACAACGGACAGACTGAATTAACAAAAATATTGGCTTCTGTGCTTCCAATTTACTTGAATAATGTGGTTTTTAATAAAGTCTCTCCCAAGGACTATAAATTATTCCAAGCTGCTGATTACGTCTGTACGTTCAGATTGTTGAAAGAAAAATTGGACAAGGACTGCCTTACCAAATCGGACTTGAAATTCTTTTCCGGCAAGAGAGAGCTAAAGAAAACTTATTTAGCGCCTCTTCTGACGAAAACTTTCCTCTAACTCTCTCCAACTGACATGGAAGAGAGGAAACTGTAAAACAAAAAGTTATCCAAAGAAGGGCGCTTTAATTGGATCTAAAGTTTCGGAGAGCCTCCAAATCTTCCTTCCTCATAAAGTTTCTGCAAACTTGAATCATTCCTTAACCCTTCAAACTCGACGACATTCACCAGCTGCGAAGAGGAGTCTTGCCGCCGCTCCACGAACCAAATCTCATCTCTGCGAAGACCGGCTCGCCGAAGTAGGTTGGTATCATGGGAGGTAAAGACAAGCTGCTTCCTAGTATTAGAGCTTACATTCTCTAAGAATCTTCTCACGAGCCAATAATTGATTTCCGTGTGTAATCCATGGTTGATTCCGTCAATGACATAAACGCAGTTCTTCTTGCTGAGCAAAAGATCGTTGATGGTCGGAGCAAGGTCAATAATTTTCCTTGTGCCGGTGGATTCTTGTTCTAATGGGATTAAATATTCTTTACCTGAAATTTCGTGTACTGCAAAGAGTCTCCTGAAGGCTAAATCTCCGTCTTTGTAATAAGCCAATACCCGGCCGCCCCCTGGTTCTTTGATGAGTTGGCTTCCCTGACAACTCACAGTTGAAAGTAGTTCGTTTCGCTCATAAGGAGATAGACGTAAGGCTGACTCTGAAACAGGAGTGGAAACAAGGGCTGATATTCCGGTATCGGTGTTTTTCAGAACTTCAGACAATAGGCTGTTCCACGAACCATTCCCACCGACATCTAAATCGTAAGAAACCAGAAAAGAATCCGGATAAATGACTTTAAGTTCCTCAGAGAACCATCTGAAAACTTCTTCAAATGGTTTGAATTTCATGGAACTCAAGGTCGCGAGAAGCGAGTAGGGACGATCCAGAGAGCGATCGGCGATGCACTGAATGGCTTCAAAAGAATTAATGTTCGGATTTATCCGAACCTTGTCATTGTCCCGAAGAAACAGAGTCTTTTCGCTGCGGCTGTTTCTTTCGATTAGTTCCTCATACAAGATTTCATCTTCGTTGCATGCGATCTTGAATTCATAGATCAGCTCGTTGACAAGGATTGAAATCTCAAATTTGGAGATCGGATTTTTATCCTCAGTAAAGTAAAAATTTTGCAGGGGAATTTTCCCTTTAAGCCTCGGAGTTGTTACCAATGTCTTGAGGAAATCCAACGCTTTGATGAGATTGCTTTTGCCCGAAGCATTGGCTCCGTAGATGGCAGCCAAGGGAAGCAGTTTCAGTCTGAACTTAGAAATCGATGCCAATGTTTTGCTGTTTGTTCTCTCTTTCCCAGCAACCATGGAAAAAGTGGTTATCTCATCATAAGAGAGAAAATTCGAAAACTTAAACTCAATAAGCATGATGTTCTTTACGACTGTGTTGGTTAACTTCGCTTTGGCGACTTTTATGTTTCATATAACGAGATTTTATCTCCTAGAATGGAACAAAAGATCTTCTCAAAGAGAGCTCCCTTAAGCCTTTAATTGTTTTAAATCCTACCTACAGCCTGAAAAAACAGTGATCTCTACGTAAGTATTGTTCAAGCTCCTTAGCTCAAAGTTTTTCATATTCAGGAAGTTGAGATTCGGTTTCCAATGAATTCTTCCGTTCCCAAACGGTAATGCGCTCAATCAATCTCTTCCTATAACTATCTGAACTCACAGTGATTTATTCTTTAAGATGGAAGGAGAAAGCTTCGGGATAGGAGATAGAAGTGCGCAAGCTTGCTGATCTGATCTTTCAAAGAGATCGACGTCGAGAAGAGTTGTCGAAGATTCAGAAAGAAATTTCTGTCCTAACCCAGAAAACTCCCTCTCTTATTCTTCCTTTTGCGCATGAAACACCCAAAGATACGGATCAACAGAAACCTTCCGTTTCCGCACCATTAACGCCGCAGCAAAAAGTTTCGCTTTTCTTTGAGTTGTTCAAAGGACGGGGAGACGTCTTTGCCGAAAGATGGGAATCTTTCTACGATCCGCAAAAGGTAGGATATTCTCCGATTTGCATCAAACGTTCCGGCGAATGCCCGAGACCGTATTCGTTCTGCAAAAACTGCCCTGATAAACATTACAAACCCTTCACTCCAAAAGACATTGAACAGCACCTTTTAGGAAACAAAACGGTTGTAACCTATCCGCTCGTTAATGGCCGATATTGTCCTTTCGTTGTCATAGATTTGGACGAGGATGATTGCAGAAATGACGCCAAGGCCATTCTTGAGTGCGCTGAGAAATTTGGCATTCCGGCTTATCTGGAAATATCTCGCTCAGGAAAAGGCATACATATCTGGATTTTCTTTGAGGGCTTGGTTTCTGCAAAAGACGCAAGACTTCTCTGCGATTCTCTAATCACTCTGACTCAGAATCAGATCAGAATGGAGGTCTCTTTGTCATCCTTCGATCGCATCATTCCCTGCCAGGATGTATTGGATACGAATCAGCTAGGCAATCTTGTCGCACTTCCGCTTCAAAAGAAGCGGCGTCCTAATGCTTCAGTCTTTGTGGATAAAAATCTGCAAAAGAAGGCGTCAGGGTTTCCGACGCGAGAATAAACAGTTCGGATTCACTGTTGGAGATGACGAAGACAGCGAACTCAAATGATCTTTTAGCAACAGTGAATCGAAGTCAGACATTAGGATTTTCAAAAAAAAATAGCAGACCAACCGGAGACCTAAGCCCCTCCGACTGGTCAATCATTACTAACTTAGTGGTCAAAGACTACTTAGCAGCCTCAGCCCCGGCAATCCTTCCGTATACTGTCGCCATAACAAGTCCGGAAATTCCACCGCCTCCTAGTCCGGCTTGATAAGCCAAATGGCCTGTAACGTCGCCAGCTGCATAAAGTCCCGGAATTGGGGTACCGGCCGTCGTCATGACTTGAGCTTTCTTGTTGATTTCTAATCCGGAATAAGATGTGTAAATTTGAGGCTCGCACTCAAATGCGTAGTAGGGTCCTTTATCAATCGTATCCAGTAACTTGGTACGATTTTGATATCTGTCCTTGCCCTTGAGAACGTCTTCGTTGTACTCCTTAACCGTCTTTTCAAGGTTTTGGTAGTTAATGCCTTCAGCCTTTGCAAGATCCTTTAAATTATCGAACTTGTCGACTTTCTGTTTCTCACAGGTTCGACGCACGATATTAATAAAAAATCTGAATAATATCTGCGAAAATTTCTGATAATTGCATGAATTTATTAGGAAAAGTGCTTGCCCTTTATCGTGATGAATAGTATAATATTAGAGATCAATATAAGGTGATTGCTATGTCAAGACCCAGATCTGATACCCCAAAAGAGCACACTTCTATCATTCGTGCGAAACGAAAAGACGGTTGGACTTATGTTCAAAGAGTCGTCAGCGTTTACGATCCAAAGATTAAAAACAGCAGAAGAATTTCAACGGAGACTTTGGGAAAACTTCCGCCCGGTGAAACTGATTTGGAGAAATTGGTTACTCTGGAACCGCGCAGAAGAAAAGGTTCACTTCAAGCGGCTAAGATTGCCGCACCTGCCCAAGAAGTGATTGATCCCAGAGATCCCGGACGGATCATTTACCCATTGGATATTGTCTTTTGCGTCATTCTTCTTGCTGCGATGCAAGGCAAAACTTCCTGCACGGAAATTGCAGAGTTCTGGCATCAATGCCGACCCTTGCTGAGCAAGAGCTTCCCCAACTTTCCTGATGAGGAAATATCTCACGATACCGTCAGGCGCATCACGATGATTATCGGCAAAGACAAAAATGCCGCTCTGATCGAACGGTTCGTTGAGATGCTGCGCAGCAGACTGTCTCACCCGGTAATTGCTGTCGACGGACAGGCTATCAGGGCTTCCCGGGATTCTTCTCAGCACTCCCCGTATGTTTTAAACATCATGGATGCAGACAACGAGTTGATTCTGGCTCAGCAAGTCATCGGTGAAAAGAACAACGAAATTACCCATACCTCAAAGCTCATCGACACTTTAGACATTCGAGGGGCAATCGTCACGGCAGATGCTTTAAATACACAAACCGAGTTCGCCGCAAAGATCATTGCCGAAAAGGCCGACTACTGTTTGGCTCTGAAGGCTAATCAGGATCTTACATATGAACAGGTGCGCGGATTCTTCGAACTGGGAACACATGAGTACAAAATTGCGCGGCCTTCGGTAACAGACCAAGGCGGCAAAATTACGAAAAGAAAAACTCGAGTTCTTCCGGGAGCTCTTTTACCGGAAGAAATTCTTAATAAATGGGTTGGCCTCGATGAAGGATCAATCGTGGAAGCCGTCACTGACACGGTGAAGAAAAACACCGGAGAAATTCTTGGGCCTCAGGTCCGCTATTACATCTCATCATTAAGGTACGATGCCCCGAATGTGGAGCAGGTTCTGCATCGTGCCATTCGTCAGCACTGGACAATTGAAAACAAAGGCCATTGGGCGTTAGATATGGCCTTTAATCAGGATCGGCTGCAGTGCACAAACGCTCAGTATCTGGCCGGAAGAACACTGCTTAACAAGATCGCCCTAAACTTCACGACGAAAATCCAAACACGCTTGGAAGAGACAACGGGCAAAGAGGCGCCGTCCAAACCGGTGATCAGGGCGAGGCTGAATAAAATTGAGGATATGCTGGCTACAATGAATGATTGCATACGCATCTAGCGGCTCCCTGGGCTAAGGTCTCCCTTCAAAAGGAAACCCTTATCGTGGTCTTCTATTTAATTTCTGATGCGTCCGACCTGTGTTTCTCAAAGAAGATTTTTAGGCTGGTATCTTTGTATTTTTTAACTGCCTTGGAGTCAAGAATCCAATAGGCGAGTTTGAATTTGTTTTCGACCATCTTGTGGTTAACGGCGAGATAACCGCGAGTCTCATCTTGGAATCGCTGTCCGTTCTTATTAACAATGATCAATGGAACTTCAACGAGAGGCTGACCGATGGATACATTGCTGTGTGTTCCGACAAAGAGCATGTTCATGCCGAAACCGTAATGTTCAACAATGACATTTGCTCCAAGCGCGGTTGCAGCCTTAATGCCTTCTCCGACATTAAGCTTAGAGCCGTGTGATTTAACGCCTTTCAGATAAGGATGATATTTTTCAACCATCTCTTTGCCGTTAGCAAAGCCGCCGGTTGCAAGAATCACACCGTGGTCAGCATAGATTGCGTACTTGTTTCCTTTGTTATTTTCTAGGATTGCACCGATGACGCGAGCATTGCGTTTTTCACTTTCAGTAATCAGAGAAACAAGGTTAGTGTTCAGAATAATTTCAACTCCGAGAGATTCAGCTTTTGCCTGAAGAGCCTTAATGGCTTGCGGTGAACCGACTCTATAACCCGGTGCAAAATAATGAACACGTTTGCGATTGCCGATGGCTTGAGCCGGCTGGTCCGTAAACTTGACGCCCAAAGATTCAAGCCAATCCAGATCCTTAGGCCCTTGTTCATAAACTAACCGCGCAACGCCGGTGTCTCTCTTCAGGAAACGATTCAGCTTTAATCCTCTTTCAAGGGAATCCTGCCAGTTAATTTCCAGGGAATCATCAATTCCTGCTTTTTTCTGGATCTTAGTGCCCCCAATCCAATACCCGGATCCTGAAAGAATGGAGTGTCCGCCTAAAAATCCGCCTTTTTCAACCAATAAAACTTTTGAGGCTCCGCTTTGTTTTGCAGAGATTGCTGCACACAAGCCGGCCATGCCGCCTCCAAGAACTAAAACATTGGTACGAATGTCCGAATTTCCCGCTGCGATTGCTGTCATAGGAATAGATGAAAGAGAAAAAGCAACGCCTGCAGAGATTTTAAAAAATTGTCTTCTTTGCATAAAATGTCTCCTTGGGTGAAGAACAATTACAGATTAATGGGTGGGATTTTTTCTACCTACCGCTTTTACACAACCTATATTGCAATTTTGCAAGTTAGAGGATTGATCGATGCAGCCCAAAAATAATCTACTAAATTGGAAACTCTTGGAGAGTCTTGAGCGCACTGGCAACTTAACCCAAGCTTGTATTGAAAATGATTGCGACCTGTCTACGGCTTCCAGACAATTGGCTGCCTTAGAAGAGGATTTGGGGATCAGCCTCCTTGATCGAAGAAGAAAGCCCATGCAGCCGACAAGGTTTGTGAAAACCAATCTTTCTTTAATCCGTCGAATTGTTCGTCTCCACGATGAATTATTGGAGGAAGCCGCTAAAGAATTGAGCAGCCGAAACGACAAGTTCATCCGATTCGGTCTAACAACGAGCGCAATTGTTCACGGAGTAGCCGGCCTGATAAACAAATTTAATACTGAATATCCTGATATTGAAATCCAATTGGTTCCGGATATGGACCACACTTCGGTTATGAATAGGGAAGTAGACATTTCCTTAGTGCCTTACGATCCGAAAGAATCTGAGTTGACAGTTCTTCCTATAGGCCAGTGTTTCACACTTTTAGTGGCTTCTCCTGCTTATCTGGCTAAACGGGGCGAGCCGAAAATAATCTCCGACCTTAATGATCAGGGTCATACGCTTTTATTAAAGCGCAAACCTTTCTATCCGGAGGCAGAAGATCTCGTTTACGGGGACTTTATTTATGATTTTTATACAGGACAACTGAGAAAATTAAAAGACAATAAGGAAGGGGCGGCCGGCAAAAAGGGCGCCGGAAAGGTAACAACGAAATTTGTCGGTGATCAAAACGGTTATATTTCAGCTCTTTCAGGAGAAGGGATTGCAGTCGACCTGCCTCTTTCTTTCATAAAACGTGACCTTATGGGTGGTTCTTTAGTACCGGTTCTTAAAGGTTGGAAAAGAAAACCTTGGAGCCGAAATCTGGTTGTCCATAAAGAAAATTCACATTGGGAGGAGCTCTATACATTTGCTCGCTGGTTTCAACTGCATGAAAGAATTGACTCCCATCAACGGTGGAATGAGATGTATCAGTTCTGCGAAGTCCCAGAAGAGGCTTACGCCAACCTCTAAAGGCACAGAGGATTCTGATTATTGGTCCGGAACGGTTCTTCTATGCGTAATCTTATTGGTCCGTTATTCCTGTTAGTTAGCTGCTTGCTGTTCAGTGTCACCGGAACATTGCAGCAATTGGCGCCCGAAGGACATACTCCGGTTGTAATCACCGAAGTGCGCATGCTACTTGGCTCCTTAACTATATTAGCTTGGTGTCTATTGAATCATAGGCTTCCTTCTAATTGGTCAGCTGTTCCGTGGAAACCGATGCTAATCGCGGTAGCTAGTGTGTTGTTGTATCAGCTGTTGTTTTTCTACTCGGTAGCGGAAGTTGGAGTTGCGGTTGGTTCAGTGGTGGCGATTGCGACAACTCCTTTATGGGCGGCAGTGGTTGCATTTTTACTTTTCAAGAAGAAGCCTTCTAAGTTTTGGGTATTTGCCACTGTGCTCGCTATTGCCGGTGTTTTTCTGATTAATTTTGGAGGCGGTTTGCAGGCTCAAAGCGTAGATTGGAAACTCTTACTTCCGGTTGCCGCTGGACTTTGCTACGGAGTAGAAATTATCGCGGTTGGGAAGGTGGTTGAGAAACTAAATCCTGAAACGACGATGCTCTTAGAAATGGGCCTTGTAGCCGTGTTGCTTTTGCCGGTGACATTTTTCTTTCCGACTAAATGGATTTTTACAACAGGAGGAATTCTGGTTTCTCTAGGTTTAGGTGTGGTGACTGCCGGAATTGCCTACCCGTGTTTTACCTACGGTATTAAATACACATCTCCTGTTGTGGCTTCTACATTAGCGTTGACAGAGCCGCTGATGGCGGCCGCTCTTGGAATATTTTTTCTTCATGAAAATCTCTCTATCTCCATGGGTTTAGGCATGCTGAGTTTGATGGCATCTGTCATCGTTTTAATTTTTGAAGAACCGAACAATCATTCTTAATTTCTTATGACTTAGAGCTTGAGCAGAAAGTGGTTTTCCTGCCAACCCTGCTAAATTTACTGGACCAATATTCAAGCAAACATTCGTTGTCCTTTGAGGACAGAGGGGCTTTAATAAATTCCGCGGAATTTCTTAAATGATCTCACTAGACTGTATTTGAAAAGGCAGAATAACGGTAACAATCCGTCTTTAGGCATCTCTCATTTGAGTAATTGATATGCTCAAGTAGGAGTTGTTGTTTTCGCTGAACACGTCAACTCCCAAATGAATATACTGAAACCGCCTTATCCAAGTTAGCGGGTAGTCTAGATTTACTGGGGACAAAGGGCGGGTTTATTAAGTAAGATTTGGACGCCTTTCTTGATTTACCTGCTTGGGTCTTGTTATTGCTTCGCTGATGCGGATAAGGTCCTACCGCCAAAATACAGCTTTATTCATCTTCGATGACGACCATCGATCATTTCCCGATAAATCGCAAAGATTTTCTTCAACCCTAGAGTCTCACTCTTTGTCCTTCGCGTTCAATAGGCTTCGATTGGAGCCCGATTGACTGGTCCTGAGATGCTTGTTTTGTATTATCGGTTATCACAACTTGAGTTTGTCCCGTTACCAAAGATTAGCGTGCACTTTGAAAGTTTTACTTCTAAAACATAAGGATAGCTAAGGAAAATGTATCTAAGTTTTTTGTAAGACTGCTTTCGTCGGCTTGAAGCCTTGTTGGAATCTTTCTATTGTTAACAAGGCTGGCTAAGGCGGCAGCGGTCTCTAGCTTGCGATTACTTATTGCATCTGAGTGAGAACTGTTTTCCTGTTAATCCTTTCCTAATTGGCTGAAGAGGTAAAAATGAGTTCTAATCCAATGGCTCTGATTCGTGTCATAGACGAAGAAGAGAGTGCGAGAAACTCTTTGAAATTCCTTCTTGAACAGGAAGGGTGGAAGGTGTGTCTTTATTTTTCCATTAAAGATTTTTTTGAAAATGATAATCCGATGATACCCGGCTGCCTCATTTCAAACATTCAAGTGAGGGAAACATCTGGATTTGAGCTGCAAATTAGGTTAAAGAAAAGTGAGTGCCCGATGCCGCTTATTTATATTAGCGCCTATGCGGATGTCGGGACAGCGGTTATGGCCTTAAGAGAAGGCGCATACGATTTTTTAACAAAACCGATTAATGATGAAAGACTTCTTGAAAGCGTCGAAGCTGCTGTGAATGAAGATTGGCAGTTTCGCTCTACCCTCAAAAACGTCAAGAAAAATAGAGAACTTCTCCTCACTTTGACCGGTCGGGAACTCGACATCGTACGCCTCATAACGAAAGGTCTGAATAATAAGGAAATAGCAGAGGAACTGGGCATCGCAGAAAAAACGGTCAAAGTTCACCGCTCATCTATATATCGAAAATTGCAGGTCCGCACTCCATTGGAAGTTTTTAAAATAATTGATAGCGTTTATCGAGGAAATAACCTATTCCGGAGTTATGAAAAAAACCAGTTCCTAGATAATCTTAATAACTTTCTTTAAGAGAGGTGCCTTAATCAGCACCTCTTTCAAAAGGTAATTGCTGTTTAATAAGGAGTGCGCCGATCAAATCCGGTTATTTAACCTTGAAATCAAAACTGTGGCACTGTGCGCAATAATTTTCCGGAGCGGCATGCTGCAGATGACAAAGCGTGCAATCTAATTTGTTGCCGTAATGTGGCGATACATGTGGATTCTGAGGTTTTATTCCTTGAGTCTTCTTTTCAATTTCATCGGGAGCATGGCATTTCGAGCATTGGTTAATGTCCGGGGCAGTAATTTCATTTTTCTCGCCGTGGCATTCCTTACAAGTTACATTTTTAACTCCGTGGCGATCTGCGCCGAGCGGAGCACTCTCCTGAGCAAAAGAAGCATCAAAGTAAAAAAGGGCAACGGATAAAAGAAAGGAGCTGAGCAGGAGTCTTTTCATAATCCCTCCAACAGAAGGTCGACCAAAAAGATTTTCTTCTGATCGACCATTCTTCGGCTAATTCCTCAAGCGGGAATATTGTTCTTTATGATTTGGCGCAGTTTTCGCCGGCCATTCGTCCGAAGACTAAACAATCGAGGATAGCAACTGAGCCTAATCGGACTGCCCCGTGTACATGTCCCGTCGCCTCCCCGGCCGCATACAAGCCCTTGATAGGTTTATCTGTCTTCACGTCAAGCACCATGCATTTATCGTCTGTAATCAGACCACCCATGGTGTGGTGAACTTTAGGCTGAAGCTCGCCGACATAGAAGGGCGCAGTTTCAACAGGCAATTGCTCGTTATTGATATAACGGCCTAAGACAGGATCCTTTTTGTTTTTTACATATCCGTTGAACTCTTCAACCGTCTGTTTCAACTGCTCGGCGTCAATCCCTTGTGCTTTTGCCAGTTCATCTAACGTGTCATATTTGAAGATCAAATTCCGTTCGAGATGTTTATTTAACATTCCCGGACGCTGTGTTTCAAAAGGTTTTACACCGTTTGCATCAGCAATTGCGAAGCATTTACGTCCGTTGGCCTGTTCGACCATAATTGCGTCCGCTCTTACTTTTCTATTTGCCAATTCATTCACAAATCGTTTGCCGGCGCTATTGGTCCATAGTCCGTATTCTGCCGCTGCTGTTTGATTGAATTGCCAGCCGATGCCCATGCCTTTTTCATGAGGATTTCCCCACGGACCGCACTGAATCCAATCGTTTTGAGCTTGCAGGCATCCGATGCTGGAGGTTTCTCGCCAAAGTTCGGAGGTTGCTCCCGGCTGATTAGTGGTATCTAAGGTAGCATTAAGTTTCGGATCCTGAATTGTTCTGTAAGGAACATCAGCTGAGAAACCACCATAACAGAGAATTACACCTTTATTGGCTTTCAGAGATTTGTGTCGACCGCTTCCAGCCTTAGGAAAACGGTATCCTTCAAAGACTTCGACGCCTTCTACACCGTTTGCTGTTCGGATGATCTTGTCAACGTACGTTCTTAGACGAATCGGGATGCCAAGTTCAAGACATTTATCTAACTGTTTGTTGACGATTCCTGCGCCTGAGCCAATCTTTGTTGTCACATAGCGCGGAACTGAGTGGCCGCCTTCCTGACCGATCGCATCAGGCAAGTATTCGACACCTAATTCATTGACGGTCCACTCATAAGTGGAAAGGACACGATCAACCATCTGGTGAACTTTCTTCACATCATTCATATAGTTGCCGGCCACGAGAATATCTTTCTCAAGGAGCTCCTTTGAATCTTCAATGTTGTGTTTCTTTTGCTGCGGACAGCCGGTGGCTGTAAGAATTCCTCCGTTAATGATTGAGTTTCCGCCGGCGGTTGGCATTTTTTCTAACACGATGACGTTTGCTCCTGCTTTTTTAGCTTCAATCGCCGCAGCGAGGCCGGCGAAGCCTGAACCAACCACAATCACATCAAAGGTTTCATCCCATTTTTTAGTCTGAGCGGATACTGTCGCGGCTAAGATACCGGATGACGAAAATACAGCCCCTGCGACAGACGTTTTCAAAAATAATCGACGGGAAGAAGTATTCATAAGGCCCCCCTTTTGTTAACAAGGTTATTTCAAGAGATCAAAAGTCATTCTAGAGGGGGATAGTGGACTAAGAAATACGTCAAAAAGTTTAAATGATAGATTTGATTAATCTATAACTATATGATTTATAGTGATAATTAAATTAGTTAAGGTGCGATACTTAGGACAAAAGACTTATTTGTTAAAACAAATAGATTAGTAAACCTCGCGACAGAAGCAGGAGATATATTTTAAACAGCCTTCTTGATGATGAAGAGAAAAGCACCATATTCGATCTAGCTTTTTCAAAGCTGACTGTTTTTGATAGAACATGGCTTTTGAGGCTTAGGACCGTATGGTTTGTTGGTAGGTTATGAACTTGTTGATTTTGCATTGCTTTAGCGGCGCAGGTCTAGTTCAAAACAAGAGAGGGTAGATTTTTTCGATCGACAAAAAGTTCTTCGCAAACTGCGATTAATAGCTATTCCAGAAGAGTTTTGAATGGGATCTGGTGCCCTAATTGCTGCTTGAGCAGGTACAAATGTTTGGCAACTATTTGATTGACACATGGTGCAGGGAAAATTATAGATATCATCTCTGAAAAAACATTAGTCTCGGAGTGCGTTTTCTTGCTCTCCGAGACGTCCAATTAATCAAGCGATTTTAGGATAAGGCTTTAAAAACTATACTTTAATCCGGCCATAAAGCTTAAATCACGGTAATGGTATGAACCGGCGCGGACAGCAGTGTTTGCCCAGAGGTGTAAGTTGGGATTGAGACGACTGTCTACCCCGGTTTTAAATTCACCCAAGTTGCGTACGCCTTTTTGTTTGAGGTTAACCCCGTTCATTGTGACTCCGTAATCTTTGGTATTGTGAATCCAATTACCTTCAATAAACACCTGTGCTCCCTCATATTTAGGATTAGCTTGGTTCTTCAGATGGAAGATCGTTCTTGCGCCGAGTCTTGTCGTCACATTATTTTTCCCGACAGCTTCAATGCGTGTGCCATTGGACTCAGTGAAGTTATCAGTCTTAATACCCGACCAAATGACCTGAGCCTGCGGCTGGAAATAAATTCCGACTTGGCGCCCTTCAGAGGTATCAAATTCTGAGACCTTCAGGGTATAGCCCGTCTCAAGAGATCCCGTTAGGCCTTTTGAATGATAGGATTCAACGCCTGAGCTTTTAACTCTGTTTTTGAACCAGCCGTATGTAAGCCAGGTGTCAACGTATGCGCCTTCACGGCCGGTTCCATTCTGGAACCAGGTGCCGGTTACACCGAAATTCAGACCGTCTACGCTGCCGATTGCGCGGTATCCCGAATAAGGATTATGGGATTTGGTCCTTCCGTGGCCATAACCGCCCATCCATCCGAATTGGAATCGGTTGGTGCCGTTGGAAGAAAACGAGAGTAGTTCCGTTCCAAGCTGTGTAGCGGCTGTCAGAGTGCGGTTTTTGATTTGTCCGCTGCTCTCTTTCCAGGAGGTATATCCTCCCTGCATTCTCATCCAAAAGTTTCTTGTTTCGTTCTTATCAGAATGCGGATCGGTAAACCACAGGTCACCGATTCTGTCTTGCAGGCGATTTGTGAAAAGAGAATGGACGACAGCTTCATTTCCGATATAAGCACCGGCTTCAGGTCTTACGATTGGAATGACTTTGCCGTCGTCTCCGTTGCCTCCGTTTCCGTTGTCACCGCCATTGCCTCCGTTATCCTCGTTATTAGGATTGTCAGGTTTTGTTTTATCGGTAAGGTCACTGATTAGATACCAGTTTCGGCTATCGCTGCCTTTTCCTCTTTTCAGTTCGTAATCATAGGCTCCGGCAGCAAGGCGGGTGCTTTGAACGAAATTGCCGTCGGATTTTCCTGAAACATCGATAAGCTTAATTCCGTTAAGTGTTTGTTCTCCGGGTCCGCCGAGGTTGTTAACGTGGACGATGGTTCTTCCTGATGTGTCGCCTTCGACGATCAGCATATCGGTTAATGAATTATCTCCGCCTAAAAACGTGTTAAACAAGATATGCCCGTTATCTCCGGAATAATTCCCTGCAACGATGAGCTTGTTTCCTGTAGATTTGCCGTTTCCAAGAACAATCTGTCCTGAGTTGTTCAAATCCTTTCCGACTCTTAATTCGGCTGTTTCTGTTGAGTCTAAGTTTCCGATACCCAAGAAACCTTCATTATTGAGGCTTCCTTTGATAAGACCGAAGCCGCTTAAAGAAGATTCGGACGAAATATTCACGGAAGAGCTATTCATCAGCACTGGCTTTTCTGAAGTTCCGAGCGTGACGATAGCGTCTCTTAAATTTGTAGGACCGGTCCATTCGGTGTCAGTTTGAATGGTGACATTTGCATTTTTATCAAAACTGACAGCGCCTGTTCCGCTGATTTTATCCTGCAAAGTGCCTTTCACCCCTGTATAGACAAGCTCTCCGTTATCGACGATGCTGCTTTGCCCAACAGAATTCAGGGTGGGAAGAATTAAGGTTCCTTGCTCTGCAATAAGCGTTTGACCGTCATAACCGGTCGGAACGGTGAATAACGTTCGCCCGCTTTGAATTTCCACACTGCCGTTTCCGACGATAGGAATCCGCAGTTCTTGTGCGGAATCTCCTGTATGTCCGTTGTTAAAAACAACTTTGGCATCACCCGGACCTTTTAATTGAACTTCCGGAGCGTTTAAGTTATAAAACCCTTCGTTAGAGCTGGTGTCGCCAAGAAGTAATTGTGCTGTTGCCCCTTCTTTTTGTGCTTGAACAATAACAGGCGATGAGGTTTTGACGTTTGCGCCATGACCTACTAGAAGGGATGTTTTATTTCCGGCACTGGGGGCTTGAATGACAAGAGAACCAACATTGAATTCAGCATTGACTCCTTCATCGTTAATAATCTGTAAGAATGCATTATCGGTACCCCTCACGTCTCCGTACTCTGAACCGCCGAATAGGAAAGTTTTGCCAACTGAGAAGTTAGAATTCCGGATAAGTGCTTGGTCAGAAATTTCTCCCATAACAGCTAGGTTCTTGACTTTGTTAGTAAAGCTAAGATTTTCTGCAAAAGAAACATTTCTAGCATTTTCAATTAAGAAACGATCATTTTCCTTGGAAAAATTTAGCTGTGCAGTACTGTTAGAAGTACTACCGGCCCCCACGCTGACAGAGGCTGAGTTTTTTACAACGAAGGAGGCCTGAACATTCGAATCAATAATGTTGAAACTACTTGCCACATTTAACTGTGTTTCATTGTTGTTATTTAGGTTTCCGCCATCCACATACAAACTGATGTAATTAGTTTGACCACTATAAGCACTTATGGTTCTTGCATTAAATGAAACATCACCGTTTCCAGAGCCAATGACATTAATGAAGAGATTGGGTTCTCTTTCGCTTACATAAGATTGTCCAAGAACTATCTGGGGTAAACTTAAAGAGGCTGTTTGGCCTTGTTGCACACTATCGGTTGGGAGTGGAGTAAACGTCGTTTCGCCGCCTGCTTGAAAATAAGACGGCGAGTAAATTGTCAGCGCCCTTGTTTCTAGAGTATAGGAGCCGTTTTTTGCCCAAAAAAATAAGGGGCGGTTTTCTCTGTTAGAAACATCATTCGGATCATTTGAGTTAGATGTGACATCTTGTTCGTTATCAACGAAGACTAAATAAGCCTCTGAGAAGGGAAAGTTATATCCTTCAATGTTCGCTATCGCATCATTAAGAGGAAAAATCAAACAAGCAGCCACTGCAAGGGCAGAGTGTTTCCTAATAAAAGGAGCTTTTGCAGACAGGGGGCTGTTTTTTATGAGTTTGTCTAAACCCGATCCGTTATGCAGAACTTTCATGTTATTCATAATTAAATAAAAGATAAATATGAAGAAATTTGAATTCTACAAATGAAAAAATATTTTCTGATTAAATATTAAATTAGATCAAATAGACGTCGTCAATAAGTGTTTGATGAATAACAAACAAATCTAGTAGTTGTATAAAAATTAAAACAATTATTGTTTTATACAACAATATTTTTTTGTTTATAAAAGGATGTTTAAATAACAATTATATCTTGCTCTTTTGGTAAGTCGTATCTAACGATTTTGTGTTAGTAAAAAAAAGCTTCGAGTTGCAGAGAGTTGTTATTTATATAGCATGCTATTTGAAGTTTATATTTATTTTTATGACTTGAGATTATCTAGCCTCAAAAGAGGTTAAATAAAATATAGTGCCAAGAGAGGTATCCCTAAACGTAGTGTAGAAAAAGTACCTCTTATGTCTGCTTCATAGACTAGGACAGTTGATTGACAAGAAAAAGTCTTTTTATACCTATAGTTATCTACCAATTATTGCCGATATCATTGCACGCGCATCCTAGCACTGCTTCTGGAACGAAGATTATTTGATTTGCTTTTTTGAGTTACTTTTGTTACTTAAAAATCAGTGTGCATTAAAAAACAAATAGTAATTTAACTTAATTATTAAAAAATATA
>ERZ1106915.439-NODE-439-length-60897-cov-15.905608_pt1 | contig 60897 bp, 46 predicted proteins | sample MGYA00403653_ERZ1106915 | MGnify/ENA primary metagenome ERZ1106915 (study PRJEB35170, sample SAMEA104062404) | human gut metagenome | biome: human gut; feature: human-associated habitat; material: faeces | place: Denmark | collected 2012-06-06 ...
TAATGCTGCAATTCCTGCTCCTAATGCAATTCCCATATTTTCCTCCGTTCTGCCGTCTGGCGGCATGTCAATAGATTATTAAATTTACTTTGTCCTGCCTGCCGCAGTGACAGGCTTACATGTGCAGCCGCTTACTCTTCGACTGCTTCCTTAATATAAAGTGATGTCAAAAATACAAATACATATGCCTGGATTAAACCATCAAAAATATCAAAGTAAAAACTGAATGGTACCGGCAGTACAACCGGAATTAACGACTTAAGCAGCTCCATAATAACGAACGCACCTAATACGTTACCAAAAAGTCGCATACAAAGTGACAACGGTTTGATGAATAACTCAAGAATGTTAATCGGCGTTACAATAGCCATCGGCTGAGTAAAGCTCTTAAGCCAGCCCTTAAAGCCCTTCCTGTGTATTCCCGCGTACTGGACGAGCACAATACTCATAACGGCAAGTGCTGCTGTTACATTGAGATCCTTCGTCGGCGGCTTAACTCCGCACAGACCAATCAGGTTAGCAAAGCCTATGTACAGAAGCACCGAACACAGATATGGCACGAAGGCTTTTCCTTCTTCCCCGGTCATTCCGATGACAAACTTCTCAAGCCAGCCTACAATGGATTCGGCAACAAGCTGTCTCTTGCTCACATTCTTAACCTTCAGCCCTCTTGTGAGGAAAATACACAGTACCAAAAGAATAGCCATGATAACCCATGTAATCACCGTCGACTCGGCAATCGGAATATTAAAGCTTCCGATATGAATGGTAAAGACTGTCTCACAGTTGAGCTCTTCCATTATCTTTTCCTTCAAATCTCCCATGAACTCACTCCTTTCTCTATATTTAGTTTTTATGTAATATGTGGGTGCTTTCTGCGCTCACTGATACATTCACATATTTTACTCACAAAATTTAAAAAAGCAAGTATTAATTTTTTTATCAATGGTACTTTAAGACCATTTAAGTAGGTCATGCCACCCAACAAAAATGCCATTATAAATAAATTTTATAAAAAATTTAGAAAGTGACTACTGGTCATTTATCTAATATGTGATATTATAAGGTTCGTTGACACAAAAATGTCATTGCTCAGGCACTCCTTTGAAAATACTTAGTATTTTGTCAGTGTGCACATTGACTGTGAGCATATAAACTATATAATACCATATATAAGGAAGTCATAAGAAAAGAAAGGGAATTAACTATGAAAAATACATTGACCATCTTCGTGCGGGACTTAAAAAGACTGATAAGAAGTCCTTTCGCTCTGGCTATTGCACTTGGTCTGTGCATTCTGCCATCGCTGTATGCCTGGTTTAACATCTACTCTAACCATGACCCCTACGGCAGCACATCTAACATTAAAATTGCCATAGCCTCCGAGGATGCGGGTTATACTCTTGAGGACGGCACCTACAAGAACATGGGCGCCGACGTCTTGGAAGAACTCAAGACCAATGACAGCATAGACTGGGTTGCATGTGATACCGCAGACGATGTAATTGCCGGAGTTGAAGCCGGAGATTACTATGCAGGAGTCACAATCGGTTCCGACTTTACGGAAAGCATGTACACCGTATTCGACACCAACTTTAAGAATCCTGTTATTACATATTATGACAACGAAAAGAAGAATGCCATAGCAACCAAGATAACCGATACCGCTGTCGGTTCCCTCCAGCAGACTATCAACACTAAGTTCATTGAGGTTGTTGTAAGCACCATATTCACAGAGACAAACACAATCTCCTCAGATATTGAGGAAAAAGATCGTGCCACCACTCTGAATGATAAGCTTGTCCGTCTTCGTGACAATCTTTCTTCCTATAATAAAACACTCGACATGCTGATAAACGGCAACAGCAATCTTAGCAGCACGCTTAGCGACACCGGTTCCCAGATAAGCACTCTTGCCTCCGGTATAAACAGTGCGACCGCCAGCCTTAAAAACGCACAGGCCTCCTTTTCTAACAGCCGCACTGCGCTTAGCACATTCAGCACACAGCTTAAAACTACAATCACTGATATGTCTACGTCTCTTGATAACATTGCCACCTTGCTTGACAATACCACTCTTGCACAGGACTCACAGACCCTTGCAGACAGTATTTCCAGGCTTAACGCTGATGTCACCCAGCTCAGCACGCAGATGAAGAGTCTTAAGCTCCTTATTGCGGAATATTATGTTACCAACGCTGACATATCAACCCCACCTGAACTCGGTGTATTAGATACAATTGTAAACCAGATAATAAATACAATCGGTTCTCTTGCCTCACAGGCAGGCGGCAACGGAGTGCTCACACAGGCGGCTGTGGACAGTATGGTGTCCGGAATAAAGTCCTCCCTTACATCCTGTAAAAAGCAGCTTGATGACCTGTATTCCAACTATGTAAACAGTGTTGAGCCACAGCTTAACAGCCTTAATGACTCAATATCCCAGACCTTGTCAAATGTCAACTCCATCATGACAAGCCTTACAAGCGCTCTTAATGATGCAAATGAAATCCTTGACGGCGTCAGCACCACTGTTGATAAATCAAACGAGAGCCTCTCCCAGATTAAAGAGGTTATAGAAAGTGTCATTGAAGAGCTTGACAGTGTTATTGACTGGATAGAAAACACATCTGAGAGTGACAAGATTGATATGGTTACGCAGTTCCTCGGCGGTGACTCGGAGCTGTATGGCGAATTTTTCGCCGAGCCTGTAAATATGGTTACCGAGGAAATCTACCCTGTTGAGAATTATGGTTCCGGAATGACACCTTTCTACACCATTCTGGCACTCTGGGTAGGTGGAACACTCCTCGTATCACTTGTCAAGGTTCACGCAGACCCTGCAGGGCTTGTGAACGTAAAACCACGCCACCTGTTCTTCGGAAGGTACCTCACCTTCTTCCTTCTAGGACAGATTCAGGCAGCTATAGTAGTAATAGGCGATATTCATCTGCTTCACAGCCAGGTGTTAGAACCCGGATTATTCTATCTGGTGGCTGTGCTTGCAAGCTTTACATTCACACTGCTGATATATTCACTTGCCATCTCATTTGGTGACCTCGGCAAAGCTCTCGCAGTCGTTGTCATGGTACTTCAGATTGCAGGTTCAAGTGGAACCTTCCCTATCGAGATGCTTCCGCAGGTATACCAGAACATATACATTTTCTTCCCATTCCCTTACGCAATCAACGCGATGCGTGAGACTGTTGCAGGAATGTATGGTTCAGCTTATATCACCAATCTTGCCCAGCTTATGATATTCGTTGTGGCAGCTCTTGTAATCGGACTTGTAATACGAATACCGTTTATGAAGATTAACCACTTCGTGGAGGAGCGGATGGAAGATACGGGAATGATGTAAATAAAATAAAAGGAGATTGTATATGTCTAGGAAAAAGATAAATCAGAACAATTCAGATATATATGGTGAGCTTGTCGATTTTCAGGACAGGCTTCATGCACAGAATCTGAAGCGTATTCATATAGGTCTGTTATGTGTGCTCATCATCCCGATGATATTCCTTGCACTCATGTTCATAACGGACAGCAACAAGGTTATATGGCTTATTCTATGGATTGTATCGCTTTTTGCAATATCCTCCTATTTGATAGTTGTCGAATACGGAGATTATAATCTGCAGCACCGCATTAACTCTATCACAGGAAATGATGCCGAACCGGTTCCTCTCCTTGAATCCGGAATGAATGATATGAGCGGAAAGCTTGCCTCCGTCAAGGCTGAGGCGCGTGATATTATAGCTTCTGCCAAGGCATCGATGAATATTGACGAGGATTCCGATAATTCCGATGACAGCGTGGATGAATATACCTGCGATATCGACACGGACATGATAAAGGAAAGCCTGAATGAGCCGCAGGATGACATCGGAGATGGATTATCCGAAAAAATAAAAAATAAGGATAAGAAAAAGAAAGACAAATCCAAAAAGGGCGATAAAAAGAAAGACAAGAACAAAAAGAAAAAGGATAAGAAATCCGATAAAAAAGACGGTTCAAAAAAGAAAAAGAAGAAAAAAGATAAATCCAAAAAAGCTGATAAAGACAAGCTTTCAAAAAATATAGCAAAGGAGGAAGCATTCGATGAATAAAATACTCAAAGTATTCACCAACGATATGAAAAAAATATCCACCAACGTAATCGCTGTTGTGATTATTCTTGGTCTTTCAATTCTTCCTTCACTGTATGCATGGTTTAACATTTTTTCCAACTGGGATCCATATGGTCCAGGCTCAACCGGAAATATTAAGGTAGCTGTCATTTCCAACGATGAGGGCGCAGAAATCTCGGGACTTGAGATTAACATAGGAACCACAGTTGTCGATGCTCTCAAGTCCAACAACACTATCGGATGGGTATTTACCGATAACACCGAAGCTACCATTGAAGGCGTCAAGGCGGGAGATTACTATGCCGCACTTGTTATCCCGGCAACATTTTCCGAGGATATGGTGAGCTTTCTCGGCGGTGACCTCGAGCATCCGCAGATTATATACTATGAGAACGGAAAGAAGAACGCAATCGCTCCTAAGATTACCCAGAAGGCACAGAAATCCGTCCGTCAGCAGGTCAATGCCACATTTATAAGCACACTTGCGGAATCGGCAATGAAGGCAGGCAATGTCATATCCTCAACAGACAGCGATGGTGTAAGCATAGCCGATACCATGACAGAGAAGCTCACCGCTCTCTCCGATGACATGGACACATATATAAGCATACTCTCATCCTTCAAGGGTATTATGGATTCCGCACAGAGCATAATTGCGACAACGAAGATTATGCTTCCAAGCCTTGAGACTGTACTTGACAGCAGCAAGACCTCCCTTTCAAGCATGCAGACAATGGTCAACAGCTCCACAAGCACTGTAAACACCGTATCCGATATGATGCTTACAAGCCTTGACATGATTGACAATACCCTTACCATGATATCCAATGTGGTAAACAGCGACCTTTCATCTGCCCAGGCAATATCCAAGGCAGTATTAAATGGAATAGGTGCTGTGAATAATATGATTCCTTACGCAAAGGATATATTCAACAGCTCAGTATCCGGAATAGAGTCCAAGGGCGATGAAAAAATAAATGCACAGATAAACGTCATCCGTGCACAGTTCGACACAATCAAATCAGATGCAGACCGTGTAGGCTCATCGGCAGCAGTCGCTGTCGCTAACTCCAATGACCTGATTGCCAAGGTTCAGGCAGAGATTAAAGTCTGCTCCGATGACATAGCAGCATTGAAGAACACATACAGCAATTCGGTCAAGCCCCAGCTCAGCTCCACAATAACAAATGCACAGGCAGCGCTTAACACTACCGTAAACGCACTTTCCGGCTTCAACTTAAATCTTAACAGCACGGACAACGTACTCACCAATTACTCGGACACACTCGCGGACGGCAATACCAACCTTTACACAACTCTTGAACTTGCGCAGGAGCTGTCAGATTATATTAAGACACTCACTGACAATATGAATGAGCTGTCAGACAACGAGAACTATAACAAGCTTGTGGATATCATTGATACCAACCCTGAGCTTCTCGGAGAATTCGCCGCCTCCCCTGTCGCACTCGATACGGTGCATGTCTACCCTATTGAAAACTACGGTTCGGCGATGGCTCCATTCTATACCGTGCTTGCCCTGTGGGTAGGAGCGCTCATACTTGTTGCCATCGTACATGTAAATGTTCATCCGATACCGGGTGTAACAGGAATCGCCCCACGCCATGCCTACTTTGGAAGATATATTCTCTTCTTCCTCGTAGGACAGCTGCAGACGCTCATAACCGTCCTCGGCGACCTTCATTTCATAGGAATACAGTGTGAACACCCTGTGATGTTCTGGTTCGCCGGTGCAATGTGCAGCTTCGTATTCACATTGTTCATATACTCACTGACAGTCGCTCTCGGCAACATAGGAGAGGCTCTCGCGGTAGTTGTAATGGTTGTTCAGGTTGCGGGTGCCGGATGTACCTTCCCTATAGAGACGCTCCCTAAGGTCTTTCATTCGCTGTACAATTACCTTCCTTTCCAGTTCGGCATGAACGCCATGAAGGAAGCAATCGCGGGACTGTATGAGGATGACTATTGGAGATATATCGCAAAGCTTTCGGTATATATTCTCGTCTCACTCTTTATCGGACTTGTCGGTGCAATACCATTCCGCAGACTCAATAAGATTATCGACAAGAATAAGGAAAAATCGGGGATTATGATATAACCGGAAAAAACCACAAGAAATGCGTATTTTCCCCAAAACAATAAGTACAATTGCTTATTGTTTTGGGGAATAATTTGTTTTATAATAATTATAAATCAGGATTGGACATGGAGGAAATATATGGATTACAAGGTAATAGACAGGTACATTGATGAGCTTCTCACCAAGAGCACACCGGACAGACCTATCTGGAATATAGAAAAGATATTGCAGGGACTTAAGTCCACATGGAATTACATAGACGGGTGCATGATTAAGGCACTTCTTGAAATGTACTCCATCACCAGAAAGCAGGAATACTTTGATTTTGCGGATGCGTTTATCGACTACCGCGTTCACGATGACGGAACAATCGACGGCTACGATGTATCAGAACTTAATATCGACAATGTCAATGCCGGAAAGACTCTTTTTGAGCTTTATGACCTCACAGGCAAGGAGAAATACCGCAAGGCTATCGACCTTATCTACAGCCAGATTAAGCTCATGCCGCGCACCGCGGAGGGAAGCTTCTGGCACAAGAATATCTACCCTAATCAGGTATGGCTTGACGGTCTTTATATGTGCCAGCCATTCTATATGGAATATGAGACACGTTTTAACGATAAGAAGAACTATGATGATATATTTCTTCAGTTCAAGAACGTCATAAAGAATATGAAAGACCCTGTTACAGGTCTTTACAAGCATGCCTATGACCACTCACGCGAGATGTTCTGGTGCGACCCTGTCACAGGTCTTTCACAGAACTTCTGGCTTCGTGCCCTCGGCTGGTACTCTATGGCACTTCTCGACACCATAGATAAGGCTGACCCTGAGTGCAAGGATACAGCGCTGTTAAGAAATACCTTCACAGACCTCATGGAGGCAATGCTCAGGTATCAGGATGAGAGCGGCATGTGGTATCAGGTTGTCAACTATGGCAAGCTTGAGCCTAACTATCTTGAGACAAGCGGAAGCTCCATCATGGCTTACGCACTTTTAAAGGGTGTCCGCCTCGGCTATCTCCCTGAGAGCTACCGTGAGTACGGTGTAAAGGCATTCAACGGCGTATGTGACAAGTACCTCTCTGAGGATGAGAACGTAGAAATGCACCTTGGCGGTATCTGCCTCGTTGCAGGTCTTGGCGGCAAGCAGATGCGTTCCGGAACCTTCGACTACTATATGTCGGAGCCTGTTGTAAAGGATGACGCTAAGGGCGTCGGACCGTTCCTTCTCGCTTACACTGAAATGTTGAGATTGAATAAATAATCAAAAAAGGAGCCTTGAGGCTCCTTTTTAATTGGCTGGGACAGGGGGTCTGACACCGGTGTCCCAATGTTGGGACGCCGGTGTCAGACCCCTGTCCCAGATTTACATTACCACGGTTATTCCAAGCGATTTACCATCGTCCGTGCGTGCACTTATCCTCCCCCCGTGCGCCTCAACAACCGCCTTAGCCACAGAAAGTCCTATGCCGTAACCTCCGGTCTGGGAGTTGTGCGACTGTTCTGCCCTGTAGAAGCGGTCAAAAAGATGCTTCACACTCTCCGCATCGATGTGTACGCAGGTGTTGTATACCTCAAGCTTTATCGTCCTTGATACAGCGGGCTGCTTTATTAGCGCTGCCTGCCTCGGTTCAACAGAGGATTTTTTATTTGAAATCGAATTTTGACACTTTGACTTTGAAGCTGTGTTCTGCTTCCCTGCAATGCTTGTCAGCTTCACCCTGATATTTCCTTCGCTATCAGCGTATTTGACTGCATTATCCACAAGTATTGAGACAAGCTGCCTTACCGCCTTCTCATCCCCGATATAGGATATTCCGGGCTGTATGTCAAGCTCAAGCTTCTTATTCTCATTGATGGCACGCGCCCTGAAAGCTTCTGCCGTCTCCTCCACCACATCGGACAACGGAAACTCTATTTTTACGGTATTTCTCTGTCCTTCCTCCAGCTTTGCAAGGTATATGAGGTCATTTGTCAATGCTGTGAGCCTCTTTGTCTGCTTCCTGATATCGTCAAGCCACTCGCTTTCACCACATTCCAGCTCTACCAGCTCCGCATCGGCATCGATTATGGTCAGCGGTGTCTTAAGCTCATGCCCTGCATCTGTTATAAACCGCTTCTGTTTATCATAGCTCTCACTCACAGGCTTCACAATTCTTCCCGAGAAAAATACAAGAAGTAGAAACACTGCAAGCATACCGGTAATCGATATGGCTGTGCTTATAAATAATACCGAATGAAAATTGGAAAGTCCCCTGCCACAATACAGAAATATGATAAGGCTTCCGCTATCGGCTTCCTTTAAAGTGAATCTATACTGTCCCATAAAACCTTCCGTTTTGCCGCTGGCTAAGGCTTTCACCGCATATTCTGCCGCTTCATCCGTATCCGTCCCGGCAATCTTTCCCGTATCTATGGTGCTCACATTTCCATTGCTATCCATCATAACCGAAAAATACCTGCTCTCATACGGTGCCTCCGGCGACATTCCCTTAAACATCTCACCCCCATGCCCATGCGACATATCCGGTCTTGGAAAGCTTCCGTTATTTTCCTTTAAAATATTCAAGGTTCTGTCAGCATCATCCACCATCCTGGTGTAATTTAGCACATTGACTGTACCTATTATAATAAAAAGTACAATAAACAGTGACAGCATGGCAACCGCCACCAGCTTTTTACGAAGTTTTTTTATCATGGTATCCTCTTTCTCATTAAAGATAATTGCAGAATTCGCGTTTCTCAGTTATCCAGACATATCAATCCTAATGCCTGCCTGCTTTCTCCTCCAGCGAATACCCCGCATTCCGAGTTGCCTTTATCTGTATATCGGCATTCAGGGCTTCTAACTTCTTTCTGAGATAGGAGATATACACCCATACCACGTTTATCTCCGCATCACTGTCATAGCCCCAGATTTTCTCCATGAAGCGCTCCGTGGATATGAGCTGCTTGGGATTCGCCATCATCATCTCCATCATCTGATACTCCTTGTTCGCAAGCTTATATGAACCGGAAGGTGATGACAGCTCATAGCTTGCAGTATCAAGCGTTATGTTCCCGACATGCATTGAGGAATCCGCATGTATATTGGCATTCGCACTTCTTGTCATCGCCCTGATTCGCGCAAGCAGCTCCTTCGTGTCAAAAGGCTTGGTAAGATAATCATTGGCGCCGCTGTCAAGTCCCTCCACCTTATCATCTATCTCAGACTTCGCTGTCAGCATCAGCACCGGAACCATATTCCCTGCCGCTCGCAGCTTCTTAAGCGCCGTAATTCCATCCATCTTTGGCATCATCACGTCCATTATCACTCCGTCATAGTTGCCGCTCTCAAGATATTCCAGCGCCTCCGCACCGTCATATACGGCATCCACGGAAAAATTATTTTTTTCAAGTATAGCTTTCACCGCTCTGGAAAGCGATTTCTCGTCCTCCGCAAGAAGAAGTCTCATATAAAACATCCTCCAATCACATTATTTTTTCACGGATTATACAATTTATAATAGATATAAAATTCCCGGATTGCAAGCTGGATTTGAAATTTGAACATTCTGTGAAATTACACCCACTTTACAAAAACTTTAAATTATTTTTAAGTTGATTTAGGGTTCGCGGCTTAAACTCATCTCATACAAAGAACAAAACACATAAAGAGGTGGTTAATATGGCAGTTCAGACAGTATTCAAACGATATGAGCTAAAGTACCTTATGACCAGGGAGCAGCAAAAGCTTCTGTTAAAAATCATGGATGGACATATGGCGCTTGACAAATACGGACATACGGCTATAAGAAATATCTATTTTGATACCGACAATTACAGACTTGTAAGACATTCAATCGAAGGTCCGCCATACAAGGAAAAGCTTAGAATACGAAGCTACAGCCACGTATCCGGAAATGACAATGTTTTCGTGGAATTAAAGAAAAAGTATAAATCTGTAGTTTACAAAAGGAGACTTGTCCTCCCACTGGATGAGACGATGGAAGCGCTCACCATGCACCGCCCACTTCCGTCCAGCTCACAGATTGCTGATGAGATAAATTATTTTTGCAGCTACTACAGAACATTAAGACCTGCAGTGTTCCTAAGCTACGAGCGCGAGGCATTCTACTCAACGGACGGCAGCGATTTCCGCGTAACCTTTGATGAGAACATTCTCTACCGCGATGAAGACATATCATTATCCGGTGAAATATACGGAACACCTATAATCGAAAAAAATCAAGTGCTCATGGAAATCAAAACCCCGGGCGGCATTCCTATGTGGATGACCGATTTTCTCACCGGACAGAGAATATACAAGACCTCGTTTTCCAAGTACGGAGCCGCCTACAAGGACATGGTTCTAAACAACAAATGCGTGTACGGCTTCAACCATGGCACCGTTTTAAACAGTCTGCTATCCCCTGCATACTGCACCGCAAATGCTGTTAACTAAATGCTTATAACCGGTGCAAATATCCTACGCCACCACAGCTTTAGTCAATCAGACTATGAATATACAGATAAACTCAGCTTTCGGAATAATTATTACATATTAAAGAATGGAGATTAAACACAATGACAAATAATATTTTTAGAGGAATTTTTGATTCAGATTTGACGAATGTTATATCCGTCACAGATTTTTTCCTATGTATCGGAACAGCACTTTTAATCGGCTTGATTTTCGCAGGAATGTATATTTATCGCACAAGAAGTTCTAAGAGCTTCGTTGTCACGCTGGCACTCCTGCCTGCCACCGTATGTATGGTAATCATGATGGTAAACGGAAATGTCGGTGCAGGTGTTGCCGTAGCCGGAGCCTTCTCGCTGGTACGCTTCCGTTCCGCTCCCGGTTCAGCCAAGGAAATCGGTGCTATCTTCCTTGCAATGGCAGCCGGACTTATAACAGGAATGGGCTACCTTGCCTACGCTATTCTCTTCAGTGTGATTATGGCGGTTATCTATATTATATATACAGAGCTTGAAAGAAAAAGCAAGGACAGAGGTGCGCTCTACAAGACACTACACATTACAATTCCTGAGGACTTAGACTATGATGAGGTATTCGAAGAAATTTTCAAGGAATACACATCCGAGTTCGAGCTTACACAGGTAAAAACAACCAACATGGGAAGCATGTTCAGACTGACATATAACATTACCCTTCTTGGCAGCGCTTCTGTCAAGGAAATGCTCAACAAGCTGCGCTGCCGCAATGGAAACCTTGAAATTACTGTTTCTAAGCAGGATAATCAGGCTATAATGTTATAAACACATAGGCAATTTCGAAGCCCAAATTTTACGGTAAACCGTTGTGCAATTTTACTAGTACACCGCCGGACTTTTTGAAACCAGTAATAGTTTGCGTAGCAAACTAATGTCTTTAGCGGCTGTATTTTAGCCGCTTATGTACCGCTACTGATTTCAAGGAGTGTAATAGTCCGACTATGTCGAACTAATGTGTCCGGAAAGGTACTAGTAAAGTTGCACAACGTACGGCTGATACAAACAGAGTTTTGCAATTATCTAATAAACACGCTCAGAAAGGAGACACAATATGATTAAATATAAATATATTAAAACAATATCTGCCGCCCTCATATCTGCAATGCTGATTACAGGATGCAGTGCACACAATTCCGGTTCAACCGCAAATGACAGTTCACGCGGGGTCACGACAAGCTCAACAGACGCTTCCGCAGCAGCAGAAAAAAATACCGATGGAGACTCATCGGATAACTCGACAAATGAAAGCTCAGGCTCAGCCTCCAACAGCTCATCTTCCGCAACCACCGTATCCAATGCCACATCCATTGATACATCGGATATGTTCACGAATCGTGACAAGGAAATCGGCTATGACGAGAGCACAAGTGTAAAACTTACCTTAAACGGTGACAGTATAAGCAGCTCCTCCAGCTCAGTCGCAATATCCGGCTCAACAGCCACGATATCGGAGGAGGGAATCTACATTATATCCGGCACATTAGATGACGGAATGATAATTATAGATGCGGACAAAAATGCCAAAATCCAGCTTGTGCTTGACAATGCCAGCATAAACAGCAGCACATCCGCGGCAATCTATGTATGCAATGCAGATAAGGTATTCATAACTCTTGCTGCCGGTTCCGAAAACACACTTTCAAACGGCGGTGAATATATCGCAATAGATGACAACAATATTGACGCCGTCATTTTTTCCAAGGATGACCTTACACTCAACGGAAGCGGAATTCTCACCATAAACGCCGGCACCGGTCATGGAATTGTCTCAAAGGATGATCTTGTAATCACAGGCGGGACATACAATATCACCGCAGCAGGCCACGGTCTTTCCGCAAATGACAGCATAAGGATAGCCGATGGAAGCTTCACAATAGTATCGGGCAAGGATGGTATCCATGCCGAAAACAGCGAGGATGAAGCTCTTGGCTTCGTCTATATTGCCGGTGGAGACTTCGATATAACGGCACAGGGAGATGGCATAAGTGCAGGATATTATCTTATGATAGACAACGGAAGCTATAACATAACAACCAAAGGCACTGGAAGTGATGACAGTGCAAAGGGACTCAAGGCAGCCGGTAACCTCATTGTAAATGACGGTACCTTCACAATCAGCACCACCGATGATGGTCTGCACAGCAACTCTGATATGTCCATCAACGGGGGCAGCTTCACGATTGCGACAGGCGATGACGGTCTGCATGCCGACAATGATCTGATAATCAACAGTGGTGTCATTGACATCACCGATTGCTATGAGGGGCTGGAAGGACTTAACATAACAGTTAACGATGGCACAATAAACATTAACGCCTCGGATGATGGTATAAATGCAGCCGGCGGCACCGATTCAAGCGGCTTTGGCGGTTTTGGACATGATGCTTTCTCTGCTGATTCCGATGTAAACATCTACATCAATGGTGGAACAATAACCATCAATGCCGATGGCGATGGCATCGATTCCAACGGAAACCTATACGTTACAGGTGGTGGAATCTATGTATCCGGTCCTGAATCAAGTGCCGATGGTGCCCTCGACTATAACGGCGAAGCAACAATCACAGGCGGAACCTTGATTGCGGCAGGTGCATCGGGAATGGCTGAGAATTTCGGTTCGGATTCTACCCAAGGAAGTATTCTTGTCTCTTTCACCACACAGTCCGCAGGAACAACAATCAGTCTTCTCGATGAGTCCGGAAGTACGCTGCTTTCATGGCAGTCCGACAAGACCTACAGCAGCGTTGTCATAAGCTCACCCGATATCGTAGTCGGAAATACCTACACCATCAAGGCGGGCGATTATGAAACCACAGTAACCATGGACAGCACCATATATGGAAGCGGCATGGGAATGGGCGGCTTCCCGGGTGGCGGCGGCTTCCATGACGGTGGCTTTTCCGGTAACAATGGTAACAATAACGGCGACACTAACAACATGGGTGGTCAAAGACCCGACAGAAAAAATGAAAATACGTATGAACAGCGACCGAATAGGGAAAACAACGGCTCTGATGGTCAAAGACCTGATGGAAACAATGACATGACTCCTCCGGATGGCAGTTCAGATATGATGCCACCGGATGGTATGACGCCCCCTGATGGCAGCTCGGATATGATGCCTCCGGATGGTGACGGCAGCATGACTCCTCCGGGTTCGGAGACAGGGAATCAAGAAACCTGATATTAGTCATGTAGCTACAAATAATATAAATCCCCTCCGGACCATCAGGAACGGAGGGGACAAAAAATTACTTCTTTAACCTATCATTTGTTTTAAATCTTTACATGCCGAACTTCTCCGGCATGTAAGCCCTGGTTTTACAATAATATTTCTAGGGAGACGTTTCTTAATACATAGTCATCAAATACCTTTTTAATATATTGATTCAGTCACATACAACTAATTCCCTATCAGATATACTCATTTCTGCAACTGATTAATTATCTGTTCTCTATCCTTGTCCGGTATACCCAAGGCATTAAGCGCCTGCTCCAGCGTAAGCTTCATATTATTCATAAGATTTTTTACAGACGTTATCTTCTCCCTTATCGCGTATTCTTTCACACATTCCTCTGCGTATTCCCTTGCATATTTTTCAACAGCCTCACTCATATTCCCACGCCCTTTCTCCGTCTCCTTGTAATGTTCCACTCCGTCTGCCAGCTCACTATAATACATATTCTCCGAATCGGTCTGATGAAAGTCGCTCACCAGCTTGCCGATTGCGTCATCGCCATTATAGCTACCATTCACATAAATGATATGTGAACCGTCACCAAATGTTTCTTCTGTCTCTTTTATATATCGGTCTACATGGTATAACGGTAAACCTTTCCCAAACTTATCACGCTTATAAATAAATATTACATAGGAATCCTTCAATTCCTTGAGCGGCTGGCTCTCCTTTAACATTCCTGTGTCCAGCATACTGCTGTGATAACGCGCCCTGCGGACGTGCGCACCTTCAGAGCCTCCCTGTACCTCAATGTTCATCTCTTCGCCAGCCACATCAATTGCGTGTACATCCAGTATGATATTGCGCCCTCCAACCTTGGCATTGCGGATTTCTTTCTGGCCATTCACGCTTATGACCTTGATATTTCTGCCAAGTATAAGCCTAAGTACAAGCTCCGTTGCCTGAGTATTCTTGTCAAATACCCTGCCCATCAGTTCATCGTCAAACAGTGTCAATGTATCTACAAGCGAATTGACCCTCTCCCATTCCTGCTTAACATATTCTTTGTGTTCTGTATCCATTTTACCTCCTGTAGTTGTGGTGCAGGAGATATTGAAAACATAACCGATTGTGCTTATTATATAAGCATTGCACCCGGCTTAATGTATAATGCATCGCACCTGTGCTTACCATATAAGCATTTCGCATTGCTTAATGTATAGGCATTACGCTTGTGCTTATTATATAAGCATTGCACCTGGCTTAATGTATATTCATCAAGCCTGTGCTTACTATATAAGCATTTCACATTGCCTAATGTATAAGCATTACGCCTGCGCTTACCATATAAGCATTTCACATTGCTTAATATATTCATCAATCCTGTGCTAGTAATCTGCTCATATAACATCAGCCGGCAATATCAGCTGTCCCCTGCTAAGTTAATTGGATTTCAAGCATAGACCTCTGAATATTCACCGTAAGCCGGTTATATGAAATATAGAACCTTATGAGCTGTAAAACCCATAAAATATAGAATTTCAAGAAATATGCTCTGAATTTAGATTAGCATAATAAACCATGCATGTCAATATCCTCTTTGATACAATTCTGCATAATATTTATATGCCTTTAGTTTAAAAATAACGGCATTATTCACCTTATATTAACAAGAAAAGACTTCCATGCCGAATTACTCCTGCATGAAAGCCCCATGAATTTCTACATCAAAGCCCATCACTCAGCTAAAATTACGCCCATTTAGCAATCTCTCTGCCTTGTTATAATCATCAGCCGATATTCCAAGCGCATCACACGCTTCCTCCAGTGTCACTTTCCTCCGATACATAAAATTATCCACCAGCTTACATAGATTTTCGGCTGTCCCGCGCTCTATTCCCTGTGCCATTCCGCGCTCCATTCCCTGTGCCATTCCACGCTCTATTCCCTGCCTGATTCCATGCTCAACTCCGCTGGCATACCCTGCCTGCCGCTCTGCTGCGCGTAGCTTCCGCTCTTCCTCTTCCTGATTATACTCAAATATACTCATCATCACTACCTCCGCACGGTTCCTTCTTAGGAAATCCGCCAGCACACCATTTCTTATGCACTCATCTACCGCCCTGTTGACTGCCTCGTCAAGTGAGCCCAGCTCCGTTTTATACCTTCTCACCAGCGCCACATACTGCGCATACTCCCTAAGTGTGTGACTCTGCTTCATAAGCTCGGCATTTCTGCCGTAGTTAATATTGAGCACCGTGACCCTCAGCTCAAGCGCCGGATTGTCAACCCTCGGCTCAAATGCCTCCGAAAGCCTGTATTCGCTCTTATCCGCGAACTCATCCTGTCCATTATAGAACACTATGAAATTCGGTGCAGGCACCTTCTGTATTGCCGATGAATACAGCGACTGCGTCTCCACCAGCCTGCTGTACTCAGCTGTGATATAAAGCAGGTCACGCAGCGGCATATTAGGGTTGACCGTCGACTGGTGCTCATACAGATATATTCCTGTATTAAGCAGAAATGCCAGGTCATTCTTCATTCCCATATACACCGCATTCTCCAGTGTCACTATCTGCAGGTCATCCGCGTTATCGTAGTTCTTCCCAGACACCGCATTGTACAGCTCAAGCAGATTTTTCTTGTCAGAAAACAGCATTCTGAATATCGTGTCCTTGTAGCGGCGGTTGGCATACAATACCTTCACATCGACTGCTGCATTCCCACTCTTGCTTCCATTAATACCCTTCATTAAATACCTCCTGTAGTTGTGGTGCAGGAGATATTTAATACATAACCGATTATGCTTCATATATAAGCATTGCACTTGGCTTAATGTATAATGCATCGCACCTGTGCTTACTATATAAGCATCGCACCCGGCTTAATGTATATCCATTATGCCTGTGCTTATTACATGAGCATTTCACATTGCGTAATGTATAAGCATTATGCCTGTGCTTACCATACAAGCACTTCACACTGCTTAATATATACTCATCAAGCCTGTGCTTATTATTCTGCTCATATAACATCAGCCGGCGGTATCAGCTGTCCCCTGCTAGGTTAATTGGATTTCAAGCATAGACCTCTGAATATTCACCGTAATCCGGTTATATGAAATATAGAACCTTATGAGCTGTAAAACCCACAAAATATAGAATTTCAAGAAATATGCTCTGGATTCAGATTAACATAATAAACCATGCATGTCAATATCCTCTTTGATACAATCTTGTGTAATATTTATACACTTACAGTTTAAAAAGGTTCTCCTTTTCACACCTGCACTTTTGTAGAATTTATATGCCCAGCATCCCATTCCCATTGCACAACAGCCGCAGTCCTCTCATATATTAAAATAAAATAAGGCTTCCACACCGGATTTCTCCGGCATGGAAGCCCTGTTATTTTATGCTGCCATTATCGGTATAATAAGCATCAGTTTATGATTAGCCGAGTAAGGAGAGAACTCCCTGTGTAGCCTGATTAGCCTGTGCAAGCATGGACTGTCCGGCCTGAGCAAGAATGTTGTTCTTGCTGTACTCAACCATCTCCTCAGCCATATCAACATCACGGATACGTGACTCAGCAGATGTTGTATTCTCAACAACATTGTCGAGGTTAGCGATTGTGTGCTCAAGTCTGTTCTGAACAGCACCGAGAGCAGAACGCTGATCTGATACCTTCTGGATTGCTGCTGAAATTGTATCAATAGCATTTGTTGCGTTTTCCTCTGTATCAACCTTGAGTCCATCAACACCAATATTCTTTGAGCTCATAGAATCTATCTTAAGATTAATCTTGTTAGTATCGTTAGAATCTGCTCCTACATGAAGATTAAGCTCTAATGCCTTGGTAACTACCTTAGTAACTTCCTTTTCTCCGGCTTGAACCTCAGCCTTACCAGGAGTGACATCTACGAATTTACTAATCTGCTCTGCACCTACTTCAACCCAGTTACCAGCATCATTCTGAGCATAAAGCTTCTTATTCATTGAACCATCTGTATTGAAATGAGTTGCAAGATCAGCAGCATCTACCAAATTTTTATCATCAGCCGATGTAGATAATTTGCTTGAACCAATCTCAAATACAGCATCAATGTCTGTATCTCCAACCTTATCATCTTTCAGCTGTGCACCGAACTGATTGTTTGTATTTGCTGCAGCTTTAAAAATCTCAACTCCATCCTTGAGTGCAACTTTACCACCCTTGACTTCTAGCATATTCATTAATTCATCTGATGATAAAGCGGTAGCTGAACCCTTAGCATACCATGTTGTTGGAAAAGCTGCAGCTTGTTTTTTCTGAACCTTTTCAACACCCTTACCTGCTACATAAGATGCCTTAACATCAACTCCCGCCGCAGCCTCTACTTTAACTGTCTCCTTAACTGTCTCTGTGCCATCTCCCTTTAAGAGATATGTCTCATTGAACTTAGTTGTCTCAGATACACGGTCAATTTCCTTTGTGAGCTGGTCAATCTCGTCCTGAATTGCCTTTCTGTCTGTCTCACTGTTAGTTCCGTTAGCTGACTGAACAGCTAACTGGTTCATTCTCTGAAGCATTGAGTGAACCTCTGTGAGTGCACCTTCTGCTGTCTGTACTGCAGATACGCCGTCCTCAGCGTTAGTTGAAGCCTGATCAAGACCTCTGATCTGCTTTCTCATCTTCTCGGAAATTGAAAGACCTGCTGCATCATCTGCTGCACGGTTGATTCTATAGCCGGATGATAACTTCTCTGCTGACTTGCTCTGTGAACCTGTTGTGATGTTTAACATTCTGTTGGCATTCATTGCCTGTAAATTGTGCTGTACTACCATAATTTTTTCCTCCTTGTCCCATTTATGTGTGGGATATTATTTTTTTCAGGGAAATCCGTTTCCCCGATATTTATTTATAACAAACGAAGAATCCCGGGTGTCTCCTCGCTCATTACCGTGATTGGTGAGCCTGTCTTGCAGGCTTCTCTGTCTTTAACTTCTCCTCACGGAGAATATGCCTTATCTTTTCCTGTGCCTCCCTAGAAATCGGGTTCTCAGGATAGTATGTGTCCTTGTTGCGCTCAGGGTTTTGCTCAATGTTGCTTCTTACAATATTGACATCCTTCGGAGCATCTATCATGAAGCGTCCATGGCTTCCTGTTCCGCCAAGATATACCACTCTTATATTGTCTCCGATATTCAGATACTGTCCCTGTTTCAACGATAGTTTAAGCATTGTTACCTCCATGTTGAATGTGTTGCATTTTTTTACATGCTTTTACAAATCCATTCGTCTCTTCTTTTTTATCTCTTGCAACTTATATATCGTACTTATGCTACATAAACTTAACATTTTATTTTGTATTTTGCTACGATTTGTAGCATTTTACCAATTATCAGTTTCAAATGTTATCGTATATAATTACTTATTTTGTGCAATATTCCTTAATAAGAACTACTTTACGCAACAAACTGTAACCAATTTAAGCAAAAAAAAGTCTTGTAAATAACATATCTTATGTTATTCGCTACATATTGTTGCACACGATTGTGGAATAAAAATATACTTAATCTAAAGGTGGTAACTTATTATGAGCAATGAAAAGCTGGCACAGAAGCTAAGAGAATTAAGAAAGGTCAACAACTATACACAAGATTATGTCGCCGAAGTACTCGGTGTCGTCAGACAGACTTACAGCCATTACGAGACAGGAAAACGTACCCCCGATACAGAAGCATTATATAAATTAGCAGGACTTTACAATATATCCATTGACGATTTAATGCACTTAACTATCGATATTGACAGGAATGTATCATATGATGCACCCACACCAACACAGACGAGCAATGACCTTGCCGGATTTTTAGAATATTTCAATGACCCGGCGAACAAGAAAAAGTATATGTTCAACACTAACCTTGAACGTGAGCTGCTATTTTACTTTGATAAGATTTCCGAACAGGATAAGAAAGAAATTATTGAGTTCACCAAGATTAAGGCACGAAAGCCTCTGTAAAATAATAAGCCCCGGAGCAGCATAATGCTCCGGGGCTTATCATTAACCACAAAACAATCCTTATTTCTTATCTTTATTAATCCGCTTTTACCTGCATTGCTCCACATAGCATGATATATGAAAGCTCTCCTGCCAGCCCTGATTACAAACTGCCATTTGCTTTGCACTTATACAGACAGGCTTACACCAGCCGTCTGACGCTTTTATCATCACCGCTTAACATAAATAATGTCAAAACGCTCTGCAATATTCACAATTACATATCCGTTTTACATCACTGTTCTTGTTATCAGAAGCTTCATTCCCGGCTTGATATTCTCCGATGCAAGCTTATTCATATCCATAATTTTTTCAACTGTAGTATAATATTTCTTCGCTATATCCCATAGCGTATCCCCCGGCTTGGCAATGTATCCGCATATTCCAGGAAGTTTTTTTAACATATTATAGTCTAACTCCTCGCTCGTAATATCCGTTATGACCTGTGTACTGCCCGGACTCAGAATGAGTGCATCCATACCTATATTGAGCTTTATCTCGAACTCATCGCCACCGGGCATTGTTGTAATCAACTGTTCCACACCTGTTCTCACTGTGTAAAAAGCATTGTCTTGAATGCCCGGAGCGTCTATCTTCTGTGAAAACGGAAGTTCCCTTGTGAAGCTTCCAAGCCTGTCATCATCATTGTCCGATATGTACAATATGTTCACTTTTACGGCACCCTCGACCATAAGACCGTCTTCGACAATGCTTATATTGTCTGTATGGACTGCCGCCGAGCTGTCTATAATCTGTAGAATTTTTTCTCTTCCCATTCCTTGCTTAAACTTATCACCAATACGGCACCTTACATGATTCCTGATAAGAAGATTGTCATAGCTTGCAGTGTCGACAACAGGAACAAGCCTGTTCTTTAGCGAATATACATCCGTTATCAATTCGATATTCTGTTCATCGTACAGCTTAATATCAAGGTCTAAAACCATCTCCACTTCAATTACACGCGGCTCTCCATCATAATCCGGTTTTATGGACACTGTCTTTTGTGATGGCACAATCGACACATTGGCAAGCATTCTCTCCTCCGCTCCCGGAAGCGGAAGCTTCCCGTTAAACGGCAGTGTCTCCTCCACATATTGCACGTTCTCGTCATCATCCTCAGGAAAATACATCGCAAAAATATGTATCTCACCTCTCACGGCAAGTTCATCTGCTGCCGCTCTCACATCAACATTTCTAAGTTCAGGCATTGACCACACAATGCTCCCTGCATTTGGTTTGTTGGCAGACAGCTCACATTGTTCACGGACTCTCAATATATCTCTCTTATTTTCGACAAGCGATAACATACCTATGCTCTTTTTAAGGCAGCATACATCATCATTCTCGATTTCTGCCGCCGCCGATGACATATATGTATTCTCTCCATACAGCTCAAGAAGCACTATCGCCGATACGCTTATCTTCCTGCCGTTTATAATGCTTATGCTGAGATCCTCAAGCGATGCAGTGCATTTGAGTGTATCCCCTGCGCTCAGTCCGTCAACAGCCACCGTCTCGCCAAAATCAATGCTCCCTTCCATGCTGTCCAACCCGGCTCCCTTTTTGTCTGTCCGGTAGAGCAGGACAAACTGCATCCTGCCATTCACTGACGCTTTTCCGTCGCCCGCCTTTAAGCCCTCAATAATCACCTCTCCACAGTCTGTTATTCTCTTTAATATATCCGGCTTGCTGTCCGGCACTATAAAATCATCATCTAAGGTAATCTGTGCCTCTGCCCTTCCGCAGATATGGTTCATGCTTATATTTTTACGAACTATCTCCACAAAAAATCCCCCATATCATATATTTCTTCTATATGATATGAAGGATTTAACTCAATTATTCCTGCCGCATGTCATTTGCTATCTGAACACTACACTTCGCCCCGCATCCTCAAGCTTTATGACCACATATGGATATGTGGCGAGCTTGTTGACTGCCTCTCCCTGCCGTGGTCCTATAAGCTCCGAGTCAAAATATATAGCATTTTCCGACATAGCTACTTCCTTTACAGCTATCGAATAGCCTCCGCTGCTCTGCTCACCGTAGCCCCTTGCTATGTACAGCCACCCATCAGCCGCATAAGTGAGCCTGAAATCCATGCTCTTCTTCTCCTCTATCTGCGCCAGAAAATCCTTCGGAATATCGTCAAAGCTCACCACCGTAAAATCAACCGGCGTAAGCTCCTCCTCCGTCTTGCCATCACATCCTGACACACCAAGTACAAGCACCAGTATTCCGACAGCCGCCATCATAAACCGCAGTGCATAACATAACTTCTTTGTCATATTCAAATACTACCCTGCAATATCTGTTTATGTATCTTATGCACCACATATGGCAGAATATTACATAATACTACCGGAGTGCCGGAATATCTCCGTTTAATTTGTGAGTGTATAACGTGTTATGCTCATGTATTTCAGCTCCATTGTCCGAAGCTTAGATGTTCTTAGGACAGTGTTTTGTATATTCATCTGCAAACTTAATTGTGTATAACGTGTTATGCTCATATATTTCACGACTTTTGGGAGAAGCTTAGATGTTCTTAGGACTCTGTTATGCTTCCCAGCCAAAAGCAGCATGGATGCTACTTTAGAAGAAACGCATACAGGGATGTATGCTTTTCTTCGGTGGCGGACGGCATATAAACATATGGCAGAGTCCTTAGAACATCTTGCTTCGGACAATGGAGCTGAAATACATGCGCTTAACACGTTATACACTCTCAAATTGGAGGGACATATTCCGGCACTGACAAATATCATGCTTTTACTCAGTTATCACTCTTAGGCGTGAAATCATATCTGACATCGTCTGCGCCCTCAACAAGGTTGACAGCGTAGCTCTTTATGGTTGTACCACTTATCACAATGAAGGTATGCGAGCCTGTCACCATTGCAAAGTCAAGCGGTGCCACACCAAGGTATGTGTCGTCAAAATATATGGTAGCTCCTGCCGGGCCGTCAATGTATACACGGTTCTTGGTGCTTACTATTGTAGTGGTTTCTGTCTCATACTGTGATGTCACGCCGTTAGATGAAGCAGTTGTAGTCTGCTGTGCAGTGCTGCTCTGCGTCGTATTCTGAGCAGCACTTGTGCTCTGTGCGGCAGTAGTTGTCTCTTCTTCCTTCTTCATCCTTATATTGACTTTCTGGTAGTCGGCCTTTACTTCAATCTTATCCTGATAATTCTCATATCCGTCTGCACTCACACGGACTGTATAGGTTCCTACCGGAAGCGTCAGCATTCCGTCAGTGTAGTCTGTCTCCTTGCCATTTAAGTATAATATCGCTCCATCCACATCGATATCGAACAGTACATTTCCATTCTCAACCGTATCTGCAACGAATTCAGAGAAATCAACCGTAGTCACCTGATTGCGGTTGACTGTCACAGTCTTAGCACCATAATACTGGTCTTTTGATACAGCTACTTTATAGCTTCCTTCCGTGACAGTAATCATCATATTTTTCTCTATATTCTTAATGTTCTCACTTCCGATATTGACATATCCGCCTATGAACAAATCCACTCCGGTAAGGCTTATGTAACCATGCCCTCTTGTCACTACAACGGACACTACTTTGCCATCCTTTTCATAGAGATTAAATACATCCTTAGAGGACAGCTGCTCCGGTGTTATAAGCTCATTGTCCGACACTACAACAACATTCCTCGCATATTCATAATTTTTCCCATACAATGACAGCATTCTGTAGGATGTGTTGACTGACACATCCGACACTGCCATATGGCATCTCACTTCATCGGATAAATGAATCTCGGTAACGGTATTGCTTATGCTGTCATATGTTACATTTATAACATCACCTGCATAGAGCTGTGCAAGCGTCATAGCATTTCCATATTCTGTATAGATAAGCGCCGGCTTCTCAATATAGAAGGTACGGTCAACGCCCTCGTCATATGCCCTTATTGACAGTCTGTTCGTATCTGCACTCACATAAGTGATTACTGCAAGCTCTGTATGCAGGTCGGTCGCAGTTGTCGGTGCATTGATTATGGGAGCTGTAGGCTTCTGTCCTGTGGCAGCTTTTGTTGCAGTAGATGCAGCCGCATCCTTTTCAGCCTTCTCCGATGCAAACAAAAACGCACACAGCACAATTCCTGCAACTATAAGTATCCCCAAAAAAAAGTTCTGCAGCTTGTTATTCATCAAATGTTCCTTTCCATACCGTCAAGAGCCGCACAGCGTCCTCACAAATTCCCTTCTCATGCGGTTCTGATTGACAACAGTTTTTAATTTATCCATATTCCTGTTCGGTATCCATGCCTTATTGGCATTAAAATAATAGTTAAGAATCTTCCAAAATTTCTCCGGGTAGGCGAACATCGCCCCTAGTATATTAATATCCTGTGCTGAGAGCGTATTGACCTTGTCATATTCTCTGAGCATTAAGTATCCCATCTTTATATCCCAGTCATATTTTTCCATAAGCTTGCGCATGAAATTATATAAATCTACAATATATAAGTCATTTCTCATCTGTGAGAACCCTGTGATAAGATATCTGTCACCATCAGTATATATATTATGGTAGTTAAAATCGCCATGACATAATTTTTTATCACTTACTGCCTGGTTAAATCTAAGCTCATAATCCGAATTCTCAAGCCTTGTAAGTGCATCAAGCCCCTCTTCAAGATATGCGTTGCATTCCCTGAAAGCCAGCAGCTCAAAATCTGTCCTGGTTTTCCTTCCGGACAGATAATTTCTTATCTTTTTAAGTTCTTTATTATGTTTATCATACTCTTTTATATAGCTTCTTGCAATCTGAAATTCCTCCCCGGTAAGCCCAAGCATAGGTACTTCTATCTTCTCATCAAGCACTTTATGAAGCATTGCAAGAGCCTTTAATGAAGTGCATATATCTTCAAGTCTTTTCTCATTGCATTCCTGAAACGCACAGAAGCTGTATACAGTATATGTATCGGAATCCTCATTTTCATAAAAATATGTATTATCCTCACCTTTAATATAACAGGATACGTTTATACCGTTATCGTACAGCTCATCACATACTCTTGCCCTTGCCTCAAGCTTCTGCCTGTTTCCGCTATACATATCTACAATCACTATACCCTTATTGGTATTATATATAAAGCCACCTCTTACACGTCCCATATATGTCCCACTAAGCCCAAAGTGGTACAACGCCTCATCAACTTTTTCATATACTGTATGTCTTTTTGCCTGCCTGGCATTGATTCCATTTTCCACAAAAAATCCCCCTCACATCATCTTAGCCCAAGGGCTATCTAATAATATGAGGGGACTATATTATTTATGAATGGTTACATTGATATGTGTCCGTCAGGAATATTTAAAGCACCGCATCTCCCTCATGAGCAACTATGGATGCAGCAAGCACATTTTCAAGTCCGATGAGCTCCTCAATCAACTTATTCTCATCCTTTGACCATACTTCGATAGTCATATCAAGTGAGTCCTTGGTCACGTTTCTTGCCTGCACCTTCATAAGACTGCTGTTCTTTTTTACGGTGTCAGTAATCATGGCTTCACTCTTGTAATCATCCGCATTTACGACAAGAATACCTGCTGTCTTAGATGTCGGAACATATGCAGATATGAGCATGATTACCGTTATCACAACAGAGGAAATAACCGCAATAAGTGCAAAACCTGCTCCGCACATTATTCCGGCACCGATTGACCAGAATAGGAATACAAGGTCAAGCGGGTCCTTAACTGCCGTCCTGAATCTGATAATGGAGAGTGCTCCGACCATACCGAGCGAGACAACGATATTAGACTGGATTGTCAGTATAATTGCCGCTGTTATCACAGACAATGCGATAAGCGACAATGTAAAATTCCTGTTTATGAATGCCCTTCTGTTAACATATTTGTATACCGCATATATATATGCCGCAACTGCCACCGCACACACCATGCACATAAAAACATCATATGTACTTATCTGCCTTGATGCATATCCTTCAAAAAAAGCTTTCCTTAATATCTCACTCATGCCGTACCTCCATTATTGTTATATTTTCTGCACACATAGTATTTTGAAAAGCTTGTCCTTCTTATCTTATCGTCCGTGATAAGCTTTCTTATAAAGTCAGGCAGAATATCATCCCACTTTATCTCCAGTATAAGTTCACCTGCCATCACAGGTCTTTTGGGAAATGTCTTTTCCAAGAACATATTGACATTGGCCGATGCCGATATATTCATGTCAAAGGTTATCCTGACATTTCCTGTCGCAAAGACATACGCTTCTCTGTCATATGACACGATAACTTTCGGTTTTAACTCCCTAAGCCGCATCTGCGTGAGAAGCTTTTTCTTCATATCCGGCATATCTGCCGTCACAGACGGAACCATGCCTCTCATAAGACTTTTACATTCCTCGTTGGTGAGTATGCATGACTCTTTCTTGGTCATTCCCATTCTCTTGATTTTCTTTTCAAGGACAATCCTCGATGTATCGCCGTTATAGTATCTTATTCTATACTTTTCTCTAGGTTCAACACCGCCTTCATTCTCATAATAACAGCTATTATCATAATCATCAAAGTAAAGACTTCTTATATGATACCTGCTGTCACCATCCGAATGCGCATCAGCTTTAAGGGCGGATGCAAGCCTTGCGCTCAGAAGCTTCATCCTGTATCCATCTATAATATACTTATTTTCATGGCGGTATCCTTCCATCTAGCTCACCGCCCCTTCCTCAATGTAGCGCTCTCCACCGACTTCAAAATCAGGGATTACACTGTATATATTCACATTAGCCGGAAGTGATATATATAAGTCGCCCTTGGACTTTACAGCCTGTTTTCCTGTCGTAATGTTAATCTGCCCCGCATTTATCTGGACATTTCCCGACCTTCCCTTAGCATCCGTCACCGTCACTATGCCATAGCTTTCACATTCTATCTTAAGCTCATCCGGCGCAACAAGGACACCGTCATTTCCTCTGAGTCCGTTTTTCTTTGCAAGCACATATATATCTCCGCCTGTGAGCTTGAGTGTCTCTGAGGTTCTTATTCCATCAGCGGCATATGAATATACGCTGAGTTTTCCGCTTCCGTTGATAGTTAAGTCTGATTCCGAGAAAATACAAGCTCTGCTCTCCTCATAGCCATCATAATTTGTCGAGTCCGACAGAGTATTGTCCGTCCCTTCCGCCAGAGTTATTATGACTTTTCCGGCAGACCTTACATACACTGCGGGACCGTTAAGCGCCGCAATATCCGCACCATCGAACATAATATGTACATTTCCGTCCTCCGAATCGATTAGCAGCGTTCCATAAAGCCTTCCCTTGACGATATAGTCTCCCGGCTCATCAATCACAACCTGTCCGCCGTACTCTTCAAGGTCTATTAACGCCGCCGATTCACTGCACTGTTCGTTGGTATCAGCTTTTGACACCTTAAACAATTCACGATATTCTCCGCTTCCTGCCGCATTATCATAGCTGAAGCTTCCCCCGAATGTGCATGAACACAGCGACAGGCACATGCATAGAAAAACACATGCCAATATTATGTGTCTATTCAACTTTTCTGAACTTTGCATGAAGCTCTATAACCTCCTTATCCGGCTCTACAACCAAAGCCTCAGATTTATCATTTACAGTCCCTGATGTCAGAGCATCCTTGCACAGCTCAGTATCACCTGTCCATCCGACAAATTCATATCCTTCATTCGCAACAGCGGTAATGTTTAGCGGAACCTCAACAAGATATTCTCCGCTCCACTCACTCGTTTTGCTGTCTGTCGTGCGCGTATTTATCTGGACACAGCCGCCCTCCGGTTCATCAATAGTGATGTTAATCTTCACTGTGTCACCGCTAAACCCGAATTCCTGTGCGATATGACCGAGAACCTTCTCGTTTCTGTCCTGAAAAAATCCATAATTCCATTCCAATGTCTCTCCGTTTTCTATAAGCAGTTCTTCAATACGCTCCTTAGACAATTCAAAATTGAGCATATCTGAGTAGACACACAGAAAATGCTCCATGAACTCTTTATTTTTCTTCAGAGCCGAATATATCATGGAATATTCGAAGCAATAATGTTCATCCGTAAACAAATGTGCTGTAAAGGAATTGACATCCGATAAGCTGTCCGCTCCCCATGTATCAAGCATGATAATATTATGGTCGAGGCTGTCAAGGTCATACATTATAAAGCGCCATTTACAGTCACCATACTGCGAGCCATCCTGCTGCCTTGTTCTCCACACAGCAAAATTGTGTGTCTCATAATAGTCCATATTGGCAAGGTACAGATTGGCACATATGAACTCGATGTAGCTTTCAATATCTATCCTGTCACATAGCTCCTTATATGCTTCCTCGTCGCTAAAATCAGTGTTCTGCACATAATTAAACACATCCCATATGGTAGACAGCTCATCCTCATATCCTTCTGCGACCTCACCATTTTTTATCAGAATAATATTATCTTTATCGACATTGTACTCCTTTGCGATATACTCTGCATTAATCTTAGTCTGCAAATATGTATCGCCGAACCATTCCCCGTCAAGAAACACTGTCACCGGCGTGGAATCTACGGTCAATACTCTTGAGCCCCTCATAATCTCCTGTGATATCATGTTGGCAAAGCCGTCCCTTAATGCAAGCTTCTTGTATTTCCTTCCATCTCCGAAAAAAACGAAATCTATCAAATCGGTATCACTGTACATTTTTCTCGCAAACAGTGTAAATCTTTTTTGGAGCTGATTTCTCGATGTTCCGCCAAAAATTCTTATTCCGACATCCTGCGCAAAATGAGTATCATTTTTCCCAAAGTATTCAAAATAAGCCTCCCTCTCCGATTCCTCGCCTCTTATATAAAAATTGGGAATCGAAGGGTCATTTCCGACCGTATATATTCCATCTTCCTCCGAAAAAAAGTCATCGTAATCCGGCACAAGCGATATAAGCGGAATGTCTTTATACTTATCCATGCCGACAAAATATGTAGCTATCGTCTCATCGCTCATCTCTCCGTTGCTGCCGACCGCCACCGCTCTGACTACAACACATTTGTCAACATTCTCCGACCAGTCATTCTCATACCATGGCAGCACACCGCTTATACTGTGCCATGTATTAGGTTCATCACATACATTCTTAATAAGAATAGGCTCTGTGTAGACCTCACCATTTTCATCCGCTCTCCTGCAGTCAAGCGTATAGTATATTTTTGCTCCCTCACCGGCTTCGATGCTAAGCTTGAATTCCTCATCATAAAAACCGCTTGCAGCCGACAATACCGGAGCCGTAATCACACTGCCGTCAACAGGCTCGGCCTCATCGTTAGCCACTCCCGGAGTGCACGTATAAAAGCCCCACTCCGCCGTACTGCCGTCATAAGCATAAGCGGCATCCTTAGGCGACTTCGGCACTTCGAGCACACTTATTATATTTTCCTTTTCATCGGATAAATACAATGTCTCGCCGCGCTTGTTTATCGACATTCCCGCACTATCATCAAGAAGCACAAGCTTAAGCTGCCCCGGTGCAAGAGTTACAGAATCTAACTTAAGCTCTGACAGGTTATTCTCATCATCTGACAGGTACAGTCCGCTTATATCCACCGTTTTTTTGCCCCAGTTGCACAGTTCAATATAGTCACATATAAGCCCCATCTCTTCATCTACAACTATCGTCTTATTATTGGAGCACACTTCATTGAAGCCTATTGTGTAATAATTATTCTTTGCACCCGTGCATACAAAAAATGCAACAGTAAGCCCGCACATCACAACCAATGTCACAAAAATACGCTGTCTGCCTGATATTGCAAAGGCTCCTGACAGTGGAAGCTTTCTTTTTAATCTGACCGACACTCTGAAAAAAATAAGCTCTGCCGTTGCAAAAAGCAGAGAAAATAAAATGCTTTTATAGAATTCTATCTCAAAAAAAGCATTGAACACACCTTCTATGCCATCATTTTTATATACCTTATGGTATGAAATAATCAAAGATAAAAAAACGGCAGAAACAGAAGCACCGCATGCCGCAGCAATTCTTACTGCCTGCCGCTTCTTCCCTGTGCTTCTGTCTTCACCGCTATATGCCAATATCCATATATAATATGCGACTATCACCGCCGCCACCGCCAGCACAATAAGCTGTGATGCCTGACTGTACAAATATCCCATATGGTACCTCCAGACCTGCGTTATTGTCCTGCCAGCTCTACAGCCCTCTTAAGAAGATAATTGTATTCATTGAACTTAGGATTATCAAGCACTTCACAAAGAAGCTTCTGCAGAATTTCACCGAGCTGTTTTCCTGCAGGAAAGCCTGCTTCCATCAAATCCCTGCCTGATATCTTAAGGTTTCTAAGCTCTGTACAGTCTCCGCGTTCCTTAACCATAACGCATATTTTTCTCATGTCTGTATACCCTTTATTTAATTCACTCCCACATATGGAAATATTGAAATCAATAATCCGCAACGCATCGTTTTCTCCCACTTCATTAATATAATGCCTCACAGCTGCCTCTGATACCACCGGATTCATATTATAATATTTCACCAGCTTAGAAGCCATGGATATCGTGGCATTATCAAGCTTAAGCCCTTTTAAAATCCTTCCCGCAGTATCCGCATCAACACAGCTTAAGAGCGCTGCATATCTCTCAGGAAGAACCGCTCTCGTCTTCTTTATGAAATGCTTTATCTTATCAAGCTTATGAGCATCAATATTTTCAAGCTCCGGAATAATAATCTTCATCACACCTAAATCGTACACAACAGAAAAGTAAGCCGGATTGTCTGAAAGCAGCAATTTGTTAAGCTCTGTATGTATCCTCTCCCTGCTGATTTTCACAAGTGTAGGTGCAAGCTCCCTCGCCGCCTTTGCCGTATCATCTTCGATATCAAATCCAAGCTGTGCCGAAAAACGCACAGCCCTCAATATTCTCAGTGCATCCTCATCAAATCTGTCATGAGCTTTTCCAACGCAGCGTATAATCCTTCTTTTAAGGTCACCCATTCCGTCAAATGCATCGACTATTCCATGCTCATCATTGTATGCCATCGCATTTATCGTAAAATCACGGCGCTTCAAGTCCTCCACAAGATTAGAAGTAAATTCCACGCTCTTTGGATGCCTTGAATCCTCGTACTTTCCATCTATACGATAGGTTGTCACTTCATAGCCATTCTTACCAAGCATGACAGTGACTGTTCCGTGCTGTATGCCTGTATCTACCGTCCTCCGGAAAAGAGCCTTGACCTGCATCGGAAGTGCGGAAGTCGTGATATCCCAGTCTCCCGGAGTCCTTCCTAGTATGCTGTCGCGGACACAGCCCCCGACAGCATACGCTTCATAGCCATTTTCCATAAGGACATTTATTATATGTCTTACATCCTTAGGAAGCTCTATTCTAACCAAGGTATCACCTCTTTATTCTATAACTATTTATATGTAATTACAAAACTCAAACTTAATACCAAACAGTTGTATAATTTTACTAGTACCTTGCCGGACCTTTTCGAATACGTTGGCGTTTAGCGGCTGTATTTTAGCCGCTTATGCGCCGCTACGTATTCGAATGAGTGCGAACGCGTCCGGAAGGGTACTAGCAAAATTGTACAACGTCAGGCTACCACATACTGAGTTTTGCAATTACCTATCACACTATTAGTATGCCTTGCCCCAATATACAAGCTTCTTAGCAGGCTTGCCACAGCATACACATACATCACTTATGTGCTCCTGCTCAAATGGCATACATCTGCTTGTAGCTGTTGTGTCTTCCTTAATCTTATCCTCGCATGCCTGCTCGCCGCACCACATACCCTTTACAAAGCCCGGCTTGTTGGCAATTATATCCTTGAACTCTTCATAGTTGTGAGCCTCATATGTGTGTGCATCGCGGTGTGCTCTTGCTCTCTCAAGCATCTCTGCCTGCATTGTATCAAGAATCTTCGTAAGCTCTTCCTCAACATTGTCAAGAGATACGACATACTTCTGTCTTGTATCACGTCTTACGACAACAGCCTGATTATTCTCAATATCCTTTGGTCCAATCTCAATACGTGCAGGAATTCCCTTAACCTCCTGCTCTGCATACTTAAAGCCAGGTGTCTTTTCCGAATCATCGAAATCAACTCTAAAGCCTGCTGCCTCAAGTCTGTCCTTTAACTGTCCTGCCTTCTCAAGCACGCCTTCCTTGTGCTGTGCAACTGGAATTACTCTAACCTGAATTGGAGCAATTCTAGGCGGCATAACAAGACCGCTGTTATCACCGTGAACCATTATCATGGCACCGATAAGTCTTGTCGTTGTACCCCATGAGGTCTGGTGGACATACTGTAACTTATTCTCTTTATCTGTATACTGGATACCGAATGCCTTGGCAAAACCATCACCGAAGTTGTGGCTTGTTCCTGACTGGAGAGCCTTGCCATCATGCATGAGAGCCTCGATAGTATATGTAGCTTCAGCGCCTGCGAACTTCTCCTTGTCAGTCTTTCTTCCCTTGATAACAGGCATTGCAAGCACCTGCTCACAAAAATCAGCATATACGTTTAACATCTGCTGTGTTCTTGCCTCTGCTTCCTCTGCTGTAGCGTGAGCTGTATGTCCCTCCTGCCATAAGAACTCTCTTGAGCGAAGGAACGGTCTTGTCTCCTTCTCCCATCTTACAACATTGCACCACTGATTATATACCTTAGGCAGATCTCTGTATGACTGAATCTCATCCTTATAAAAATCACAGAAAAGTGTCTCAGATGTAGGTCTTACACAGAGCTTCTCCTGAAGAGGATTAAGTCCTCCCTGAGTAACCCACGCTACCTCTGGTGCAAATCCTTCAACATGATCCTTCTCTCTCTCAAGAAGACTCTCAGGTATAAATACCGGAAGATATACATTCTGCACACCTGTCTTTTTAAAACGTGCATCCATCTCCTTCTGGATATTCTCCCATATAGCATATCCGGCAGGCTTAAATATCATACAGCCCTTAACGCTTGAATAAGCCATAAGCTCTGCCTTCTTAACAACATCTGTGTACCACTGTGCAAAATCCTCCTCCATAGGAGTGATTGCTTCTACTAATTTCTTATCGTTTGCCATTTTATTCTCCTCCATTTCACTGCTTTTGCAGTGACTCAAATAATATGTGAAAGCTTAATACATCCAGTGTATTTTACTGTCTTAAATGTATTTTCACACTATTCTCCGTTCCTTAGGCACATATGCCTGCAATTATGCACTGATTCTGACTCAGCTACTAATTGTCATGATATTTCTCTGTTATATAAAAATAACTCATATCTTCCATTCTTTTACAGAAGAGAGTATCCGTATTCTCCTCTGTGCTTCCTTCGGTGACACCTCTCCAATAGTAGTTGCTGTCAACATCCGGGTCAAATGTGTATGCCACACCACCAAGGTTCACATAAAGCCAGCAATGAGGTGTAGTTCCTCCGCCATATTTTCCAACCTCTCCTGATACAAGATGTGCATCATACCCAAGGTATCTCATGACATACATAAATGCTGATGAGTAATTGTAACATGCCCCCTGATATGTATTGAATAAATCAGTTGCCCACAATACTTCCACCGGGGTCGTTTCCGGGTCGGAAGAAGAATATTTTCCATCCTCACCAATCATGCTTCTGTTATATTTAACCTTTTTAATAAACCACACATATATGTTATGAACCTTCTGATAATTAGACATGTCATCAGATATCGTTCCATCATTCTTCAGCATGGTCATAAAGCCATCTAAAAGTCTGTCAAGCTCTTCATAGCCCGATGTTGTCGGATTAAGCGGTTCATTGTTAAGCAAGTCCCAAGGCTTAACTTCCTCGACTGTGGTTGTCTCAGTCTCTGCCTCGGTAGTCTCTGTTATGGTATCCGCCGTTGTGTCGGTTGATCCCTCTGCTGTGGGGACTGTCGTATCGGCTTCCTTCGTTGTCTCATCTGTTTCCTTCTGTGTCCGGCTGCTGTCAGTCGTTGTGGGTAAGGCTTCTCCACCATCCTTCGGACTCTTATTGCAGCCGGCTGCAAATATCACACTGACAACAAGCAAAAGAAACATAAATGAAACCTTCTTGAATCTCATTTTCTTCATAACTTCCTCCTGTGCCTCTGTTCATGCATAACAAAAGCCGTAAAATTGAATTATTTTACATCTATTCCGTATCCGTAATATTGTACCACATCATTTAAAATAAAGAAATACATATATTTTGAATTGCCATCCTGATAATACTGGTACATTTTGCCGGACAAAGTATAGTCACTGCCATATGCCTTCTCAATCTCTTCAAGCGTGCTTCCTACACCTACGTTCTTGTCGGTCTTGATACTCTCCGATGAAATGTTGATATCCTGAATGTAGTCTCCATCCTCCTTAGGGTATGTTGTAATATCATAGCCATCATAAGAAAATACCTTGTCAAGTCCGTCATAGTAACAGCTTGCAGCCTCAACATACGCTGTAGTCTCCGGCATTCCCTCCGCATCTGCGTCAAATTTATCTCCCGGAGTGAGGACAACACTTCCATTGTTAAAACCAAAAGCATCCGATGTGCTCTTTTTTCCGCATGCCGCAAGTGCAAACACCATAGCCATCATTACTGCGGCTGCAATAATTCTCTTTATATTTTTCTTGTTATTCTTCATATAATTATTTTACCTCTTTCCACATTATTCTTCAGGTGATTGTAAAACTCAAATTCGTCACTTGGCAGTTGTGCAATTACCTACATTGTTCTTCATTGGAAATATACATTATATTTCTAGTCTTGTAAAGTGACATTTATCGGAATTTCCACATATCCGTCACTATTTTTTAATATAAATGAGTATTCATTTCTTCCGTCATCTGCCTTTAATATATCCGCGTCTGCCTGTTCGAGATAAAAAGTGAAGTCCCCTCCCTCTCCTAATAAAAGCTGATATACCACAGACTCATCTGCTCCGTCTTTATCACTGTCATCCTGCTCTGTTTTGTCCGAATCTTCCATGTGCTTAATTCTTACATATATATATGAGTAATCTTCCAGAAAATCATCGTTTCCGCTTATCTGCATAAGTCCGTCAGCCGTAGTATTAACATAAAAATCCACATCCAGCACCTGTTTAGAATCTAACTCTATATTGTCAAAATAATCTCCACCAAGATTCCACGATGCAATTATAGGCGTATGCTGCAAAAGCATTTTGAGATTTCTCTCGACAAGCTCTATAACTACAAGGTCCGATTCAGCCGCAGCCTGATATATATTATACGGAATCTCTCTCTTCGCTGTAAGCGAAGTGTACTCGTTGGCAAAGAACCAATACAATGCATTTCCAAAGGAGTCACGAAAAAGAGTCACTGTCTTATCTACAGCGGCAGTCTGATTAGCCGAAGCTATCACAAGATCATCCGCTCCTCTGAATCTGTTGACATACTCGAACTTCTCGTCAATATCAAATTCCACCTGCTCATCCTTCTTATTCGAGCCCGGAAGAAGCATCGCCTGTAAGTCTCCCGAAAAACTGTTCTTCACATTGTATGGAATTTCACTGTAATGCGTATACCCGGAATACTCTTCACCATACAGCTTGGCTAACTTGTCAGCCATGGCCTCATATGCGACTGCCGCACCATAATTATTCCAGTGTGAGTCTAACTTGTGATAAAGCTGTACTCCGTCAAGCTTTTTGGCAATCAGCACATTTTTAAGCTGCACTGCATTTACTCCAAGCTCTGTCAGCCTTTCATAGAACAATTCATAATTTCCGGACGCTTTTTCTTCCACATAATAATATGGCATGTACTCTCCGTACACAGACATCTTATTAGGTGCCGACACGAATATGAACTCGCCGCCATGCAGCTGTACATACTGCTGCATCATAGCCACAACAGCTCCCATGCGGTCTAATTCCACTTCACTGAGAATGCTTGTGCCTAAAAAATCATCAAGCGCTCTCCCATAAAAGAGCCATCCATCCTCGCCGATTATGACATCTGATTGTCCAGATGTCTTAAACACTGCCTGCTTAAGCGCATTTCCGGCATATACCAGGCGATTTCTAAAGCCAAAGTTCTGCGCAAAGTACGCATCAGCATTTGCCGTAAGAAAAGTTCCATCTGACAGCTTAGGCTTGTCCGCCTTAGTCTCATTCCCTATCGCAGCCTGCTTGTCTGAGAAAAAAATAACAGGCACTAAGCTGACTATGAGAAAAATCGCAATATATATTATATTCTGAAGTGTTTTTTTAGCTATTTTCTTCATCAATAAATATCTCCTACCTGAATTAGTGCGTCAAAACATGCCTTATGAACTTAACTGTGTATAGCAAGTTATATTTATGCATATCACGACTTTTGGGAGAAGCTTTGTGTTTTAGGACTCTGCTCGTCTCCCAGCCAAAAGCAGTATGTTTTGATACACGAACCATTATGCTTATTTACCGGATAACTTTCCGGATTTTACAGCTTCCTAAAATCTAAAATATATGAACGGATTATAGCTTCCGGCAGCTATCTCCATAATGCAGAGCATATATAGAATAATAGTCAAAACCATTCCAAGAAGTCTTGTCACAGCGTTCTTTGGCAGCATTCTGAGTACAGGTGTGCATGCCACTGCCGCAATAATCAGTGTAATTATAAACAAAGGACTCATAACCGATACTGCCGTCATGGTTCCAACCGCCGTCGCACCAAATGAGAACATGCTCGCAATAAAATGCACTGCCTGTCTCATGCTGTCCGACCTGAATATAACAAAGCCTATCATAACGGCAAGCAAGGTATATATATGCCCAAGCACTCTTATTACAGACCTTGCGCTATCAGCCGCTTTTCCTGCATTTTTATCCTTCTTATCCTTAACAAGGACTGTCTCAAGAATCGTAAGCACACCATGATAGATTCCCCACACAACAAATGTCCAGTCAGCTCCATGCCATATTCCTGTACATAGAAATACAAAAAAGCGGTTGAAAAGTGTTCTTGCTCTGCCTTTTCTATTGCCTCCAAGCGGAAAATACAGATATTCCCTGAACCATGATGTGAGTGATATATGCCATTTTTTCCAGAACTGCCTTATCGAACAGGCGGTGTACGGATAGTCAAAGTTCTCAGGAAAAGTAAATCCAAACATCTTTCCCATTCCTACAGCCATATCACTGTAGCCTGAGAAATCAAAATATATCTGAAGCATATAGCACACTGCTCCGACCCACGCACTTGCCATGTCAAGCTGTGCCATATCAAGTGCGAACATCCTGTCAACTGCGACTGCCATCACATTTGCAATAAGCATCTTCTTTGAAAGACCGACAATGAATCTTTGTATTCCCGAAGCTGTTCCTTGCGCACTTACCTGTCTGTCCTGCAGCTGTTCCCTGACGGAATTATATTTTACAATCGGCCCGGCAACAAGCTGCGGAAACAGGCACACATACAGCATGACATCAAGGAAGCTTCCCGGACGTTTCCGCTCGTCGCGGTATGTATCTATAACATATGACATCGCCTGAAAAGTATAAAACGATATGCCTATCGGCATGCTTATCTTCGGTTCCTTAAGGCTGATAAAAGGAATTGCATTTATAGACTGCACAATAAATCCCGCATACTTAAACACAATCAAAAACGCAAGGTTGACAATCACTGCTGCCACAAGCACCGGCTTCCTGCCCCACACAAATCTTCCAAGCAGATAATTAATCAGTATGGATGCAAGCAAAAGCACAACATACACCGGCTCACCCCACGCATAGAAAATCAGGCTCGCCACAATCAATAAAACATTTCTCGCAGTCGTGTTCCTAATAACCGTATGCAGAATAAACACAACCGGAAGAAATGCAAATAAAAAAACTGCTGATGAAAATACCATTTTTTACCCCTTGAAATAGTTAATTTAGGATCAGGGTGTCAAAACATGCTCTGTGAACTCAACTGTGTATAACAAGTTATATTTATGCATATCTCGACTTTTGAGAGAAGCTTAGTTGTTCTTAGGACTCTGCTCGATTTCCAGCCAAAAGCAGCATGGATGCTGCTTTAGAAGCAACGCATACAGGGATGTATGCTTTGCTTCGGTGGCGTATGCATAGAAAGCATTTATCAGAGTCCTTAGAACATCTTGCTTCGGACAACGGAGCTGATATGCATGAATATAACTCGTTATACACTCATACGCTAAATCAGCATGTTTTGACACCCGGACTAATTAGGTTATTGTTTTTTAAGATTATACCCTACCAATATGCCATGATACAAGAAAAATTTATCAGGAATTCTGTCTATGACGTATATATCCTATCAATTCTTTTATGAGAATATATGCGAGCGGGCCTGTAATGACACCCACCACCCCGAACAGCGCAAGTCCGGCATATACTGCGGCGAGCATTCCAAGCGGATGTGCACCAAGCCCCTTTCCCATAAGCTTCGGCTCAAGGTACTCGCGCAGCATATAGCTTATAAAACACATAGCGACAAGAACTGCCGCATATCTGTATTTTCCGCAAATCACCGATACAACCGCCCACGGCATGAGAATTGTCCCAGTTCCAAAGACAGGCAGTGCATCGACAATCCCAAGCACAACCCCCAGCAAAAGCCAGTATGGGTTATGAAGCCACAGAAGCCCTGCTGCACATATAATCATCGTTATGCACATAACAGTGAGCTGCGTCTTTATAAATGTGTAAATAATTTTTCCTATTCTCGTATAGAAGAAATCGAATTCCTGTGCATAATCCGAGGCTGACGCTCTCTCTAGCATTCTGTCATAGTCCTTCATGAAAAAATACAGTGCCATGAAAAATATCACAAGCACACCTGTACATGTGATAAAGCCCTTCAATGCACCTATGGAACCTCCCATTATCGACGGCATAAGCCTATCCTGCGCCATCCGCATAATCCCGACAAGCCCCGAATCAATATATGCGAGCGTTGTCCCGCCCGCAAAGCCCATAAATCCATCCACTCTTTGACAGAAGCTGCACATTCCTTCATTTATATATGCATAATAAATGCCATAGTTGTCTATAACATTCTTTATCTGTGTAACCAAAAGCCCTCCGAGCAGCCACAAAACGGCAATCACAAGCATTCCCCAGAACCCAATGAGAATCACAGCGGCAATGCTTCTCTTGATGTGCAGTCTGCCGTCAAGAAAACGCATCTGCCCGCTCATGCCTGCCGCCAGCAAAAAAGCAATAATAAAAGGAGCCGCCAGCGGCATAATATACTTAAATATAAAATATACGACTGCTGTAACTCCTATATATATAAACACATTCTTCTTATCTCTGCCCATACCGCCCCCATGCCAATGCTAGTGCATCAACGTCAATTATACAGGTAGTATGTCCACGCATGCTTCTGCTTATGCAGAATGTGTTTCAAATATACTCTTTCATTGTATTGCCCAGAGCACCTTATTCATGTTCTTTTTCCATGAAATTCATAAAGCTTTTTCCTTTAGGTTCAACCTCAAAAACAAGCTTTTTCTTTGTGACAGGATGAGTAAATACCAGTCTGTAGGAACACAGTGCAAGGTTATCACTGTGCTTCCCTGCCACATTTTTCTTCACAGCAGCAAAAGAATCGCCGGCGCTGCTATCCCCGCCGTATTTTGTATCACGGACAGCGCTATCTTGAATGTCATTTACGCTGCCATGCTTAGCATCACAGACTCTGCCATGCTTGGTATCACAGACGATACCATACTTGGCATCACAGACGATGCTATACTTAGCATCACAGACGATACCATACTTGGTATCGTCTAGTATAGGAAGCCCTGCATTTGCAAGCTGTACTCTTATCTGATGATGTCTTCCTGTATGGAGCTTTACTTTTAAAAACGCTCTCTTTCCGTCAGTATCCATGTCAAGCACCTGATATTCAAGCACTGCCTTCTTAGCGCCCTGTGTATTCTCAGGAACAACCTTTGACATATTAGTCTTTGAATCCTTAAGAAGATAATCCTCAAGTGTTGTCATTTCCCTGTCATGGAGCTTCTTTTGCATATCCTCCATGCTGTTCCCGCCGGTGATATTAACAACAGCATAATAGCACTTGTCAACCTCGCCGCTTGTAATCTGTCCGGTGAGTGCCGCCGCCGACCTGCTGTTCTTCGCATACAACACAAGACCCTCCACCGGTCTGTCAAGACGATTCACAGGAGCTATGAAAGGAGCTTTAACTCCCTTCTTCCTCTCATAGGTCATAATTGCGCTCACCATATCCTGCGAAAAGCCCCTGTCCGACTGTGTGAGTACTCCTGACGGCTTATGGCACACACATATATCATCATCTTCATATACTATACATTCTCTTATATCCCTCATAAAACATCCTTACGATTTTCTATGCTTTGAAACGATATCCAACGCCCCAAATTGTTCGGAAACTATTTGGGGCTCACAGCTTTAAGCCTTGAATCGGTACCCAACGCCCCAGATTGTTCGGAAACTATTTGGGGCTCACAGTTTTAAGCCTTGAATCGGTACCCAACGCCCCAAATTGTTCGGAAACTATTTGGGGCTCACAGTCTTAAGCCTTGAATCGGTACCCAACGCCCCAAATTGTTTCTATGTACTGAGGATTAGAGGTATCGAACTCAATCTTCTCACGAATCTTCTTGATGTGGACAGTGACTGTAGCGATATCGCCAATCGACTCCATATCCCATATCTTGTTAAAGAGCTCTTCCTTGGAAAATACATGGTTAGGGTTCTGTGCAAGGAAGGTTAGAAGGTCAAATTCCTTCGTTGTGAAGGTCTTCTCCTCGCCATTTACAAATACACGTCTTGCCGTCTTGTCAATCTTAAGACCTCTTATCTCGATAATGTCATTTTCGGAAACAGCACTTCCGACAAGTCTTTCATACCTTGCAAGATGTGCCTTAACACGCGCTACAAGCTCGCTTGGGCTGAACGGCTTAGTCATGTAGTCATCCGCTCCTAGTCCTAAGCCTCTTATCTTATCTATATCATCCTTCTTAGCTGACACCATTATGATAGGTGTGTTCTTCTTGCTTCTTATCGCTTTGCAGATTTCAAAACCGTCAACTCCCGGAAGCATCAAGTCGAGAATATACAAATCGTACTCGTTATCAAGAGCCTCTTTAAGTCCCTTCTCTCCGTCATTGCAGATTGTCACTTCATAGCTGCTTATCTCAAGATAATCCCTCTCAAGTTCTGCAATGCTCTCTTCATCTTCAATAATCAATATCTTACTCATTGTGTTCACTCTCCTGATTCTTATATTTTCTGAGCACAAAATGCATTACCGTACCTGTGCCTTCCTTGCTGGTAGCCCATATCTGACCGCCATGGTCACTTATTATCTTCTTCACAATCGACAGACCTATTCCGCTGCCGCCCTGAGCTGAATTTCTCGATGCGTCCGTTCTGTAGAACCTGTCAAAAATATACTGCACATCCTTCTGTGCTATACCTTTTCCGTTATCCTCTATCTCAAACTGAACAAAATCATCAACATCGCTTATTCGTATATTTATTATACCTTTTCTGTCACTTGACATATACTTGACAGAGTTGCTTATTATATTGTTAATTACTCTTTTTAACTGCTCAGGATCTGCTATGATAACAGAACTCTTATCTGCATAATTAAAATATCCAAGTTCGATATTCCTCGAATCTAATTCAACCTTAAGCTCGCTCACACAATCCTCAAAATATTGTGCGACATTGATCTTGTTAAAATTATAAGGTATCTTATTTGCATCTATCTTAGAGTATAGCGTAAGCTCATTTATCAGCTTATCCATATCTACCGTCTTATTATATATGGTTCTTACATATCTGTCCATCTTTTCCGGTGTGTCCGCTATGCCGTCCATTATACCCTCGACGTATCCTTTTATCGCCGTCATAGGAGTTTTTAAATCGTGTGAAATGTTGCTTATAAGCTCTCTGCTTTCCTTATCGTTCTGAATCTTCTCCTCAGCTGAATCCCTGAGTCTTTTTCTCATCACCTCAAAGTCATTTATAAGCTCACCTATCTCATCATGTCTGTTGCTCTGTAACGTGAAGTCAAGATTGCCCTCAGCAATATTGTGCGTGGCCTCCTTAAGCTTCCTTACAGGAGTGACAAGGCCTCTGTATACCCATACGCTTATGCAGCCGCTCGCCGCTACAAGTATTGCCGCAAGGCAGACAAGAAAAATAATCAACATATTCCTTACCTGCGGAACAATGTGCTCTATATGCGTTACAATGTACAGCCTTCCCTCTTTTCCATTGCTGCACTCGAACATAACTCTGTTTACAAGCATCTGAAGATTTCCGCCAAGATACATGCCGCCCTGAAGACCGTCAAGTCTTCCAAGCTTTTCCATCTTGGCAAGCTCAGCGTAAAGCTCAGCCTCCTGATTATCATTGTAGCTTGAATATACATACTGTCCGTCAAGATTTACAATGATATCCGTGGCATCATTTGTCAATCCATTAAAATATTCATCGAGATACTCCGGATCGCAAAGGAGGTCAGGATTGGCATCCCTCACCACTTCAAGCTCATCCTCAATGCTCGAATTCACGGCATTGAATGCTAACATCGGGTTGAACATTACGGTATAAGTATTCATATCTATCTTATATGTATTATAGATAGTCTTTAATTTGTACGTTCCTACGCTAAGCACACCTACCACAAGTATAAGCGGCACTATGCTCAGCACACAGAACGCAAGCTGAATTTTGGTTTTAAGTTTCATTGTGACACCTCTTATGTTGTACAGCTTATACATTGCACATCACGTAGACTACATTCTATCAGATATATATTTTTCGCAGTCATCAGTCCGCACTGCATCTGTATAATGCAAAAAGGACGTATAAGCCATGCTTATACGTCCATTGTATCACAATATGGGGTAAGAGTTTATAAATTAAATATAAACAATTACAGATATTTCTTTAAAGTGTCAGCCTTGTCAAGCTTCTCCCAAGGTACATCAATGTCATGACGGCCAAAATGTCCGTAAGCAGCAGTCTGCTTATAGATAGGTCTTCTAAGATCAAGCATCTTGATTATTCCGGCCGGTCTTAAATCAAAATTCTCTGAAACTATCTCTGAAAGCTTGTCATCAGATACCTTGCCTGTCCCGAATGTATCAATATTTATTGATGTAGGCTGTGCAACACCGATAGCGTAAGAAAGCTGAATCTCGCAGCGCTCGGCAAGTCCTGCTGCAACAATGTTCTTAGCAACATAACGTGCTGCGTACGCTGCGGAACGGTCAACCTTAGTGCAGTCCTTGCCTGAGAAGGCTCCGCCGCCGTGACGTGCAAAACCACCATAAGTATCAACGATAATCTTACGTCCTGTAAGTCCGCTGTCTCCGTTAGGACCGCCGATTACAAAACGTCCTGTAGGATTGATGTACATCTTAGTTCTATCATCGACAAGCTCCTTTGGAAGAATCTCATCGAAAACATACTTCTTTATATCCTCATGAATCTGCTCCTGTGACACATCCGGGTCATGCTGTGTTGAAAGAACAACCGCATTGAGATGTACAGGCTTATGATTATCATCATACTCAACAGTTACCTGAGTCTTGCCATCCGGACGAAGATACTTTAATGTACCGTCCTTTCTCACCTTGGTAAGCTGCTTTGCAAGCCTGTGTGCAAGTGCGATAGGATATGGCATATACTCTTCTGTCTCATTCGATGCATAACCGAACATCATACCCTGATCTCCGGCACCTATTGCATCTATCTCCTCATCGGACATCTGGTTCTCCTTAGCCTCAAGAGCCTTATCAACTCCCATTGCAATATCAGGTGACTGCTTGTCAAGTGAAACCATGACAGCACATGTATTTCCGTCAAATCCGTACTCGGAAGTATTATATCCGATATCTGTAATCGTCTTTCTTACGATTGCAGGGATATCAACATTAGCCTTAGTTGTAATCTCACCCATTACCATAACAAAGCCTGTATTTGTAAGTGTCTCACATGCAACACGGCTCATCGGATCCTGCTCAAGCATTGCATCAAGTATCGCATCCGAAACCTGGTCACAGATCTTGTCAGGATGTCCTTCAGTCACTGACTCTGATGTGAATAAATAACTCATCTGAAATCTCCTTTCAAATTGTAAAAAATATAATAGTGTCAAGCTTATTATTGCCGAATAAAAAGCTTAAAAAAAGTCCACATAAGTGGACTTGAATAGGGCTAATCAAATCCTCTTATTGTTCGAACCGCATATAAGCGGTATATCTCGCTCAGGCTGGCACCTTCCATTACGGGGTTGCCGTGACTTCATCGATCCTATGTATCTCCATCACTCTGAATAAGGGATAAAACTTCTATGAACTTTTTTGCATATATACTATAATATATAGCGTGTCATTAGTCAATAGTGCATATTGTGTAAATTTATATTCTTACAACACAACAGTTTCGTCTTTTTCAACAGCTTATTATTGCCTTGCAAAAAAGAAAATGATATAATAATACCAGATTTTTGTTCTTTGTACCAATAAGAATCAAGAAAATAGAATACGAGACGCATACCGCCTCAGAATGGAGAGAAAAGATGAATAAAGGCAAAAATGCAAAAGAAAGATTTCTCAACAGAAAGCTTTCATACAAAATCTCCGCCGCAACAGGCGTCCTTCTTGCAGCACTGCTTGCTCTTCTTATTATAATAAGCTCCGGCATTTCAGCCAGCTTCTTAAACAAGAGCATCAAAAGAGATTTTGAAGGTGTCGCTGCGCAGAACGGAATCATGGTACAGAATGTACTTACCACTGCAACCAACTGTGCTGACATTCTTCAGAATTACATTGTAAACAAATACAACGAACGCAATCGTACCGGATACAGCGGACGTACTGAAAAAAGCGAAGTCTATGACATCTATCTACAGGAGATTAACAAGCAGATTGAGGAATTTATCATAAGTATTGCAAGAACAACCGCCATCTCCAATGATAAGATTACCGGCGTCGGAGTATTTTTTGAGCCTAACGCATTTGATACTTCAATCAAAGATTATACAATCTACATAAGTGAAGACGACCCTGACACCGTACAGAGCTACGGAGCTTACGAAAATTATGGTTCACAGGATTATTATAAGGATGCAGCAACAAGCCAGATGAACTCTTTTACCGACCCATACTACGATCATGGAATTAACATGGTAAGTGCATCTTTTCCTATCGTATATAAAGACAAGACCTACGGTGTAATTCTTGTAGATATCAATGTCGATGCTTTCGATGACTTAGAGTCAAGCGATTCATCTTATCCTAGCATGTATGTCGATATTCTTACATCTGACAGCACAATGGTATATGACAGCGAATCAACCGATTATGTCGGTCAGCGTCTGACAGACCTCATACCATCCAATGAATACGCCAAGATTCAGGCAGGCATTGACACAGGAAAGAGTTTTTCCGTCAGCACAAAGAAAGATGACGGTACCCACGTAGTCCGTTTCTATTCACCTATCAATGCCTGCGGACAGACCTGGTGGGCTGCCAGTGCACTATCCCAGTTTGATCTGATACGAGATACCATTATACTTGTAGCTCTTATGGTTGTTATCGCTCTCATAACTCTCGGTTTAATTATCACTATCAGCAGGAGACTTACAGCTAAATACCTAGAGCCTATAGATGGTGTTGTAAATGTTGCCAATGAACTTTCAAATGGTAACTTTTCTGCATCCGTTAATTTTGTGTACGAAGATGAGATTGGTGAGCTCTCTAAAACATTTGCAGATATGTCTGCACGGCTCAAGGAAACCATTGCCGATATCACTAACGGTCTTAAGGAAATGGCATCCGGCAACTTCAATCTCACTACAAAAGCAGAACACGTTGGAGACTTTAAGGAAATAGAGAATGCTCTCACAGCTGTTGTTGTCGACCTTTCAAAAACACTCACAGAAATCAACGAAGCTGCTGAAATGGTATCAGCCAACGCAAGCCAGCTCTCCGATGGTGCACAGTCAATTACAGAAGGTGCAACTGATCAGGCAAGCTCCGTTGAAGAGCTGCAGAGTACTATAGAAACCGTCACAGAGCAGGTAAATAAAAATGCTGAGAATGCCGGCTCTGCCAATGATATGGCAAAGGTTGTCGGAACAGATATCATGGCAAGCAACGATGATATGCAGCAGGTTGTACAGGCTATGGATACTATCAGTGAAGCTGCCAACCAGATCAGTGGAATTATTAACACGATCAATGATATTGCATCACAGACCAATCTTCTCGCTCTCAATGCTTCCATAGAAGCTGCAAGAGCAGGTGATGAAGGACGAGGCTTTGCAGTCGTAGCTACGCAGGTTGGAAATCTTGCTTCACAGAGTGCTGCAGCCGCAAAGAGCTCCAGCGACCTTATTATTCAGACTCTCAATGCAGTTGAATCCGGCAAGAAGATGGTTGACCGGACAGCCGCCAAGCTTATTGAATCAGTTGACAAGACCAACCTTCTTGTTGATAACATAGATGCAATTTCCAAAGCATCCGCAGAACAGGCGGATGCACTCAGCCAGATTGCACAGGCGGCTGACCAGATTGCCGCCGTTATTCAGGAGAACACAGCTATGGCAGAAGAGAGCTCCGCAAGCAGCGAAGAACTCGCCGCCCAGGCAGAGAAGCTTAAGAATCTTGTTGGTGCTTTTAAGCTACTTGAAAAGTAGCTAAATAATAACCAGGTGTGATTATTTGACATAATAAAAACATAAATAATAATTATTGAGGAGCACATATGGCAAAGAAGGTTTTATTTTCATTTGAGGTTAAACCCGGAATGGTTATAGCAGAAGATTTATATAATCCGGCAGGACAGCTTGTCCTGCCGGCAGGGTTCGTTCTTGACGAAGCAACCATTTCCAAGCTGGAATATTATACAATTCTTGAAGTACCTGTTGACGACACTCCGGCTCCTGTTCCTAAAGCAGAACCGGCAGACGACCATAATACAGATAACTTTAATTATTCCGAGAAATTAAAGAATAGTGCTGAATTTAAGCAATTCAAGGCAGATTACGAGACATCCGTGAAGCATCTAACCAATGTATTAAATGAAGTAGCTTCCGCAGGAAAGCCTATTGACACAGACACAATCTACAAGGATGCCGCCCACCTTATCAACTCCAGCAAGAATACCATACATATTTTTGATATAATTCACAACCTTCGAAATTACGATGATATAATATCCACTCATAGCCAGAATGTTGCTCTTATATCCAACATTCTCGGACAGTGGCTTGGTATAAAGGGGGATGACCTGAAAGTTCTCACAACTGCCGGCCTGCTTCATGACATAGGCAAGCTTACAATCCCTCAGAGTATCCTAAATAAGCCGGGACGTCTTTCTGACGAGGAATATGCTCTTATGAAAGATCATGTTAAACGCGGTTACCAGATTTTAAAAGACCAGCCTATAGATATCAGAATCAAGGAAGTCTGCCTGCTTCATCATGAACGCTGTGACGGTTCAGGATACCCATTCAAGGCTGAAGCATCACGTATAACACCATTTGCCAAGATTGTTGCAATAGCTGATGTTTACGATGCAATGACTGCCAAGAGAAGCTACAGAGGAGCTTTTTGTCCGTTCGATGTCATACAGATGTTTGACGAGGAAGGTCTTAACAAATATGACCCTCACTACATAATGACATTCTTAAACCGAATCACGGCGACATATCTTCACAACAACGTGCGTCTTAATGACGGCAGAATCGGAGAAATCGTCATGATTAATCCTATGTGCCTGTACCGTCCTATGATTCAGGTTGATAATGAATTCATTGACCTTCTCAAGTATCCAAAGCTTAAGATTGAGGCTATTGTCTAATCTTTACACATCTGCACATCAGAGTGATATCACCCGGATAGATTCAAAGAAAGGGGTAACCGGATGTACGCCGGTTACCCCTTTCTTTATTATGATATCTTAAGCACGAACTTGCGGAGCTCTTTATCGCTCTGCACATATTCAATCTTAGCACCGAGTTCTCTTAACTTGGCATCGAAATCTTCATATCCTCTGAGAATATACTTGATATCGTCCACAATCGTTATTCCATCCGCAGCAAGTCCTGCAAGAACAAGTGCAGCGCCTGCACGAAGATCCGGTGCAGTAACCTCAGCGCCTGTATATCGCTCAACTCCCTTTACAATAGCTGTGTTACCTTCAACTGTTATATCGGCTCCCATCTTGGCAAGCTCGTCCACATACTTGAAACGGTTCTCAAAAATTCCTTCCGTGACAATACTTGTCCCCTTTGCAAGTGCCAGCACAACAGTAATCTGCGGCTGTACATCCGTCGGGAATCCCGGATACGGAAGTGTCTTGACATTAGTATATCTCATATTGCGATATCCCACTACTCTGACAGCATCATCAAATTCTGCTACCTCACAGCCTATCTGTGTAAGCTTCGCTGTGATTGCCTCTAAGTGCTTCGGTATAACATTCTTGATAAGAACATCGCCGCCTGTAACTGCTGCTGCACACATAAATGTAGCTGCTTCAATCTGGTCAGGTATAATCGAATATGTTGCGCCGTGAAGCTTATCAACACCTTTTATTCTTATTACATCTGTACCTGCGCCTTTTATGTTAGCACCCATACAGTTAAGCAGATTAGCTACATCAACCACATGTGGTTCCTTCGCTGCATTCTCTATAATTGTGTTTCCTTCTGCAAGTACTGCGGCAAGCATAATGTTAATCGTAGCTCCCACAGACTCCATATCAAGGTAAATATGCCCTCCTACAAGCCTGTCAGCCTTAGCTGTAATCATTCCATATGCTGTGTCCACTTCAGCTCCCATAGCCTTAAAACCGTTAATATGCTGGTCTATCGGTCTGGTTCCGATATTACAGCCTCCCGGAAATGCAACATGCGCCTCCCTGTATTTTCCAAGAAGCGCACCAAGCAGATAATATGAACCTCTTATCTTCTTAGCTTTCTCATAATCAACAATAGTAGTATTTATAAGTGCACCATTAATCTTATATGTGTGTCTGTCAACGCTCTCAACAACAGCGCCTATACTTGCCACCGCTCCGAGAAGAACTCTGATATCACTCACATCAGGCACATTATCTATCGTAACTGTCTCATCAGCCATAATAGCTGCAGCAATGATAGCTAAAGCAGCGTTCTTGGCTCCAATAATATTAACTTCACCACTTAAGGGATTTCCCCCCTTAATAACATACTGTTCCATTACATACCTCTGATACATGTAATTGTCTTGTTCTTCTGTGTTTCCACATATCCATCCTATTATAGCATAAATGCTTTTTTTGTAAAGAAAATTTTCCAGCACAGCAAATTATCCTGCAATATATGTCATAAATGGTAAAAAAAGCAGAGGGAATTTAATTCTCCCCTCTGCTCTATATTATATACATTATTTGTTCAAATAATCACGCGGATTCTGTGCATTTCCCCAGAGAAGCACTTCGAAGTGAAGATGTGGTCCTGTAACATTACCACTCGCACCGGAAAGAGCTATTCTCTGTCCCTGTGATACTGTCTGTCCAACAGATACTTCTATTGAACTTAAGTGTCCATATCTTGTTGTAAGACCATTTCCGTGACTGATATCAACGCACCAGCCGTATCCGCCGTTCCAGCCTGCAAGAGTTACCGTACCACCGCAGGATGCCTTAACCGCCGTTCCCATAGGTACATACAAATCGACACCTGTATGGAAGCTGCTTGGCTGACCGCTGACAGGATGTACACGATATCCAAAGTCGGAAGTCACAACCATTGAACTTAACGGATTGATAAATGTAGGAGGAATAAGTGTTCCTCTCTCAATCACTGTAGGTGTGGACTCTGTTATAATGCTCTGGCTTATAATCTCTCTGCCATACTCTTTATTATTCACATAGCTGACAACCGCAATTACTTCTCTATATCCCGGTGTACCCTGTGATATCACGTTCTGCTGTCCCTGATACATGCTGTTGTTGTCAACATATACCACATCAGCCTGATATTCTTCACTGTAGGTAACTTCTTCTTTTACAACTACCGAAAGCTCTGGTGTAGGTACTGTTATCGTTATGAGGTCGCCCGGCATGATTACGCTGTCCTCATCGAGATTCTCGTTAAGCTCGTACAAATCATTGAGCTCTATGCCTGTCTTATCTGCGATAGCTGTAAGGCAATCTCCGGATACAACTTCGTATGTTCCCTTCTCTGCCTTCTCCTTGGTAATATCTTCTAACGCATTGTCAACGGACATTATATTCTTGCCGTTAGTTTTTGTCTCTATAACTTCTATGTTCTCCTGAAATCCTACATACAGGACTCCATCCTCAAATACCGTGTCATCAGTAACCTGAACCGTATCGGTTCCGTCTATTGTGGCAAGCACCTTAGCAGCCTCATTCATCGTAATATCCGCTGTAGCAACATTGACTGTCTTATGCGACAAGCCATTGTCTGTGCTGTCTACAAGCTCAACCTGAAATGCTCCTGCATCCTCACCTGCAATTCTATTCTTGGCAGCTTCTAAAAGCTCTATAACCTCCGCTTCACTTCCGACAGTAACCATATAGTCATCTATACGCACTGTGTAAGCGATATTGTCAGGCACATTGGCAACCGCTGTCAATGCACTGTACATAAGGTTCTCAAGCTCGCTCTCTGCAAGAAGTGTTCCCCTTATATTATCATCCGCAAATACTTCAAGCTCTGTATCTGCATAGACTGTCGTTCCATATTCTTCATTCAGTCGTCCTCTGACATTCTGCAATGCGGTTCTGGCTGTTGCCTGATCCTGCGTGCATCCTATCGGTGTTCCGTTGAGTACAACTGTGTATCCTGCTGTTCCTTGAGCCATACGACCGCTCGCCTCAATCTCCTCAGGAGTGGTAAAACGTGTAGCAAATGGTATAACAAATATAATAAACAAGCAGGCAGCTACTGCAACCTTCAGATAAATATTTTTCAATTTTCTGTACTGCCTGGTAAACTTCATGATATCCTCCCAAAAATGTAAGAGCTTACTTAACAATTTTGTAACAAATACATACTAACAATAAATGCCGGATTTGTAAAGGTTTTTTTGTTAAAAAAAGATTGTTTTTTACACATTTTGTTATAAAATGTTACAGACTTTTAATTTTTTTTGTTAAAATTTACATTTTATGGAAAAAGTTACCTGTTATCTGACTGCTATTGCAACTGCCTTGGCTGTGTCTGCTAAATTTCTTCCATGCTCATCAACTATTACATCCGCATACTTTTCATATAAAACGCATCGCTCATCATATAGATTCTTAAGCGTCTGTCCTTCCTTTAAAACAACTCCTCTGCCTTCAAGATTGGACAATCTCTCATTTATTGTCTCATAGGATGCCTTCAGATATACAACCGTGGCAATATCCTTAAAATGTCTCATTGCATTCTCTCCATATACGACACTGCCGCCGGGAGCTATTACTGAATCCTCTGCCTCAAGCTGTGCATTTATCCTATCCTCAATCTCTAAAAAACCATCATTTCCCTCATCAGCTATAATTTCCTTTAAAAGCCTGCCTTCCTTCTCCTGTATAACAAGATCCGTGTCAACGAACTTATATCCCAGAATCTTTGCAAGCACAACGCCTACAGTGCTCTTTCCTGCTCCCGGCATGCCGATGAGAACCACATTGCTCTTTTTCATAACCGTTTGTTCATCCTTTCGTAGTTTTACTGGCAATAATTCTTGCGCATGATTTAATGTCTGTTTTTATTTTTCTTAGATGCTTTACCAGATGTCTTCTTAGTTTTATCAGTTTTTTTCGGCTTCTTCGATTCCTTCCCATCAGACTTTTTATTCACAGAGAAACCGAATTTTCCAAGCTTTTTCCCCAATTCAAAATATTCACCATGTGAATAAGCTGTAAGTCCCGATGCATTTAGGTCAAATCTGCCCTTCTCATCCATATAGCGGTCATCCACCTGCACATTCACAACCTTTGCAAGAAAAAGTGTATGGCTTCCAAGAGGCTGCTCACTCACAACACGGCACTCAATATTGACAGGACTCTCCGCTATTCCCGGAGCTTTAATCTCCTTTGACTCAGTCTCATGAAGCTTCATTTCGCAAAATTTATCAACGTCCTTACCTGAACGCACACCGCAAAAATCCGTGGCATATACTAACTCCTTTGTCACAAGATTAATCACAAACTCGCCCGTTTCTTTTATGATATTATAGGAATACCTCTCCGGTCTTACCGATATAGATACCATGGGCGGATTGGTATTAACCGTCCCTGCCCACGCAACCGTGATAATATTCGGTCTTTCGCCTTCTCTTTTGCAGCTTACCATTACTGCCGGCACCGGATAAAGCATATTTCCCGGCTTCCAACTTAATTTTGCCATGCATGTCCTCCTTTTCAGATTATTATTTTCATAGGTAATTGCGAAACTCTGTATATTAGTATCAGACGTTGTGCACTTTTGCTATATTACCGCCAGAATTAGTTCGCTTTGCGAACTATTGCTCTCGCTTCATTGCAAACACAGCGGTGCGTAAGCGGCTAAAACACAGCCGCTAAACACTAATAGTCTGGCTTGCAATATAGTAAAATTGCACAACTGTTTATTGATAAATTTGAGTTTCGCAATTACCTATTATTATTCACCGCTCCTTCGGCGATCCGCCTACCGGCTATGAACCGGGGCATTCTCTGCCTTGTCACACTATCGCCATCTACTCCTGTGACAGTACTGTAAGTATCTCAGGTATGAGCTGTTTCTTTCTTGATACTACGCCTTCGAGTCTGTAGACATTCTCTTCAAGCCTTGGCGCATCAAAGCCGGTCTCAATCACGTTCCCGGCACCTTTTCCAAGTGCTATCAGCAAAGTCTCCGTGGCAACCATGTTAGTCAGCATGAAAAATATCATGTTGATTCCCTGGCTCGCAAGCTGCTCCTTCATATATGGCATAAGCTTTTCCTTTATATCTATAAGCTCATCCTCATCCATTGATGAAATCTGTCCGACTCCAAAGTTGATATCATTTACCGAAAAGCGTTTATAATCCTGTGAGAAGATTTCCTGCGGTGTCTTATCCTTCAGATTGCTTCCGGCGCGGAACATTTTTACTGCGTATTCTTCAATCACAATCCCGGCAAGTTCAGCTAACACGTTTGCAGCCTTCATGTCCGCCGGTGTACAGGTAGGAGAACGGAACATAAGCGTATCTGATAAAATCGCCGAGCACATAAGCCCTGCTGTCTTTTTATCTATCTCAATATGGTTTTCACAGTACATCTGGTAAATGATTGTCGCCGTACATCCAAGAGGCTGATTTCTGAAAAATACCGGGTTCATTGTCTCGACAGCTCCAAGCTTATGATGGTCAATTATCTCAAGTATCTCTGCCTGATCTATTCCGTCAACTGCCTGTTTTGCCTCGTTGTGGTCAACCATTATAATCTGCTTTTTGCCCATTCCGAGGAGATTTCTTCTTGAAATCATTCCTATATAATTTCCCTGCTCATCGTGTACAGGGAAATCGCGGTGCCTCTTCTTTGCCATGACCTGACGGACTTCATCCGTGTAGGCTTCCGTGCTGAAAGTTATAAGACCTTCCGTTCTCATGAAAAAGCTTATCGGAACCGACTGGTTTATAAGTCTTGATGCCGTGAAGGTATCATGAGGTGTACTTATTATCGTACAGTGATTTTCAACGGCAAGCTTCTTTATAGTCATTGACACAGGTGCACCCTCACACACAACTATGCACCCTGCCTGCATCTCTATCGCACACAGCTGTGACTCATATCGGTTTCCGAGAATGACTATATCGCCCATCTTGATATAGCTCTCCATAAGATCCGGGTTGGCAGCTGCCACAAGCACTTTTCCTCTGTCAAAGACATGCAGCTCATCACCTATGATAAGCTCACCGTCAAGCGTTTCCACTATATTCCTGCAGACTGTTCTTGCGGTGGATAATGTTGTGCTGTCATGAACATCCATATATGAGGTTGCGATATCTGCGATTGTGATAAGTCCATCAAGCTTGTTGTCCTTGGTTATCGGCAGAGTTACAACACCGATATCCCTCATCAGCTTCCATGCCGCCTTGATTGAAATATTGCTGTCAACACCATCAACCTTGCGGATTTCAATATCCTTAACCTGGCTTTTCACGTCCAGGACATACTGCGGTTCACTGACATCAAACTGCTTTAACACATACTGTGTCTCCTCATTTATATGCCCTGCACGCAATGGAATATATTCATTTTCCGAATCCGTCAAATTCTTAAGCTGTGCATATGCTATCGCCGAACATATAGAATCCGTATCAGGGTTCTTATGTCCTATTATAAATATCTTCTTTTTTTCCATATTAATCCTCATTTCCGAGCGATTTATTGCGAGGAGGCGATGAGAAATTCGCACAGGAGCTTTCTCATCTGCCATCAAAGCAATTTGTTTTAGCTCTGAAACAAACTGCATGTGTGAAAAATATGCTATCAAGCTTATTTTTACACTAACACTAATCTTTTCACAATCTATCCTGATAATTTATCGCAAATATCACTAAATCAACCGTCATTTATTATTTTCTGCCGTTGAATACTTTTCCTGCACCATAAGTGAAGCTAAGCATCACCTTTTAACGGCAATGGCACATCACATATGACCATATATGCAGTCATAATACGCTTACATGTTTTGCACATTAACCGGAATACTATCTAAGATGCTCATTCACATAGTCATAGCCATTGAGGATAATCGCTGCATGGTCGGCTGCAATCAGATTGTTGCTTACTATTTTATAATCCTTTTTTTGAAGGATGCATGTGCTGTCTGTCGTCACAAGCACTCTCGCCGTCGGTCTTATCTGTCCACATTCAAATTCTATGTCAAAAAATTCTTTTCTGATATCATCAGTGCTGTCCGCAGCCTCGCCTGCCTTTTTCACATTAATTGAAAACCAGCCTGCATCTGCCGCATCATCACCTGCCGTAGCCTTAAGCTTTCCTTCTTCCTCAACAAATACATAAGCTGTTGTTATAATTCTCGTTCTAGGGTCGCGGTCATAATCTCCATAGCTTCTAAGCTGGACTCCCTTCACGCCTTTAAGTCCGGTCTCCTCCTCAAGCTCTCTTGCCGCAGCCACTTCAAGATTCTCCTTAAAATCAACAAAACCGCCCGGAAGTGCCCACCAGCCTATTGACGGATGGTTTCCTCTCTTGATAAGAAGAAGCCTGCCTATCTTTCTCTTCCCATTCTCCTCAACATAAGTAAAAATCAGATTGTCCACCGTATTAGCCGGTGTGTCATACAGCTTAGGATTGTAATCCTCAAGGAATGTCTTTAAATCAAGTCCCTGTGCATTTCTCCCGCCTGTCCCAAGGTACTGCTCATATTTTTCAAGATACATAATAATCCTCATTTCCGAGCGACTTTTTCTTAAACAGCAATGAAATTTAATAAGTATAACTTTTCACCTGCCATCAATGCAATCTGTTCTCGCTCATAAACAAACTGCATAATCATATCTTTATTGCCGGGATTCGGATGTCAAAACATGCTATATATACTCAGCTGTATATAACGTATTATATTTAAACATATCATGACTTTGGGAGAAGCTTAGATGTTCTTAAAACTCTGCTAAGTACCTAGCCAAAAGCAGCATGGATGCTGCTTTAGAAGCAACGCATACAAGGATGTATGCCGGCTTCGGTGGCGTACGCATAGAAAACCTTATCAGAGTTCTTAGAACATCTTGCTTCGGACAACGGAGATGATATGTATAAATATAATACATTATACACTCATCAATTAAATCGGCATGTTTTGACATCCGAATCTTATTATAAAAAGGCTCTCCGTCCACAGCGACATACGCATTGACGAAGAGCCTTATGGACTCCATATATTATATTAGAAAATTGCTATTGTTACAAGCCAATTTACAAACCAAAGTCCTGCACAGATAATTCCCACTGAGTAGATAAATTTCTTGCTTCTAGGAATAACCTTGCAGATACCGATACCTGTAAGATAAAGCATCGCACCACCTACAGCCGAGGTAATAAACGTAAATATTACCTGGAAGAATGAGTGTGAAAGAACAAGTTCTAAGATATATACAGCTGTAAAAAATAAAAGAGGAATTGCCGGAATTGCAAATACACTGAGAGCCTTCTTGTAGCTGACCTCCTGCTTCTCAATGAACTTACCGCTTACCCATATAAGACCACCTAATGCAGCCGGAATTGCAATCCACCATATTATGGTGCAGAATATCATCTTAAGCCAGTCGCCAATATTATAGCTGTAACCACGTATAATTATTCTAAGTATCTTATAAATCAATTCGAGTGCTGCATTTGCAACAGCAAGCCCTGCTACAGTCACAAGTGAATGCTCACCGACAACTGCCTCGCTTGCTCTAACAGGATCATTAACAAACTCCTTGGCATATGCTAATACGCCCTTGGAAATCTCTGCTGCCTGCTCCTTTGTTATGATTGGCTTAGCTGCCTGCTGTGGCGCTGCAGTCTGTGCTGCCTGCTGTGTCGTTGCCTGCTCTATATTGGCTGTCTGCTGTCCATCAGTATTCTTCTGTAACTGACAGCTGCATACTTCGCCATCCTGAAGCTGCCTTCCGCACTTTGTACAAAACTTCATAATGTAATCCTCCTATCTCCTGCCCTTATATTCTAGAGTCCTTATATAGACAGAATACACTTTAACACATTAGCTGTCAACAGTCCTTATGGCTCATATTAATAAATTGTTGGATTCGAAGGGCAGAACATGTTCGCAGGCTTAATTGAACGCCGTACATTGTACACTCATAAACTAAACCGACTTGCTTTGACATCCGAATCCTGTCAGACAACCCAAACATTATCTGACATTTTTACATTGGTTCTACATATATTTTTAGACTATATTCTTAAACTGGGCTGCATAGAGATTGTAGTACGCACCCTTAGCTGCGAGCAGCTCCTCATGGCTTCCGGCTTCTTTAATCTGTCCATCATCAATGACGAATATCCTGTCAGCATTTTTAATAGTAGAAAGTCTGTGTGCTATGACAAACGAAGTTCTGCCCACAAGCATCGCCTCTATTCCCTTCTGCACAAGTGCCTCCGTGTGGGTGTCAATGCTTGAGGTCGCCTCGTCAAGAATAAGTATCTGAGGTTTGCTAAGCATCGTCCTTGCAAAAGCGATGAGCTGTCTCTGACCATTTGAAAGTCTTGCTCCGCGCTCATTAATTTCCGTATCATAGCCCTTCTCAAGCTTGGAGATAAAGTCGTGGGCATGAACAGACCTGGCAGCCTCGATGATCTCCTCATCAGTGGCATCAAGCTTTCCGTAGCGGATGTTGTCCTTGATTGTGCCTGAGAACAGGAAATTATCCTGCGTCATAATGCCCATCTGCTCCCTGAGGCTTTTTAATGTAACCGATTTTACATCAGTGTCATCGACAAGCACCTTTCCCTTCGTGGCATTATAAAAACGGCTGATAAGATTAATTACCGTTGACTTACCTGCACCTGTAGGTCCTACAAGTGCTATCGTCTCACCCTGCTTAACCTTGAAGCTTACATCCTTTAATACCATAACATCAGGCTCATCCGAGTATGCAAAGGATACATGGTCAAATTCAACTCTTCCGTCAATCTCAGGAAGCTCTACCGCTCCCTCTTCATCGCGGATATCCGGCTCAGTGTCAAGAATGTCAAATACTCGCTCAGCAGCCGATATATTAGTTATTATTTTATTATAGAAGTTAGCCAGATTTCTGATAGGGCTCCAGAACATTGACAGGTATGATGTAAACGCCATGAACGTACCTACACCTACAGCCCCTACACCAAGGATTTTTATACCTATGAAGTAGAGTAAAAATCCACCAACACCCCAGCTTATCTCAATAGTCGGGCTGAACATATCTGATACACGCACAGCACCTACAAATGCATTTTTCTGCTCATCGACAAGCTCTGTAAAGCTCTCAAGCGATTCATCCTCGGCAGCGAAGCTCTGGACAACCCTTATTCCCGAAAGATTTTCATGAAGATAAGCATTCATGTTGGAGGTCTTTTTTCTGAAGGACTGCCATCTCTTATGTCCAAGTCTCTCTATTATGGACATTGCAGCTATAAGAAAAGGCACTGTGACAAATGATGCGACAGCAAGCTTAGGATTCTTCACTATCATTATCACTGCAACGGCAACAAGTGTTATAAAATCCGGAATGAGTGTTGTCACACTGTCCGAAAGTATATTTTTTAATGAATTTACATCTCCGATTACCCTCGCAAGAATCTTTCCTGTAGGTCTTGTGTCGAAGAAATGGAAGCTCAGCTTCTGAATATGCTCATAGACTGCCTGCCTGATATCAAGAAGTACCTGATTGGAAATCTTAGCGAGCATATACATACGAAGCTTGATTCCTGCAACATTTATTACATTCAGTCCAACACCGAACAGACATAAGAGCATAAGCCCCTTCATGTCCTTATTGGCAATGTGGACATTTACCGCACGCTCTATGATGAGCGGATTTACCAGATTGATTGCTATTGTAATGCACATTATAAGCAGAACAAGCAATATCTTTTTTCCATATCTGAACAGATAACGATACAAGCGGATGAGTGTATCAAGCTTTAATACCTCTTTCTGCTCCTCGTCCTCCCTAAAGGAATTAACCGACATTTCCTGCCACCTCCTCTAAAACAACGGATGCGGAATACTGCGCATTGTAGGTATCGTAATAGATTCCCTTCTTTGCCATAAGCTCGTCATGTGTACCTCTCTCGGCAATACTTCCGCCTTCTAGCACAATAATCTCATCAGCCTGCTTAACAGCAGAAATTCTATGTGCAATGATAATCTTTGTCGTATTCTTCATTGCTTCGAGCTCCTTTTGTATCTCATACTCCGTCTCCATATCAAGAGCTGATGTCGAGTCATCAAGTATAAGCACCGGAGCCTGCTTTGCAATCGCTCTCGCTATACTGATACGCTGCTTCTGTCCTCCCGACAGACCAACACCACGCTCACCTACTACTGTCTCATATTTGTCGGAAAGCTTACCTATAAAGCCTGCGGCCCTGGCTGACTGTGCCGAGGACTCGATAAGCTCATCCGTTATATTGTCCCTGCGTCCGATACTGATATTTTCCTTAATCGAATCCGAGAAAAGGAATACATCCTGCATGACAACAGAGATGTTCTCTCTAAGGCTCTGTGTAGTGATATCCTTCACATCATTTCCATCAAGCATAACCTTACCGTCTGTCGCATCATAGAAGCGCTCGATAAGATTGATTATTGAGGTTTTACCTGAACCTGTAACACCCATGATTCCAAGCGTCTTTCCGGCAGGAACCTTAAATGATACATTGTTTAATACCTGAGTATCGTTAATGTTAAAGGATACATTGTCAAACTCAACCTCGCCCCTGGCTCTTCCCAAATTTCCGGCACCTTCCTTATCGGCAATCTCCGGAACCTCGTTCCATATCTTTCTTATCTTCTTTGCCGAGGCAAGACCGCTCGCCATATCAGCGCTAAGCCAGCCAATCATCTCCATAGGCCAGATAATATTGTTGGCATACTCGGTAAATGCTCCAAGGTCGCCAAGGCTTATCTTATCCATTATTACAAAGCCGCCGCCTACAAGTACAACCAGCAAAAGCAGAAGTCTTGTAAGAAATGATATATTAGGATTGTACTTAAGAGATATCTTTGACTGCTTCATGCTAAGGTCATAATAATTCTTATTATGCTTTCTGAACTTTTCAATCTCATAGTCCTCTCTCGCAAATGCTTTTACAACACGCACTCCTGTAAGATTTTCCTGTACAACGGTTGTGAGCGCCGCATTCTCCTCTGACAAATCGTCATATACCTTTCCTATCTTCTTTTCAAGCACTACCGCAGTGTATGCCACAATAGGCATGATAACTATAGGAATGATTGTAAGCACCGGGCTGATGCTTACCATACATACAAGCACGCAAATTGTGTGAATTATACATTCAATAGCCAACATCCCCACGTAGCCCAATGCATTCCAGATGTTATCCACATCATCCTTCACACGTGCCATCAGCTCTCCTGTGTTATTTTTGTCAAAGAATCTTATTGAAAGCTTCTGCACATGCTTAAAAAGCCCTATTCTAATCTTACTTCCTATACTCATGCTGGTATAGTCAAAAGTAAATTCCTTGACAAACTGAAATACAGCCCTTCCAAAGCCTATGCCAAGCAGACCGAACAGCAGCTTCATAAGAATCTGCGTATTTCCGCCAACTATGACATCATCGATGAGTGACCTTGTTATAAACGGATATACCATGTCAAGACCAATACTGCATATCATCGCAGCAAGAGCAATCAGGTACAGATACCAGCTCTTTGCAATGTAGTTTCTAAACTTCATAGCTTCCTCCCTCTATGTCACCGTATAATGACATTAATGATATAAGGGTCAAAAAGTATTTTGCCCCTCATTTTGTTTTCTCCGGCACATAATTTCATGCAATTAAGCACCATGCCGCTCTGCCCCGAAAAAATACATACTTATAAAGCTCATGCATATCCTGCGGTTAATTGACTGATTTCCGCCATGACACGCAAAAAAAGCCGCATAGTCGAAACGACCCTGCGGCTTAACTTCATGCAAATAGTCTAAGCTGTATCAAATAATATATAACCCCACTGCGCTATATAATCACTCAATACTCATCTTGTGCTCTTATGCTGTATGTATATCCGAGGCAGTCCCGATAACATATAATGTTCTTACTGATAAATTTCTTAACTTAATCATCGAGTCTGTCTCCTTTCTTTTTTTATAGTTTGTTGATTCATAAGTCTTTTTCAGAATACT